>JACCEA010932895.1_pt1 | contig 19574 bp, 3 predicted proteins | sample 7449851 | NCBI WGS metagenome assembly JACCEA01 (sample SAMN15323453, study PRJNA562643) | freshwater metagenome | isolation source: river surface water | place: USA:Blue River Watershed | collected 2017-08-18
AAGACTATCATTTTGTAATTAAAGACAAATTAAAGGAGTTATTGTTTTCGATTCAAACTGAAATTGGTGAAGTTTCAGGAAGAGCATTCGTTGATTCGGCACCTGTTCTAGATAAAGCATGGGCTGCGAAAAGCGGTTTAGGATGGATTGGAAAAAACAGTAATTTAATAACACAAAAGGTCGGTTCATTTTATTTTATTGCAGAGTTGATTGTCGATCTTGATTTAGTGTATGATCATACTACTACAGATCATTGCGGTACTTGTACAGCTTGTCTTGATGCTTGTCCAACACAGGCTATTGTTGCGCCTTATGTTGTGGATGGTAGTAAGTGTATTTCTTATTTTACGATTGAGTTAAAAGATAATATTCCATCAGAATTCAAAGGAAAATTTGACGATTGGATTTTTGGATGTGATGTCTGTCAAGATGTTTGTCCTTGGAATCGGTTTTCAAAATCCCATGAAGAGCCATTATTCAATCCAAATCCAGAAATGCTTCAATGGTCCAAAAAAGACTGGAAGGAAATCACATCAGAAACTTTTAATGCAGTATTCAAAAATTCTCCTCTGAAGCGAACCAAATGGAATGGACTTTTAAGAAATATTGAAAATTCGTGAAGTTAATCGTTTAAATAACAGATTATAAGTGATTTATTGTGTTTTGTAAAAAAAAAGTGTTAAATTTATTTTTTGAATTGTAACTAAAAATTTGGCACTATGAATTTTTTTACAAAAACTTCCCTTCTTGGATTACTTTTTATTTTGTTTCAATTTTCATTGCAAGCTCAAAACTGTACTGTAAATGCTAATGTTTCTCAAACAATTTGTTCAAATGAAACGCTGACTTTACAAGGAAATGACAATGGGCTTCCTGGCTTTACGTTTCTTGGATGGAAACAAATCAGTGGGCCATCGGTAAGTATTACAACTCCTTTAAATTTGCAAACTACTGTAACTGGCTTCACAGCTGGAAACACTTATGTTTTTCGTTTGAGCGCTCTTTGTACAGATAAATCTACAGTAAGTGATGACGTTACAGTTGTTGTTAGACCAATTACTATTGCTAATGCAGGAGCTGATGTAACACATTGTCCCGGAAATTATTCTTTGACAGCGAATACTCAAGGAGTTGGTGAAAATGGCGAATGGTCTATTGTTGGAAATAATGGAGCAGGTATCGCTATCTCCAATGTTTTTTCACCAAATTCTTCTTATTCTATTTCAGGCACTTCAGCTGGATCGACTACTTTACGCTGGACAATTACAAATATCGCAAGTGGGTGTAATTCGTATGATGAAGTCGTAATTACATCACCAGGAGGGATTAGCCCAGTGACTGCTGGATCAGATCAAAATCTATCAAAATGCTATTCCAGTACTCAAAGCACAAGTTTATCAGGTTCTTTTGGAGGAAATGGATTAGGAGCACAACAGGGAACTTGGACAGTAGTTAGCGGACCCTCAGTACCTTTATTTAGTAATCCAAATAGCAGTTCAACGGATGTAAATGGGCTTCAACAAGGAACATATGTTTTTAGATGGACCGTTTCAGGGCCTTGTGCCAATGGCTTTGATGAAGTAGCTATTACAGTTCCAGCTCCTACTGCTGATATTACACCTTTAGATGATGTAACGTTGACTTATTGTGACAAAAGAACTACCGCATTACTAACAGGTAAAGTTCCTAATTTTATTAACGAAACTGTTTCATGGACACAAGTAAGTGGCCCTTCTTTGGCAGTAATAACTACGCCAAATAGTCCTTCTACCAATATATCCAATTTGTTAGGAGTAGGAACTTATTCATTTAGATATACAATCTCGAATAGTATTACAGGCTGTTTATCTAGTGCAGTTTATAAAATTGTTTTTGCCAATACCCCTACAATTAATGCCGGATCTGATTTAAATTTAGGATGTAATATCACACAAGTTAATATACCCATAAATCAAACTGGTGAAGGAGAAACAAGTTGGCAAATAGTTAATGGTCCAGTTAACCCCAATTTTCCAAGTTATCCAACAAATTTAGTTCGATTTTCTGGAAATGTTTTAACAATTGATGGACTAATTATTGGTGGAGCCTATGATATTAGGGTAGTAAAAACGGCTCCAACTGGAAACTTATGTTCAAGTGTAAGTGATGACATTAAGGTTGTAGTTTCAATTGAACCATCATTAGTAAATGCCGGTACAGCAGAAGTTTTAGATTGTTCAACTACAAGAGCGGTATTAGCAGGTAATATACCCAAGTCGGGAGTAGGAAAGTGGACACAAGCTTCAGGGCCTAATCAAGCGATAATTGCTGATCCCTTTGATGCTTCAACAGAAGTTTCCGGATTAATAAATGGAGAATATACTTTTGAATGGGCTATTTTAGGTGGGCCACAATGTATCGAGACAATTGGCCTAGCAAGAGTTTTAGTTTCAGAAATTGAACCTGAAATACCTATAGCTGGTAACGATCAAACCGTTTGTTATGGTTCTCCTATTCAGTTAGATGGATCTATTCCAAAATTAAATGAGAAAGGAAAATGGACCGTGATCTCACCAATAAATGGGAGTTTTAATATAAGTGACATTGAAAATCCAAAAGCCATTTTTATTGGCTATGACCCAGGTACAATATATACTTTGAGATGGACAGTTAGTAACTCTTGTGCTAGTCGTTATGATGATGTAGTAATAACAACAAATGACAAACAAGGTCCAATAGCTATAGCCGAAGATGATGCTTGTTATCCTAGTGGAACCAATACATTTAATTTGAGAGCTACTGATCCATTTCCAGGAGCAGGTTTTTGGAGACAAATTAAAGGACCAACAGTTATTATAGATAACCCTAATTCATTTAATACTAATGTAACAAATGTGGTAGATGGGATTTATGAATTTGAATGGGCGATAGTAAGCGGAAGTTGCGAACCAACAAATGATACAGTAATAATAAACGTATCTAATGATGTTACACCTTCTATAGCAGGTCCAAATCAAACTATTTGTTCAGCTACAACTACTTTAGATGCGAACGTACCATTAGTTGGCCAAGGTGTATGGACTTTGGTTTCAGCTAATAGAACTATTATTATTAAAGAGCCGACTAATCCAAAAACAGTCGTTGAAAATTTACCTGTTGGGACTTGGGTTTTTTCATGGACAATTACGAATGGAAATTGTGGCACCTCAGTATCTAGTATGCAAGTTACGGTTGAAGATAAGCCTTCAATTGCTTTTGCAGGATTTGATCAAGAGAAATGTGATAATTCGCCCGTAATTATGAATGCAATTAAACCAAGAATTGGTCTTGGTACTTGGAGTTTAGTAAGTGGACCTAATAACCCAACATTCTCAGATTTTAATTCTCCCAACACTGTTATTGAAAATTTAATTTCTGGAACGTATATTTTTAGATGGACTGTATCAGCCGGATTATGTCCAGATAATTTTGACACAGTTCAAGTTGTTGTAAGAGATATAGCTAACGCTGGCAATGACGTAATTACTTGCGATGTTGGTGCAGTACCATTAATTGGTACTATTGGAACCATAGGTACTTGGTCTGTTGTTAGTGGTCCAGGGAACCCAATAATAATTTCTACAGGTGTTAACTCGGCTTCGGCTACCAATTTAAGCAAAGGAGAAACCATATTTAGATATACAATTCCAGCAGTTGGTTCTTGTCCAGAATCCATTGATGATGTAAGCGTAATCATTGTTGGAGAGCCTTCTACAGCAGATGCGGGTCCAGATCAAGTTTTATGTAATAATGGTATTATTCAATTAAACGGGAATACTCCAGCTATTGGAAATGGGAAATGGTCCATTTTAGCCGGACCAACCACAGGGACTTTTGTACCAAGTGATACCGCACCGGACGCAACTTATATCAATGCACCTTCGGGAGTATATGTTTTTCAATGGACTATTTCAGATGCTGGTTGTAGCAATACCGATCAAGTAAGAGTAGAAAACAATGAAACTCCAACCAATCCAGATGCAGGTCCAGACCAAAATCAAGTATGTGGTAGTTCAACTGTTTTAGCCGCCAATACACCAGTGTTTGGTGTTGGTAATTGGACGCAAATTTCGGGCCCAAGTTCGGCAGTTTTTAGCTCTGTTATATTGCCCAATCCAACAGTTACAAATCTTGTTGCAGGTGACTATGTTTTTGAATGGAGTATAAGTAATGGAACGGTTTGCCCTATAGAGCGGGATCAGGTAGCTGTAAAAGTGTTTACCGCTCCAACAACGCCTGATGCTGGTCCAAATCAACGAGTTTGCGACATTTTTCCTTTTTTCAAGCTAGGAGGAAATATAATAACCGTTGGAACTGGTAAATGGTCCATTTTTAGTGGACCCGCAGCTACTTTTAGTGACGCTACGAATCCAAATGCTAATTTTACACCTAGTGGACCGGGCACCTATATTTTAGCATGGACAGCAACAAACTCCCCATGCTCTCTAGTAGATTTTGTTAATATTATTATTGATGCTCAACCAACAGTAGCCGATGCAGGACCAGAAATAAAGGTGTGTAAAGCAACGTCCTTGTTTATGAATGCGAATACTCCAGTGGTAGGAATAGGTACTTGGAAATCAAAAGGAGGTCCTACAAATCCCGTATTTGTAAATCCTAATTCACCAACTACTCAAGTTTTAGGCTTAGATGTAGGGGAGTATTTTTTTTCTTGGGAAATTGAAAATGGCGCTTGCAATCCAAGTGTAGATAATTTGAGAGTTACAATTGATCCTGAAGCAACTTTAGCAAATGCGGGTAGTAATCAGACCATTTGTAACACAACAACTGCAACCATGTCTGCAAATGTTCCTGTCGAAGGAACTGGTTTGTGGAGCTTTGTAATTAATCCTGGAGGAGCAATTATCACAGATCCAACAAGTCCTACATCAACAATAACTGGAATAACAGTTGGTGTTTATCGCCTGCGATGGACAATTTCCAATGCTTGTGGGAGTAATTCTTCAGAAGTAAACGTTGAGAGAATATCTGATTTAGTAACTACAGCTATTACTCCTAATCAAACTATATGTTTAGGGGGTACAACTACTTTTACAACAACAGCTTCGGGTGGAGCAGTTCCTTATACTTATGAATGGCAGTCTTCATCGGATAATGTAAATTGGAATGCCATAAGCGGTCAAAATACTAATCAATATGTTGCACCTAATAATTTAGCAGTTGGCACTTATTATTACAGAGTTCAGGTAAGTAATAGCTGTTCGACAATATATTCGAATGTCGCAACATTAAATATTGTAAATGATCCTATTGTAACTACTCAACCTTTAGGGAGTACCATATGCTCAGGGAATACACATACAATGAATGTGGTGGCTTCTGGCGGAACTGGAACTTTGTTGTACCAATGGCAGGAATCTACTAACAATACTAGTTTTAGTGATATTTCAGGAGCCAATAGTGCTTCTTATACCACGGTTTCATTAACTGCTAATAAGTTTTATAGGGTAAAAATTACTCAAGCCGCAAGTGGTTGTGAAGTAATTTCTAACTCGGTTCCTGTTTATGTAGCTACAATTGTAGAGCAACCTACTAATCCACCAGCAATTTGTTTAGGAGGTTTTGAAACTTTGACCGCTGCAGCTTCATTAAACGGAGGAACAGGTACTTTAAATTATCAATGGCAATCTTCTCCAAATGGCAACAATTCTTGGGCAGATGTAAGTGTTGGTAGTGGAATAAACACGAAAACTTATGTAACCGATAATTTAGCTATAACTACTTGGTTTAGATGTAAAATAACTTCAACCGAAACTGCTTGTTCTTTGTTTACTAATGCAGCTCGAGTGACAGTAGTTGCTGACCCAGCAATAACGACACAGCCAGTTGGAACAACAATTTGTGTTGGAGGATCAGAAACTTTGAGTGTAACTGCCACTGGTGGAACTCCAAGTCTTACCTATCAATGGCAAGTGAGTTCAACCTCAGGTTCGGGATTTACAGACATCTCAGGAGCTAGAGGGAGCACTTATAATACAGGAGTGATAAATACAGTAGAAACTCGTTATTATCGTGTAATTGTTGCCGCAAATGGTTTTGGTTGTAATCCTGTTACTTCTGATGAAGCTGTGGTTACCGTAGTTCCTGATCCAATTGTAACCGATCAGCCAGATGATATTACAATTTGTGATGGAACATCAACAACATTAAACGTTGTTGCAACAGGAGGAACAGGTACTTTATTGTATCAATGGCAATCTTCATCCAATGGGACAAGTTTTGCCAATATTTCAGGCGCAACATCTAGTTCTTATTTGACTCCAACATTAACTAATGATACTTTTTATAAAGTAATAATCACTCAAGTAGCAAGCGGTTGTAGAGTAGATTCCAATATTGCCAAAGTAAGCGTAGCCAAAATTTCTGTTCAACCATCTACACCAGTTGCGATTTGCGTGGGTGGTGTTGTTTCTATATCAGTAACTACAACAGTTGTTCCAGGTGCTACTTATGCTTACCAATGGCAAAGTTCAACCAACGGAACAGTGTGGAATAATGAGACGAATGCGTCAGCAATAACTGCTAATTTTACTTCCGATGCTTTAAATGCAACTACTCAATTTAGATGTGTGGTGACATCAACTAATCCAAATTGTATTTTAACTTCTTCAGCGGTAACAGCAACAGTTGTTCCTGATCCAACTATCACAATTCAGCCTGTAAGTGGAGTGATTTGCGTTGGAGGTAATTATAGCCTGAGCGTAACGGCGATTAATGGAACACCTTCATTAACCTATCAATGGCAATCAAGTACGACTTCTGGTTCTGGATTTACTGATATTTCTGGAGCTACCAATTCAAATTTAAGTGTTACTTCATTAACACAAACCACTTATTATAGAGTCAATGTTTCGGCTTCTGGAAATGGTTGTAACACCATAACTTCATCTGAAGTTGCAGTTCTCGTTATTCCTGATCCAATAATTGTAACACAACCTACAGCTAACACAACTATATGTAAAAATGGAGCAGCGACACTTTCGGTAGTTGCAACAGGAGGTTCAGGAATTTTCTCTTATCAATGGCAATCGGCAACCTCTTTAGGAGGATCTTACATTAATATTAGTGGTGCCACTTCTAATACCTTTACTACTTCAAGTCTCTCAGCTACGAGTTATTTTAGAGTCGTTATTACTAATACAGGCTCGGGATGTAATACTTTAACTTCTACTGAAGCAACTGTTTTCGTTGGTGATATTTCAGCTCAACCTGTTGCGCCAGCGCCAATATGTACGGGTGGTTCTGCAACGGTTTCGGTAACGGCTTCCGCCAATGGAGGAACTGCGACCTTTACCTATCAATGGGAAAGCTCTACAAATGGAACTTCTGGTTGGTCTTCAATAGGAGGAGCAACATCAAATACCTATACCTCTCCAGCATTATTAAGTACTACTTATTATAGATGTATTGTTACTTCGGCAACACCAAATTGTACTTTAACATCCAATGCTGTAAAAGTAGAAGTTATTCCAGACCCATCTATCACAACCCAACCATCAGATGGTACAATTTGTACAGGCGGTTCTTATAATTTATCTGTTGTTGCTACAAATGGGACTCCATCATTAACTTATCAATGGCAATCCAGCGCTTCTTTAGGGGGAACTTATACCGATATTTCTGGAGCTACAAGTGCCAATTATAGTACGCCGGCCTTAACAACGACTTCTTATTACAGAGTAGTAGTGAGTGCAAGTGGAAATGGTTGCACAACACTAATTTCCAATCCTGCTACAGTTACTGTTGTAGCTGATCCAGTTATTTCGACTCAGCCGCAAGATGGAGCAATTTGTGTTGGTAATAGTTATTCATTTAATGTAGTGGCTTCAGGTAATGCAGGTTTAGGAACCCTGACCTACCAGTGGCAAACTGCAACTGCTATAAGTGGACCATTTACTAATGTGACAAGTGGAACTGGCGGTACTACAGCAAATTATACTACTCCAATTTTAAATACAACTACCACAAGATATTTGAGAGTTTCTATTAAACAAGGCGCTTCTGGTTGTGAGACTTTGTCCAATACTGTAGTTTTAAACATTTCTGCTCAACCAGTAAAACCTATAGGAAGTGTTACACAACAACCAAGTTGTACCAATGCTACAGGAATAATTACTATCACTTCTCCAGCGGAAGGAACTGGTTTTGAGTATTCAATAAATGGAGGGGCTAGTTATCAAGCTAGTAGTACTTTTAGTGGGCTAACCAATGGTGTAAAAACAATTACAGTCCGAAAAATTAGCGCTACTACTTGTGTTTCTCAAGGAACTAATTTCACAATTAATAATAGAATTTGTGCCAATCCAGAAACATTTGTAGCGATTAATGGTGCGTTAGGTGGCACTACGACCGTTGTCTTAGGAAGCGATACGCTAAATGGTAGTTCAGCTTTACTTTCCTTGGTTACAATACGTAAGGATGCAACCTCTTCATCCAACATTAATTTAAATACTACTACAGGAATTATTACAGTAGCTCCCAACACACCTGCAGGAACCTATACTGTAGATTATACGATATGTGAAAAATCCAATCCTACTAATTGCTCTTCAACAAGAGAAACGATTGTTGTGGTTCAGTCCCCAATCGATGCAGTAGACGATATTGTAAATCCAAGTGTAAATGGTTTTGTTGGAACAGCAAACGCTATAAATGTATTAACAAACGATAGGTTAAATGCCGTTGTTCCTGACTTATCTAAAGTAGTGATATCTATAATTACTCCTGCAATAGCCATAGGTGGAAGCCCGATACCAGTATTAAATCCACAGACTGGTTTGGTAGCTATTCCTGCTGGAACACCAGCGGGTAATTACACGATTGAATATCAAATATGTGAAGTCTTAAACCCAGCCAATTGTGATAGAGCGACTATATTTATTCCTGTTGTTGCTCCAATAATTGATGCAATAAATGATAATCCAATTCCTGTCAATGGAACAAATGGAAACTCTAATTTGGTTAATGTTATTTCAAATGATTTATTAAATGGTAGTGGGTTTGCTTTGAATAAAGTCAATCTAAATCAAGTGACCGCGGCCGTTCCAATTCGTCCTGGAGCTTTAATACCTTTATTAGATTTTACTACGGGAGCCATAAGAGTGCCAGCTGGAACACCTGCTGGAACCTATACGATTACCTATCGCATTTGTGAAAAATTAAATCCAACGAATTGTAATACTGCTACTGTTACCATACTAGTATCAGCCGCAACATTAATTGCAAATAATGATCTTTTAGGCCCTATAAATGGTTATGTTGGAAATCCAAACTTGGTGAATGCCTATTTTGTAAATGATACGTTTAATGGTAAAGTAGTCGATTTGTCTTTGGTTGCACCTACAATTTTAAACACTGCAATACCAGTTCGGCCAGGTGCATTAGTACCAATTTTAAATCTAGTCACAGGTGTAGTAAGTGTTCCAGCAGGAACTCCAGCTGATGACTATGCTATTCAGTATCAATTATGTGAAAAGCTAAATCCTACCAATTGTGATGTTGCTTTAATTAATATAAGAGTAGTCCCAGCACCACTAGTTGCAGTAGATGATTTTTCTTTACCAATAAATGGAAAAACTGGAGCACCTTTAGTTTTGAATGCTTTTAATAATGACACATTCAATGCTACAAGTTTAGTTTTAAGTGAAATAACTAGAACCATTGTTACACCGGCAATTTCTGTTTCAGGAGGCCCCGTTCCGGTGATGGATCCTATAACTGGAAATGTAAGTGTACCTCCAAATACTCCTGCTGGAGCCTATACAATTACTTATAGATTATGTGAAATTCTAAATCCAAGTAATTGTGATGTGGCAACCATTACAATAAATGTTGTTGCGGCTCCAATAATAGCCAATGATAATTTTGTTACCGTTAATGGTTTCACAGGGGGAAGTAATATTTTGTTAGCTATTTTTAATGATATTTTAAACGGACAAACGGCTTCTTTATCAGAAGTTGAAATGACTGTTGTAACACCTGCAGTTCCAATTAATGGAGGAACAATTCCAGTTTTAAATCCCACTACAAGTTATGTTAGTGTTCCCGCCGGAACCCCTTCTGGAACTTATACTATTGAATACAGAATTTGCGAAAAATTAAATCCAACCAATTGTGACACAGCAATAATTAACATTATTGTAAGGTCACCAAAGATTATTGCAGCAAACGATATCATAGTAAGTCTAAATGGTGTTATAGGAGATCCTAATATTGGGAATGTTCTAACCAACGATCTTTTGAATGGAGCCTCGATTAATCGACCACAAGTGGTGTTAAGTTTAATTTCAGGAGCAACTTCTATTGGAGGAGCTGTTCCGGTATTAGACCTAACCACTGGTTTGATCTCTGTTTTACCAGGAACCCCAAATGGTACTTATTTTATAGAGTATGGATTGTGTGAGAGTTTAAATCCAAACAATTGTGACAGCGCTATTGTTAAAATTGAGATTGCTTCATTATTAGGAAATTCATCAATTAACGCAGTTGAAGATGAAGTTAAAAATATAAATGGTTATACAGGAGCTACAGCAGTCTTGAACGTATTGGCCAACGATACCTCTAGTAGTTTGCCAGCAAATTTTACAAATGTAACTTTATCATTAGTAAAACCAGCTTCTCCAATACTTTCAACAAATGTTCCAGTGCTTGATATAACAACAGGTTTAATAAATGTACCAAAAGGAACAAGCGCTGGGACCTATACTATTATTTATTCAATATGTCAAAAATTAAATCCAACAGTTTGCGATCTGACAACAGTTACAATTGAGGTTTTAGCTCCTTTAATTTTGGCAAATGATGATAACTTATCAGGGATAAATGGAATGGTGGGTCAAACAAACGCCATTAATGCTTTAAATAATGATACTTTAAACGGAGGAACAGCCTCTATAAATGAGGTAGGGATAAGCGTTGTTATTCCAGCCAAATCAATACGAGGGAATGTAGTCCCATTTTTGGATGAGGTTTCTGGAAATGTAACTATACCAGCTGGAACTCCAGCAGGTAATTATTCAATAGTTTATACTATTTGTGAAAAAAATAACCCGACAAATTGCGCTACAGCTACAATCAATATTGATGTTGTTACTGCTCCAATTGTTGCTAATGACGATACCGTTGCTGGTATTAATGGTTTTAATGGTGCTATAGACATATTGGATGTATTGGCAAATGACCTTTTGAATGGCTCTCCAGCACTTTTATCTCAAAACACCGTTACAATACTTACTCCAGCTACTTCAATAGGTGGAGGCTTGGTGCCAACGTTAAATAGTACTACAGGAAAAGTAACCGTTCCAGCGCAAACACCAGCTGGTACATATACCATAGAATATGAGCTGTGCGAACAGTTGAACCCAATGAATTGCGATCGAGCAACGGTTACCGTAACCGTAGACGCGCCACCTATTATTGCAGTAGATGATTTAATAAACAAAGTAAATGGGTTTACTGGAGCCAGCAATATTGTTGATGTGTTATTAAATGATAGTTTTAATGGAAGTTCAGTTACACTGCCTCAGATTAACCTATCAGTTGTAACCGAGGCTACTCCTATAAATGGAGGTTTGGTTCCGGTTTTAGATCTTAATACAGGAAAAGTAAATGTTCCTGCAATGACTCCAGCTGGCGATTATGTAATTAGATATCGCATTTGTGGAAAGTTAAATCCAACCAATTGTGATGATGCCATTATAAAAGTCAATGTTATAGCTCCTATACTTATTGCCAATGCCGATTTTATTGTGGGTGTTAATGGTTATACCGGGGCAACAAACATTATTAATGCCCTAGATAATGATCGAATTAATGGCCAAAAAGTAGAATCTTCCAAAGTTAGAATATCAATTATTTCTTTGCCAGTATCAATTTTAGGTCGACCTGTACCAATTTTAGACAAGTCAACAGGATTAGTTACAGTCCCTCCCAATACGCCTGCAGGAACTTATGTAATTGGGTATCAAATCTGTGAATTAATCAATCCTACTAATTGTGATGCCGCAAAAATTGTGATTACTGTACGACCACCAGCTATTGACGCAGTAGACAATAGTGTTAAAGGAGTAAACGGCTATACCGGTGCAATAAAAGTAATTGAAGCCATCGCAAATGACTTATTGAATGGTTCTAAAGTTAAGCTTTCAGAAATCAAAATAAGTTTAGTTACACCTGCCGTTTCACTCGGAGGAGCAGTACCAGTTTTAAATACTGCTAACGGATTTATATCTGTACCTCCAGGGACAACAGCTGGAACTTACACTATTGCCTATAAAATTTGTGAACTGATAAATCCAACCAATTGTGACAGCGCTACAATAACAATTCAGGTTGTGGCTCCCGAAATTTTAGCCTTGGAAGATAGAGTAAGTGGAGTAAATGGTGCAATAGGTGCCACAAATGTGATTAATGCGCTTACAAATGATCTCTTAAATAACAATCCGGTTGCTTTATCAGAAGTTACTATATTGATTGTAACACCAGCGGTACCAATTGCAGGTGGTGCAGTTCCTATTTTAAATTCGGCAACAGGTGCTGTAGATGTGCCCGCAAATACACCAAACGGGGAGTATATCATTATTTATAATATATGCGAAAAACGCAATCCAACAAATTGTAGCCAATCGAGGATAGTAATTGATGTGGCTCCTAGTCAAATCATTGCAAATAACGATGCTGCATCAGGAATAGACGGGTTTGTAGGTGCTGTTGGAGTGTTAGACGTATTGAATAATGATACTCTAAACGCAAATCCCGCTCTATTGTCTAATGTTACAATAAGTGTTCTATCAACAGCAACTGCTCTTAGTGGTGGTCAAATTCCATTTTTAGATATTTCTACTGGACTAGTTACTGTTCCTCCAGGAACTACCGCAGGAGGCTATACCATTGTGTATCAAATTTGCGAAAATCTTAATCCAAACAATTGTTCTACAGCGTCTGTTAAGATTACTGTGGGTGCCTCTTCAATAATTGCTAATAGTGATATTGTTCTTGGAATCAATGGGTACAATGGAGCAATTGGTGTTTTAAATGCATTGAGCAATGATACTTTGGCCGGATTACCAGCAGATTTGAATGATGTAACCATGAGTGTAATTATTCCTGCATCTTCACTAAATGGCGGACCCGTTCCATTTTTAGATACCACGACAGGTTTAGTAGATGTTCCGCCTGGAACACCGGCCAGAAATTATTTTATTATTTATGGAATTTCAGAGAATTTAAATCCAACCGTATTTGATATTGCAATCATTATTATCAATGTGGTTCCTGCTCCAATTGATGCAGTAGATGATAAACCGCTATTGCCTATAAATGGAAAAACAGGTAGTACATCCGTAATCAATGCATTTCAAAATGATAGGTTTAATGGAAATAGTCTGAATCTATCCGAATTGAATATAACGGTAACAAAAGAGGCGGGTACATCGGCCACAATTCCTTATCCAAAATTAGATCCTACTACTGGGGTAGTTAGTGTGCCTCCAGGAACTCCGAAAGGAATATATACCATTGCTTACAAAATTTGTGAAAAATTGAATCCAAATAATTGCGATTCAGCTCTAATAACCATTACCGTTTTTGCAGCACCTATTGTGGCTGAAGATGATTTTGTAGGGTTAATTAATGGATTTGATGGGGCCAATGCTATAATGAATGTGACCACAAATGACAAATTGAATTTTGTGCCTATTGTATTTTCAGATATTCAATTGCAAGTCCTTACTCAAGCAGTTCCAATTAATGGTGGCTTAGTTCCCATAATTGATGAGACTACTGGTTTGTTGTCAGTGCCTCCAGGAACAGCTCAGGGTATTTATAGTATCGAATATGAGATTTGTGAAAAACTTAATTCAACTAATTGTGATAGCGCTGTGGCATATGTTGCTGTTGAAAGTCCAATAATTGTAGCAAACAATGATACTTATGCTAATGTAAATGGATTTGTGGGTGCTTCTAATGTTTTCAATGCCATAACTAATGACTTATTAAATGGTAGTGCCATATCAATTCCAAAAATCAAGATAAAAGTGACGCAAACTGCCACTTCAATCAATGGAGGATTGGTACCAAATCTTGATGAGGTAAGCGGTTATGTAAATGTCCCGGAAGGAACACCAGCAGGTTTATACACCATAAATTATTCAATATGCGAAGTAATCAATCCAAACAATTGTGATACCGCTTCAATAACTATTTTGGTGAATCCTCCAATTATTGATGCTATAAATGATAATCCAACAGCCACTAATGGTACCGCCGGAAATCCATCCGTAGTAAATGTGCTTTCTAATGATACATTAAATGGAAGCTCGTTCAGTAGTTCTTTAGTTAATTTAACTCTATTAACAAAAGCAACTCCCGTTTTTGTTGGTGCTCCCGTTCCAACATTAGATGTTACTAATGGAATAGTGAGCGTTCCGGCAGGAACTCCAATAGGAGCTTACACTATTGAATATCAAATTTGTGAAAAAATAAATCCAAATAACTGTGATAACGCTACGGTAATAATTAATGTTGTTGCCGCACCAATTGTCGCTAACGATGATTTTGGAGGGCCAATAAATGGTTATTTAGGTAGTACTAATGTATTAAATGCATTTACCAACGATACCTTAAACGGCATTACAATTACGCAACAGTTTGCGCAAGCTACAGTTGTAAATCCTGCTTTAGCAAGATTCTCAGGAGCAAAAACTCCAATTTTGGACCCTGCTACTGGGGTGGTTAGTATTCCTGCAGGAACACCTGTTGGAACTTATACTATTGTTTATCAAATCTGTGAGCGATTGAATCCAACGAATTGTGATAATGCTATTGTAAGAGTACAAGTAGTTGCTGCACCAATTGCCGGAATAGATGATGTAGTGTTAGGAATTAATGGATTAGTGGGTAACCCTAATGCTTTCAATGCTTATGCAAATGATACTCTTGATGGAAAACCGCTAATCACAAATGAAATATCTTTTAGTATCGTGCAACCTGCAACTAGTATTGGTGGCGGACCAGTTCCTACACTTAATTTAAGTAGTGGAATTGTATCCGTTCCAGCAGGAACGACAGCGGGGACTTATACTATCGTTTACCAAATTTGTGAAAAATTAAACCCTACAAATTGTGATGCAGCAACCATTACAATTAAAGTGCAAGAACCAAAAGTTGTTTTAATTAAAAAAGGAGTTTTTGTAGATGCTAATGGCGATGGGTTTGCCCAAGCAGGAGAATCTATTCGATACACTTTTACCGTCACGAATAGCGGATCGATGGCATTAACAGATTTGGTAGTTACAGATCCAAAAGTGATCGTTACTGGAGTACCAATATCTTCATTAGCAGTAGGCGCTTCTAATACGACTAATTATTCAGCAACGTATACTCTAACTCAAGCAGATATTGATGCAGGCAAATTTGTAAACCAAGCAGTTGTAGCGGCAAAACCTATTGTAGGACTAACAATAACCAACTTGTCGGACAGTGATGATCTGAGTTTACCAGGTAAAAATGACCCAACCGTTACTCTTTTGAATCCTTTAAAACAATTGACTTTAATTAAAAAAGGAGATTTACAAGGTCTGGGAGCTGTTGGAGATAAGATTCAATATACGTTTACACTAAGAAATACGGGTACAGTTACACTAACCAATGTTGAAATAACAGATCCAATGTTGTCTGCGAATCCAATAAAAGTCACCCCATCTCAAGTATTACCTGGAGAAACAAGAACTGTTGTAGTATTGTATACCATCACAGCAAAAGATTTTGCTGCAGGCGAGGTAATCAATTCTGCATTAGGTTATGGTGATGCGCCAGATGGCACTTTAGTCACAGATATTTCTGACTGGGACAACGCAATGGCAACGGGTCCAGATGATCCAACAATAGTGCAAATATCAGAGCAACCAAAAATTGCGTTGCTAAAAACTGCAACTTTTGATGACAACAACAATGATGGAAAAGCCGATGTTGGTGAGACAGTGACGTATCGTTTTTCTGTTTCTAATACTGGAAATGTGCCCCTGTCTAATGTTCTGATTACAGATGATAAAATTGGAATTAATGTTTTAGGAAATCCAATTTCATTAGCTGTTGGAGCCACAGATTCTGATACTTTTAGAGCAGTTTATGTACTTACAAAAGAGGATGTTAAAGCAGGAATGGTCGAAAATCAGGCAAAAGCAAAAGGAGTCACTCCAAAATCTGTAGTAGTAGAGGATTTGTCAGATCCAAATACTTTATTGGCAGATAATCCAACTTTGCTGAGTTTTGTTAGCTGTCAATTAATCGTTTATAATGCGATGTCTCCCAATGCTGATGGCCTAAACGATTATTTTAAAATAGAGGGTGTAGATTGTTTTGAAAACGTTAGTGTAGATATCTATGATCGTTGGGGTGTTTTAGTGTTTTCAGGCCAAGATTATGATAATAATACGGTAGTGTTTAGAGGAATTTCCGAGGGGCGTTCTACAATTAAAAGAGGAAGCCGACTTCCTGATGGAACCTATTATTATGTAATCAAATACAAGAACTATCTAGGCAATTCGATGCAGAAAGTAGGGTATTTGTTTATCTCTTACTAGTAAAGTAAAAGGCTAATTGTAAAAAATTAGCCTTTTTTTATTTTCTACTTGAATCTCTTTCAATCACACTAGTTTCCAAAATTATAGTCTTTGGAGTAAACGGGATGTTTTCTTTATGAGCGTGCATTTCTTCTAATAAAAGATTAAAGGAGGCTATTCCCATTTCATGACTGGGTTGGTCGATTGTACTTAATTTTGGAGTCAAGACTTGAGACATGAACCAATTGCTAAAACCAATTACGGCTACTTGTTGTGGTACTTTAATATGATGATCATTAAAGTAAGACAACACACCAACAGCTATTAAATCCGTGACTGCGAAGACACCATCTACATCAGGATGTTCTTCGATTATTTGTTTTGCAAAGTCTAATCCTTCCTGGAAAGTTACATTTTCACAAGTATAAACTAAAGTAGGGTCATATGGAATTTGATTCTTATCTAGTGTTTTTTTATAACCTATGTACCGATCTATCGCGTTTTGTGGGTTTAAAGGACCACGTATGTGGGCTATTTTTTTGCATCCTTTGTCGATTAGATGTTGGGTAGCGCTCATGGCTGCTTTTTGATCATCTATTAATACTTTGGAGCAATTGGCCAATTTTGATATTTTGTCAAACATCACAAAAGGAATATTTCTATTGATGATTTCTTTGATGTGTTCGTCAAAATTAGATTCATTAGAAAGTGACATTATAATTCCATCTACTCGTTTATTGATTAGCAATTCTACTTGTTTTCTTTCTAGTTCAATTGACTCGTTCGATTGAAGAATAATTACCAGATACCCATTTTTCTCAGCTTCATCAATAATAGCATTAATTACATTCGAGAAAAAATGATGCATTACTTCTGGAATAATCAATCCGATAGTTTTGGATTCTTTAGTTCTTAGATTTACAGCAAAACTATTGGGGGTATAGTGCAAATCTTTAGCCAAATCAAGCACTGCCTTTTTAGTTTTTTCACTAACATCAGGATAGTTTTTTAAGGCCTTAGAGACAGTAGTTATTGAGATACCTAATGTATTTGCAATTTCTTTAAGAGTAATTTCTTTCATGTAATGTTTAGTGGTGCGCTTTTAAATGTTTTGTGTATGTTGTTATATATGAAGTAATTAATTCATTTGAACGCATACACTAATGTAAAGTATTTTTTGTAATTTTTTATGGATTAATTTGACAATTTTTAATTAATAAAATTAGTTATTTGGTTTATGCAGAACCTCTTTCCAAAAGCGAAGTCTGTAATTCGATAGTTTGAAAAGTTATGGGCTGTCTTTCTTTTTTTAATTGAATTTCTTCAAATAAAATTTCAGCTGCTTTTCTGCCAATTTCAAAACCGGGTTGATCTACGGTAGAGAGTTTGGGTGTGGTTATTTCGCTTACAAACGAATTGCAAAATCCAAATACCGCAATTTGTTCAGGAACCGAGATGGCTAAATCTTGCAAGGCTTTTAGCACACCTACAGCAACCAAATCGGTTACGGTGAAAATAGCATCTAAATCGGGGTGATCAGCACAAGCTATTTTAGCTGCTGCATAGCCATCTTCAAAATCAGAAAAATTATCACATACATACACCAAGGATGCATCGTAAGGAATTCCGTTGTCTTCTAATGCTTTTTTGTATCCCAAAAAACGATCAATTGCGTTTTGAGGCATATACGATCCTCGAAAATGAGCAATTTTTTTCCGTCCTTTTTTGATTAAATAATCTACCGCCTCATAAGCCGCTTTTCGATCATTAATGCTCACTTTTGAGCAATTGACTAGTTTGGCAATTTTATCGAACAGTACCAATGAAGTATTGTGCGCCAATACCTTTTTGATGTGGTCGAAATCACCGGTTTCATTTGATAATGAGATGATGATTCCATCGACTCTTTTGCTTAGCAATAAATCAATTTGTTTTTTTTCTAGTTCTAATTTTTCGTTTGAGCGCAACACAATTACTAAATAGTCTCTTTTTTCAGCTTCTTCTAAAACTCCTTTGAAAACTTTAGAGAAAAAATGAAAATCAACGGTAGGGATGATAACACCAATGGTTTTTGATTCACTAGTTCTTAAGTTGACAGCAAAACTATTGGGAGTATAATTTAGCTCTTGGGCCAAATCAATTACAGCTTTCTTGGTTTTTTCACTAATGTCGGTATAGTTCTTTAGGGCTTTTGATACCGTAGTAGTGGAAATGCCGAGCTGTGCCGCTATTTGTTTTAGTGTTGCATTATTCATTTGAAAAATTGAATGGTTTGTCTAGCAGAATTAATGCTTTTAAACAAACATACAATTTATTAGTACAAGATGATTTCTAAAAGGTGATTTGTTTTGTTTTTTTTATATAAAAATTGTTAAAAAAATTATTTAATTGCTATGATTACTGCTTCGTAGGGTAGTAATTTGTTGCTTTCAATGCCTTTTTGATTGTAATTTGAAAGCAATATTTTTGCTCCTACAACAGCAATTGGGATTGAAAAAAGGGCTTCTTGTGATGTAAAGTTCAGCAAGACCACTATTTTTCGACCATTTAATTCTCTTAAATAGGCATAAACATTTTCATTTTCTTCGTCCAATAAAGTATAACTACCATAAATCAGTGTGGGCTCTTTTTTTCGTAATTGCACCAACTTTCTAAAATAATTTAAGGTAGAGTCAGCATCATTCTCTTGACTTTCGGCATTGATTGTTGTATGGTTAGGATGTACTTTTAGCCAAGGCTTCCCTTCGGTAAAACCAGCATTGGGTGTGGCATTCCACTGAAATGGCGTTCTTGAATTTTCTCTAGAGGCTTGTTTTTGTTCTTCTAAAAAACCTTCTAAATCCCCATTTTGACTTTTGATAAACTCATATTTGTTGATGGTATCAATATCATTATAATCGGATATGGAATCGAATCGAATATTGACCATTCCGAGTTCATCGCCTTGAAAATAATAGGCTGTACCTCGCATAGTCA
>JACCEA010005166.1_pt1 | contig 19561 bp, 17 predicted proteins | sample 7449851 | NCBI WGS metagenome assembly JACCEA01 (sample SAMN15323453, study PRJNA562643) | freshwater metagenome | isolation source: river surface water | place: USA:Blue River Watershed | collected 2017-08-18
GTAAACGATAGCGATCCATCCCAATTCCTGCACCTCCGGATTGGCTAAATGCAATGAAGCAAACAAGACTGCGTTGATCAAAACCAATGCGATACCCGGCAACTTGCTTTTGCCGAGCAATTTGAATAAGACTCCTCGAAATAGCAGTTCTTCAAAACCCGTTTGCAGCGGAACAATGAATAAGGTGATCCCTAGCAAGATCAAGGTTTCATTTCCATTGGCATTCCACTGATACATTCCTGGAAAACGGAAGTAATCAATTCCAAACAACACTAAGGAAAGCCCTAACCAGGTGCCTAAACCCACCAAGAAGCGCTTCATGGAAAATTGGGGTCGTATACTGATCAAAAACTGAAAGCGTTCGCGAAGTAAAACTTTTGCCGACCAAACCAACATCAAAAATCCAATCACAAAAGGGATCAAATTGATCACGAAGAATTCGTTGGTTGAAAACTGAGATCGGATGCTATCCATGGAATCCAGCTTTTGAACGCGCGTGCTGATGATCAATCCGGCTGCCATATTCCCCAAAATTATAAATCCACCAAAAGCGAGAAAAATGGCCGCCACCAAAGACCGGGCGGTTTGATTCTGATGCGAACGCAAATACGTGCCTACTTCCGGTTGTTGATCTTCTGTTTCCATGTGTACTTGCGAAAGTAACCGAAATTCTTAGAACAATGAAACGGAAAATGTTACGTTATAAAGCAAAACACTTAAGATGTTTACCAAGGAAATGCGTTTGTTCACGCTCACAGGATTCTTCATTGGATTGAGCTTAGTTACCCTTTTTCTTTTCACGGCTGGAGAACCCAATCCGGAATGGTCAAGTTATTGGCGTATCAAACCACTGGTAATAACACCCATAGCCGGAGCATTTGCAGGCTTTTTCTGCTATTGGATACGTACTAAAATGCGTAGATTCGGAAATTGGTTGTGGTTATACACGATCCTTGCGATCGTATTCAGCTTTCCACTTCTTTGGATCGGTTTTATTTTAGGCCTTGACGGAACCTATTGGAATTAAAAATCCCCTACCGAAGCAGGGGATCATTTATTATTGAAACATATCCTTCATCCGTTGAAAGAATCCTCTTTCGTGTTTGCCCGGATTCGGTTTAAAGTTTTCACTCTCTTTCAATTTCTCTAAGATCTCGCGTTCTTCTTTGCTGACCTTTTTCGGAGTCCAAACGTTGATGTGCACGAAAAGATCTCCATGACCGTACCCTTGCAACACCGGTAATCCTTTGCCTTTTAAACGGAGCATTTTACCACTTTGTGTTCCCGGTTCGATCTTGATTTTCGCACGACCGTTGATTGTTGGAATTTCAATGGATTCACCTAAAACTGCATCCACAAAATTCACGAATGCTTCGTAATGCAAATGTTCTCCTTCACGACGCAATTCTTCGTGCTCCTGTTCTTCGATCACAACGATCAGATCACCCGGTACGCCATTGAATGGACCTGCATTTCCTTTTCCGGTAACGCTCAACTGCATTCCTTCTTCTACTCCTGCAGGAATATCGATCTCGATCACTTCCTCCTGACGTTTCAATCCTTGACTATCCGCGTCAGCCGGTTTCGAATCGATCATTTTTCCGGCACCATGACAGGCATTACACGTAGTTTGAGTTTGCATTGCACCTAAGAAAGTTTGTGCAATACGCGTGATACGTCCGGTTCCATTACAGGTTGAACAATTCTTGTAGGTAACGCCTTCTGCGTTCACCAATTTGTTCACTTTGATCTTTTTGGTTACACCTTCAGCAATTTCCTCCAGCGTCAATTTCATTTTCACACGCAAGTTCGTACCGCGCACAACACGCTGACCGCCACCACGCGCTCCACCAAAACTTCCACCGCCAAATGCACCACCGAAAATATCGCCGAATTGCGAGAAGATGTCATCCATGTTCATCCCGCCTCCGCCGAATCCGCCTCCGCCGCCTAAGCCGGCATGACCGTATTGATCATAGCGTGCTTTTTTATTCGGGTCAGATAAAACCTCGTACGCTTCAGCTGCTTCCTTGAATTTCTCCTCTGCCTCTTTATCTCCGGGATTCTTGTCCGGGTGATATTTCAAAGCCATCTTGCGATAAGCCTTTTTGATCTCGGCTTCTGAAGCATTCTTCGCAATGCCCAATACTTCGTAAAAATCTCTTTTATCCATTGCTATTCAGCAAGTTTTGTTTTAGTTACCTACCACTACTTTTGCGTAACGGATCACGCGTTCGTTCAAGAAATACCCGCGCTCTACGTCGTCCACAACCTTTCCTTTCAAGTCCTCAGATGGAGCCGGAATATTCGCGATCGCCTCGTGCAATTCAGGATCGAAATCCAAACCTTTCGCCTCCATTTGCTTCAACCCTTTTCCTTCCAGGATGGTTTTAAATTTGTGTTGGATCAACTTGAATCCTTCTTTTACAGATTCAATATCCTCTGCTGTTTCATTGTTTGCAATGGCGCGTTCAAAATCATCCAAGATCGTTAACAGATCCTTCAAAACACCGGAACTCGCCGTAGCAATCAATTCTAATTTTTCCTTGTTCGTACGTTTGCGGTAATTGTCGAATTCCGAATACAAGCGAATGTACTTATCGTTGAGAGCTGCAATTTGATCTTCTGCCGTTAGCTCCACTGACGTATTGTCAGTTGAAGCAGTCTCCTCCGACGGCTGTTCATTCGCCTTCTGATTCTCCTGCGCTTCTGCTTCCTGATTCAATGCTTCATTTTGCTCTTTATCCTCTGCCATTTCTATGAAATTTTGCACTGTGTACTCAACTACCTTGCCAAGGGCGGAAACGCGACAAGGTGTCAGAGAAACTGACAAAAGAAATGCGCTACAATCGGATAAATTGCCTTAAATTTGTCGGGGATTATGACAACGTTTTTCAAACTATTTCGGGATGCGGTCTTGCTGATTGTCTTTTGGATTCTCTGCTTTGACTTCCATCGCTTGTTGTTTTCGGTTTTTCACTGGGGAAAATTGAAGGAAGTGGGCATCGGTGAATGGTTACTTTCGTTTGTCTATTCTTTCCGCGTAGATCTTGCAACAGCAGGAGCTTTAGCTACATTACCATTCTTATTCCGTTTGACAAGTAAGCTTTCACATTGGAAGCATTGGCATCGCATCTATCGCATCATTCTCGGAATCTTCATTGTCTTTTTGGTTGCAGTACAAGCAGGTGAAATTGTCGCTTACGGTGAATGGAATCACAAGTTGACCTCTCGTGTGTTCATGCATCTTGCCAATCCCGATGAAGTAGTTCGCACGGCTAATTACAGCATGATCTTCTGGTATGCCTTATTCGCGATCATTGAATTATTTGCCTATTTCTGGTTGGCTTCACGTATCTTCCCGAAACCTGGAGAACAACATTTGGTCAAACACTGGTTTGGCTTTTGGCGCATTCCGGTTCTTTTCGCTTTGGTCGGTTCACTAAACTTCCTAGCACTTCGTGGGGGGTGGCAACAGATCCCGTTGAACATCAATGCAGCAACGTATTCCAACAATACTGTGGCAAACGACATTTCTATCAATTCCTTGTACTTCTTCGCGAAGAGCTTCTTGTTATACAACCGCAGTGAGATCGATGCCTTCATTCCAAACATTGATAAAGCTGTTGCGGAAGCAGAGGTAAAAAGTTGGTACGACTACCCGAAAGATTCCACCGAGTATTTCTTGAGTAATCACCGTCCGAATGTGGTGGTGATCGTTCTGGAAGGATGGGCAGCTGAAGCCATTGGCTGTTTGGGTCCGAATAAAGGCGCAACTCCCAATTTCGATCGTTTGTCAAAACAAGGAGTGCTCTTTACCAACCTGTATGCAACCGGAACAACCAGTGAAATCGGAAACTCTTCCATCTTCAGCGGAAATCCTGCGGTACCGGAAGTATCCATTTCGATGCAGCCGGAAAAACACCGCAAACTGCATTGCTTGAACGAAGATATGGAAGGCTGGGGCTATCACTCGAGTTATATCTTCAGCGGCGACTTAAAATACGGGAACATTGGAGGTTATTTCATGGATCACGGTTTTGACGTGGTAAAAGACGAATCGGATTTCCCATCTGATCTTCCAAGAGGAAAGTTGAATTTCTTTGACAAAGACTTGTATCGTTTCTTGCTAGACGAGATCAATACGCACAAGAAACCTTTCCTACAATGTGCCTTTACGGGATCGACTCACGCACCATACGACCAACCAAAAGGAAAAGGGAAAACATTTACCGGTGAAGAAGCCGATTTCATGAATGCCTTGGTGTATTCCGATGAAGCCTTGGGTGAATTCATCCGCAAATGCAAAAAACAACCGTGGTACAAAAACACGTTATTCGTTTTCGTCGCAGATCACGGACACGCCACACCTACAGTTACTGATCCAGGAATGGGTCGTCTTTACCGTATTCCTTTGTTGTTCTATGGTGAACCGATCAAGAAGAATTTCCGCGGAAGACGTATCGACAAGATCGGGTCGCAAGCCGATGTAGCTGCTACTTTGATCGCACAGATGAAAGGAGATATTTCACGTTATCCATGGAGTAAAGATTTGATGAATCCGCAGGTACCGGAATTTGCTTTCCACAGTATCATTCGCGGATATGGTTGGATTGTTCCTGAAGGGAATTTCACCTACTACATGGAGCAAAAACGCATTGGGGAGAACAACCTGAAACCAGCCGACTTTAAGCGCGAGGAAAAACGCTGTCATTACTTCTTGAAAACGATCTACGAGGATTACAAAGCCCTGTAACAATGTCTGAAAAGTTGATCAATATCCGAAATCTGAGTCAGAAAGAACTCCAGGAAAGTCTGGTTGCTTTAGGCGAACCCGCATTTCGTGCAAAGCAGGTTTTTGAATGGATCTGGAAGAAACAAGTGAAGTCCTTCGGTGAAATGAACAACATCGGCAAAGGATTGCAAGAGAAACTGAACAGTCATTTCTTCATTGATCAATTGACGGTGGAGGACCAACAAGTTTCAACCGATAAAACCATCAAATGTGCTTTTGGTGTTGACGGACAAAGTCAAGTGATCGAAGGTGTTTTAATCCCGACAACGTCCCGCATGACCGCTTGTATTTCTTCGCAAGTGGGTTGTAGTTTGACCTGCGCATTCTGTGCCACCGGTCGCTTAAAAATGATGCGCAACCTGAGTGCCGGAGAGATCGTAGACCAAGTTGTTTACTTACGGAATTTAGCAACGGACAAATATGCCACACCCCTGAGTAACATTGTGTATATGGGCATGGGCGAACCTTTGCTCAACTACAAGAATATACTGCGCAGTATTGAACTGATCACTTCTGAAACCGGTTTGGGCATGTCCCCGAAACGCATCACAGTTTCTACCGCCGGAATTGCCAAGATGATCAAGAAATTGGGCGATGATGATGTGAAATTCAACTTAGCACTTTCACTGCATGCTGCAAATGATCAGAAGCGTTCGAAGATCATGGATATCAATGACACGAATAACCTGGAAGCATTGCAGGAGGCGCTCGCTTATTTCCACGAAAAAACGGGTTCTCGCGTGACCTTTGAATACATTATCTTCAAGGATTTCAACGACGGTTTGGAGGACGCACGTGAGTTAGCAGAATTCGCGAAATGCGTTCCGTGCAAGATCAACATCATCGAGTACAATCCGATCGATGGCGGAGAATACCGTCAAGCTGACCGCGAAAAGGTAGATGCTTTTGCACAGTTCCTGGAAGAGAAATGCAACTTGATCGTCAATGTACGTCGCAGTCGTGGAAAAGACATCGATGCGGCATGTGGTCAGTTGGCGAATAAGAACAAAATGATGGATCGACGCGTTCTAAAGAAAACGGGAACGGTTGAGAATTGAAAGTTGAAAATTAAGAATTGAAAAGGCAGCTCTGAAAAAGGAGCTCTTCCTTTCTGTTAATACTCACTAAAAATCTTTTCGTTTCTCCATCCTCCCTTTCCGATTTAGCGTATTTTTGTACTCATGACCGTAAAGGAAATTTTAGCACCCATTGAAGAAGAGATGAAACTCTTCGAAGTGCGGTTTCATCAGAGCATGAAATCTAAAGTTCCTTTGTTGGACAAGATCACCCATTACATCATCCGCAGAAAAGGAAAACAAATGCGTCCGATGTTCTTGTTCCTAACCGCAAAAATGTTGGGAGACATCAACGACCGCACCTATCAAAGTGCTTCTTTGGTAGAATTGTTACACACCGCTACTTTGGTACACGATGACGTGGTAGACGATGCCAACGAACGTCGTGGATTTTTCTCTGTAAATGCCTTGTGGAAGAATAAGATTGCTGTTTTGGTGGGCGATTACATGCTTTCTCGTGTCTTATTGCATTCCATTGAAAACGATAATGTCCGTGCCTTGCAGATCGTAGCCCGAGCGGTACGTGAAATGAGTGAGGGAGAATTGCTGCAGATCGAAAAAGCGCGTAAACTGGACATTACTGAAGAAGTGTATTTCGAAGTGATCCGCCAGAAAACTGCTAGTTTGATCGCAACGGTTTGTGAAGCAGCTGCTGCGTCCGTGGACCGCGAAGACATGGCCGATCGCATGCGTCAATTCGGTGAATTGGTAGGTTTGGCTTTCCAGATCAAAGACGACATTTTCGATTATGGAACTCCGGGGAATATTGGAAAACCAACCGGGAACGACATTCGTGAACGCAAAATGACCTTGCCGTTGATCTATGCTTTGGCACACTGCGACCGCGAAACGCGCAAAGAGTTGATCAACATTGTAAAGCGCCACAACGAAGAAAAGAAATACGTTAACCGCGCCATCGAATTGGTGATCGCAGCCGGCGGTATCGAATACGCTCACGAGCGCATGATCGAGCTGAAGACGCAGGCATTGGACTTGCTGATAGACATTCCAGATTCACCCGCAAAACGCTCCTTAGTAGGATTGGTGGAATATACCGTTAACCGCGAGAAATAAATCGTTTTCATTTTTTACCACAAAGGCACAAAGTTTTTTCTTTCCCGCAGATGCGCAATTGTCTTTCGTCCCCTACCGGTCGATGGATTTTCCCACTCGACTGTCAGTTATATTGACGCTGCGATCTTCTTTACTTAAATAAGAAATCGTCGTGTTCACACTATTGCTCGCGGGCTCGCTTTTTTAAACGCAGAGTAAAGGAGTGAAGAAGTAAAGGAGAGAATGATAATTGAAAATTGAGAATGAAGAATTGAAAAGGATGATCAAATTCTTCCTCTGCGCTCTTCCTTACTTTGCGCTCTTTGTGTTAAAATGAAACAGGAAGATCTACCCTTTTGCGCGTGGGCTCGCTTTTTTTGAACAACATAGAAACATAGAGAACATAGTTTTTTTTACCACAAAGTCGCAAAGGAGATTTTTGTATCCTACCCCCGAAACTCAAGGACACAAAGACCTTATTCGCTGGCTCATAAACCAGAATCATCAACCACATAGACACAAAGGACACCTAGTTTGCTTTCCCGCAAATGCACAAATTTTAGCGTCGCCTACCGGTCGACTGAATTTCCCACGCGACTGTCTGTTCGAGTGCCGCTGTAAGCGGTGTATCGAGAACAAAAGAGAATCAAAAATAAGTTTTTGAACCAAAGTCATCTGCGACTGTATCCCTTTGGCATGAAACAAATCATTTTTGGTTTTTGGTTCTTTTTTACGCTCGTATTGAGTGAGACAGTTCACAGCCAGGATACCATTCGCGCGCCGATAACCATTGAAAACAGGGAGTTTTTCACTCATACAAATATCCTGAGTGAATGCGCTCATGGTCACATTTGTTGTCAAGCCGGATGCAGCTGTTGCACAGAATTGAAACGTGCTCAGGTTTATGATACGATCGTTTTTCCTGCGCTCAACGGAATCCAGCGACTGAAGATTTACGAGCGATATGAAATTGCTGCTACACATGACAAATATTCCACGCATTTTCGCTTTCGGGATTCAACAGGTACGCTTTCTGTGAAATATTACGACGTATTGAAACCAAGATTTTTTTACGACCTACATTGGCAAGAAAACAAAACTCCTTCGCCTGAACCGACTGAATTTCTGGTAGAAGACCCGCAAGGTTCCTATCTCCTATTGGATTCCCGCGGACAAGAACTGCCCTTGAAATATGCCACGCATAGAAAACTTTCAGATAGCCTGTACCTTTCCAGTATCCTGATTCACACAACACGGATTTACGGATTTACAGATGGGAAAGGAAACCGCAAAGGTCCAATGAATATCGTACAGATTGATCTACCAAACGAACATGGTCATGTCATTTTCCTTACAAATCAAGGCAAACAAGGCGTCATGGATTCGTTGGGCAACATCTTGATCCCCTATCGTTTCAATATGCTGAAATATATTGGAAGTCATCGCTATGAAGCCGTACTTGAAAATGACCACGGTATCGTAGATGAAAATGGAAGATTTTTGTATGTATCCACCTTTTCTCAAGTCGGTCAATATTCAGAAGGATTGATCTTCGTTCAAAAGGACAGAGATCATATCGCATATGTCGATTTACTGGGGAATGAAAAGTTTGTGTTGAAGGCGAACTGGGGACTCGAATTTCAAGATGGTTTCGCTGCAGTTTTTAAAAACGAAAAGTGGGGCTATATCGATACCAACGGAAAAGTGATGATCGCTTATCAATTTGAGCAAGCATTGGGATTCTATAAAGGAACTGCTCCCGTGCGTGTATTTGGAACTGAACGCAATTTTTCATGCCGTTTGATAAACAAAGAAGGGAAATTCATTAATGACAAAGTCTATTACGATATCTTGCCTTTCAAAGCAGGATTTGCTCGTGCCTTTATCAATGGATCCGGTTATGGACTCTTGGATGAAAAAGGAAACGAATTCTTGCCATGCAAATACAACATGGAAGATTACGGAACCCAAACAGACTGGTTTGTGCATGATCGTCTAGTCATCCGAGAAGTGAAGTCTAAGAGCGCCTGGATTATTGATAAGAATAAAGACACCATTAGCATCCTCAAACCTTACATCGCTGGCTATTTTGTGCATGACCATTCACGTGCAAATGCCTTCCTACCTTACATTTATGGATACAGCGAACAAGGACAACAATTATTGGATCTGAACGGAAAACCGCTGTTAAAAAAGGACTACAGATCGGTGCAAATGTTGACCCCTAATTTGCTTTGTATTTACACAGACCAAAAACAAAACGGCTTCCTCTTCAATCTCCAAACACAAGAAACGATCTTGAAATTGAGTGAATCGGAACAATTGATCCGTGTTCATGATGGAATTATTGCCATTCAAAAATCACCGGAATACAGCTATCCGGAAATCGTTGAACACTATGATTTGGAAGGAAACTTGTTGCCGGTTTACGAAATTAGAAACTGAATGAATTGAGCATCTACTCCCCTTGATCGTCCAGCAAATCTTCTCTGCCCGGAGTGGTTTTCGGATTTTTCTTCCAGTTCGATTCGAGGATCTTGTATACGATCACTGCCACCAAAATCGAAAACATGATCGCGCCCAAATTCAATAACAGTTCACTTTCTAATAACGATTCGTTGTTTTGTATCACGGCAATGAACCCAACGATCAATCCCAATAAAAACTGACTAGCCAAGGCGATCAACACACCAATAAGCGCAAATACCCAACCTTTTCTATTGTAAGCCGTTGCCAATTCTGCGTAGTATTTGCCTATGAAGTAAAGTGGTAATAATCCTAACATGTTTAGATGGTTTTATGAATTACTGTTTGTTCTCTGCACGTTCCCAGTTGCGCTTCAGAAAGACCAACAAAATGTACGCAATCCCGATCCCAAAAGCGATGGATGAGATGGACAATGCCAAATTGTTGTAGGTTCCTTTTTGACTTACCAAAATGGCAAACACCACGAAAGCAAACGCAAATTGTGCCACCAGATAAACCAATGCTCCGATTACTGCGAACAACCATGCATTCTTAGCGTGCTTGGTTGCCAGATCGAAAAATAATTTCCCCAGAATTATTCCCGGAATGAATGGGATCATACTATCATTTTCCAGCGAATTTAACCAATCATCATCGAGGAACGTCTATTCTTTCAGAATAAACTAAATTTATTTATTATGCTTCAACTTTCCTTATCTTTACCCTTCACAAAAAAATCTCACGTGAAAGCATTCATTTATTTCGGAATCATCTCCGTTTGCATTGGTTTGACCACGGCTTGTGGTTCTGAACCGGCTCCAAAACCAAAAAAGGAGAAAAAAGCGGAAGTTTTGGTGGAATACAAAGATGGTATCTACACCGAATACTATCCGGGTAGAAAAGCGATCAAATTTCAAGGTCCACAATCTGAAGATGGGATTCGCGATGGGCGCTGGTTCTTTTATTCTGAAAATGGAACTGAAATGTCTATGACTGAGTACGTGAAAGGAAAAAAACACGGATTTATTTTTGTCCGTTACCCGAATGGCGCTATGCGTTATACCGGAGAATTTTCAAATGACAAAGAGTCCGGATTGTGGCGTTTTTACAAAGAAGACGGCACCCTCGATTCCGAAAAAGATTACGGTAAAGTAGAATAAGAAACATGTCTCGCATTCCCCCGCATATCATCGATGAGATCATGCAAACTTCCCGTATTGAGGAGGTGATCGGGGAATTTGTGAACTTGAAGCGCTCGGGTTCTAACTTAAAAGGGTTGAGTCCCTTCGTGGATGAGCGCACACCGTCGTTTATGGTGTCGCCCGCCAAGCAGATCTACAAATGCTTTTCATCCGGAAAAGGTGGGAACGTGGTTTCCTTCCTCATGGAAAAGGAACATTTCTCCTATCCGGAAGCCTTGCGCTGGCTAGCCGATAAATACAACATTCAAGTTCCGGAAGATCAACCGCAAACTGCCGAAGAATTGGCTGCGGTGAGTGAACGCGAGAGCTTGCACATCATCAACGAATTTGCAAAGGAACACTTCATGCACAACATGCATGAAACGAACGAAGGACAAAGTGTGGGTCTCTCCTACTTCGAGGAACGCGGTTTTCGTGCAGATATTATCAAGAAATTCCAGTTAGGTTATTGCTTGAACTCCGGAGACGACTTCACCAAAGCGTCACTGGCAAAAGGCTACAAGCTGGAATACCTGGAAAAAGTGGGCTTGGTGAAAACGAAAGAAGATCGCCATTTCGATTTTTTCCGCGGTCGTGTGATGTTCCCGATCCATTCCATTTCCGGTCGCGTGCTTGGATTTGGAGGACGCACCTTGTTCACCGATAAAAAAGTAGCCAAATACTTCAACTCGCCGGAGAGTATGATCTACAACAAGAGTGAGATCTTGTATGGATTGTACTTTGCCAAAGGCGATATCATCAAATACGACAACTGTTTCTTGTGTGAGGGATACACGGACGTGATCTCCATGCATCAAGCGGGTGTTACAAACGTCGTTTCTTCCTCGGGTACTTCCTTGACGAAGGAACAGATCAAATTGATCAAACGTTACACCAGCAACATCACGATCTTGTATGATGGAGATGCAGCAGGTATCAAAGCGTCTTTCCGCGGGATCGACCTGATCTTGGAAGAAGGCATGAACGTGAAGGTGGTCCTGTTCCCGGACGGTGATGACCCAGATTCGTATTCCAAGAAAGTCAGCACCACGGAATTGATGGATTTCATCAAGGCCAACACGCAAGATTTTGTCAGTTTTAAAACTTCACTTCTTTTAGGAGAGGGACATGCCGATCCAATTCAGCGTTCGCAGATGATCCGAGACATCGTGCATTCGATCTCACTCATTCCGGATCCGATCACGCGTTCCGTTTACACTAAAGAGATCTCGAAAGAGTTCGACCTGGACGAGTCGATCGTTGTCAACGAACTGAACAAAACCAAGAAACAACAACTAGCGAAAGAGCTACAGGAACCTGCAATTGTTGAGAATCCGGAATTAACCGATACGGTGATCCCAACTCAGCAGCAAGCTCAAACAGTTCCTGCCACTCCCTACCCTTTTGAAGAATACGATCTGATCCGCATTTTGATTAAATACGCACCAATTGCCACGCATACGGAGCATTTGGACGAACATGGCGAAACGCAGAAAGTAGAGGTCTCGGTTGCAGAATTGATTCACCACGAATTGGATAAAGACGGACTTTCCTTCTCCTATCCGCTGTTCCAGCGTATGTATGAGCACACCGTGGAGGGCTTGTCGAACAAAACCTTGTACAAAAGCAGCTACTGGATCAAGCACCCGGATCAAGAGATCGTGCAATGGGTCAGTAACGTTGAAACAGATATTCATGAATTAAGTCCGCAGTGGCTGATCAAATACAACGTGGACACGAACCGCGAGATCGACAAGATCAAGAACGCCGTAATGAGTGCGATCTACGCATTCAAAAGTCACTACGTGTTGAAACGGATCGCTACCATTCGCCAGGAATTGGAAAAATTAGCTGGAACGGATGAAGAAAAAATGATGGATCTCTTATCAGAACAGATTATTTTAGAGCGCGTAAAAATGTCCTTGGCGCAAAAACTCGGACGAACCATAATGCATTAAACTATGTTGGCTACGCTATTTCAATTAGGTCCTTATAACGTTTGCTTGCTCAATATCCTGATCATTGGCGGATTGATGGTGACTGCATTCATCTTGCGTCGCATGATCCAACGTTCGCTAAAACGCTACCTCTCTGAAGCAAATATTCGCTTGGAAGGTCGCCGTGTGACGTATTTGAAGATCTTTTCTCAAAGTGTCTATGCCCTTGGTGTTTATTTGGCAATTCTGAGTTTCAGCATCAACAATCAGGAAGTTTCCTTCAAGGAATTCCTTGACTATAAATTCATCGATACCAAGAAGATCAAGATCAGTTTCGAGAATGTCTTGTTGGTAGTAGTGATCATTTTCGGAGCCAAAGTAGCTATCAACTTTGTACAACTCTTCTTGCAGCGCCGTTTCCGCAATTCGGATAAATACGACAAAGGAACGGAGTACGTATACATGCAAGTTGCGAAATACGTGATCTATACCTTGGCCTTTTTCTTCTGCTTGAGCGCCATGGATGTGGAGCCGTCCATTTTCCTTGGAGGTTCGGCAGCCTTGTTGGTTGGTTTGGGATTGGGATTGCAGGATGTGTTCAAGGACATGTTCTCTGGTTTCGTGCTGTTATTTGAAGGAAGTATTCGCGTGGGAGATGTGATCGAACTGTACGATGGAAAATCTTCTGAAGCGATCGTAGCGAAGATCCTGCGGATCAATGTGCGTACTACTCAGATCGAAACACGCGATGGAAACGTATTGATCGTTCCGAATGCGAAGCTTACGCAGGAATACATCGAAAACTGGAGTCATGGTTCACATTTATCGCGTTTCCGCATCCACGTGACGGTCCACTACGGCTCAGACACACAAATGGTAAGCGACCTATTGATCCAAGCGGCTATGAGTCACCCGAAAGTGAAGAAAACCGAACCAGTACAAGTCCGTATGGTTGATTTCGCTGAAAACGGTTTATTGATGGAGCTCATTTTCTGGGCTGACCAAAGTTGGGACATCAATCAGTACAAATCCGAAATTCGCTTCGAGATCGATCGCCTTTTCCGTCATTACGGCATCAGTGTTCCGTATCCGCAACGCGAAATTTACATGTACAATCAAAAATAGCCGGATCATTTCATCCTGGCTTCAACTTGTAAAATCCAAAGTATCGTATATTTGCGCCCATGAAAGCAGAAGTAAAAGCACTTATTGACGCGATGAGCAAACGCTTTACATCGCACCCTTGGCACGGAATCGAGATCGGTGAAAAACAACCGGAGATCCTCAATGCCTTTATTGAGATCATTCCGGCAGATTCTATCAAATACGAGATCGACAAAGCGTCTGGTTACGTTATGGTAGACCGTCCGCAAAAATTATCGAACCACATGCCTTGTTTGTATGGATTCGTTCCGCAAACATACTGTGATACACAAGTTGCAGCAATGGCAAACGAAAAAACAGGTCGTACAGACATCGTTGGTGATGGCGATCCGTTGGATATTTGTGTGTTGTCTGAGCGTTCGTTCAATCATGGGAACATCTTGTGTGAAGCGAAAGTGATCGGAGGATTCCGCATGTTGGATGGTGGTGAAGCAGACGATAAGATCATCGCTGTATTGAAAGGTGACCAAGCTTATGGTTCCATCAACGACATCGATGAAATGCCTAAAATGGTGATCGATCGCGTACGTCACTTCTTCCTTACTTACAAAGATTTGGACGGAGGAGCAAAAAATGTAGAGATCACGCACGTATACGGTCGCGAGGAAGCTTACGAAGTGATCCGCAGATCTCACGCTGACTACACAGCGAAATACGGAAACGCAAACGACAATTTAGCGGCTGCCTTGGAAAAATTGATCGGTTGATCAAACAAGACGTCGGTTGAATTGTTCACCTAAAAACGAGTACATGAAAAAATGGATTCTTTCCATCTGTTTGTCCGCAGCAATGTGGAGCGCAGCAGATGCACAGATCGCTCCTCAGGCAAGTCCGGCGAGCAAAATGGAACAACGCGTTGGTCTAACTGACCTGACGATCACTTATTCCCGTCCAGGTAAAAAGGGTCGTGAGATCTTTGGCGATGTAGTTCCTTACGATCAGATCTGGCGCACCGGAGCAAACGAAAACACCAAGTTTACGTGTTCGGATGCTGTGATCTTCGGTAAAGACACCTTGAAAGCTGGTACTTACGCTTTGTTCACAAAGCCTGGAAAAGAAAGCTGGGAGATCTACTTTTATACAGAGACCAACAACTGGGGAACTCCGGAAGAATGGTCGGATGCAAAAGTGGCCTTGAAAACGAGTGTAGCGGTTTCTCATGTGAAAGAAGTTACTGAAAACTTCACCATCTCTGTAGATGCCATGGACAACAACGGTGCTGTTTTGGTTTTCACTTGGGATAAAACGACAGTTCGTGTACCGTTCCAAGTTCCTACGGATGCGAAAGTGATGGCGAACATCAAGAAAACCTTGGCCGGACCTAGCGCAAACGATTACAACTCGGCAGCTTTGTATTACTACAATGCAAAACGCGATTTGAATCAAGCATTGGAATGGTCGACAAAAGCATGTGAGATGCGTCCGGATGCATACTGGATGTTCCGAACAAAATCATTGATCCAAGCTGAATTAGGCGATAAGGCAGGAGCAATCAAAACCGCTCAAGCTGGATTGGCATTGGCTGAAAAAGGCAAAAATGCTGACTACGTGAAGCAATTCAATGAGTCTATCTCAACGTGGTCGAAATAACAAGAATACCCCATTAAATTGAAGAAGCGCTCCGATAATCGGGGCGTTTTTTTTTGTCTGAATTTGTCATTTTGTACCCAAACGATCCTTTTTGACTTTTTAAGTTTAAACCCAAATTCCGCAATAGAATTCGTAATGAAAATCCAAGACACAAGAAATCAGTCAGTTAAATCTAAAAGCATAGCGAGCTATGTTTGCAAGATTTAATTGATTAATTTACTGATTTGAAGTAGATTGGATTTGTAATAGAAGAGCTATTGCGTAATTTGGGTTAAATTCGTTTTATGAAAGGCGCACTCACTTTTTTCCTGTTGTTGATCGGTAGCTTCCTCTTCGGACAAACAACGATCGTCAACACATCTGCTGATCTGGGAGATTTGTACAGCAGCACCCAGCGCTATGTGGACATTCCGATTCAGAACAAGGGAACTAAAATGAGTTATTTGCTCCGCATCCAACACGGACCGGAGATCAGTTACCGCATTTCCACCGATAAGTTTGTACCGGATAGCACCGTGACCTTGCGCTTGCAAGTGAATCCAACGAAAAAAGGCAAATTCCAGCATGAAGTTTACGTGTATTTCAGTGATGCGGCTCAACCAACAGTGATTCGCGTGAAGGGAAATGTTGTGGAACTACCCGGATTTTCAGGTGATCAGATGACACGCTGCCCGGATTTCAACGCCTCTCCTAGTTCCGTGCGCACCAAAGAATTGACCATCATCACCGTGGATAAAGAAACCGGACTTCCGTTGGCGCAATCCAAAGTAGCGATCATCCGCAATGGAGAACCTGCCGGCGCTTGGATCACAGGACGAAAAGGCGCGTTTTCTGTAGCTATTCCCAGCGGGTATTTCTACTTTTTGGCAACACACGAAGGATACTTGAAAAAAGAAGCCGGTGTATTCGTTGGACCAGAGATCAGCGAAATTACCATTCCATTGCGCAAAGATCCTGCATTCTCACCTCCTCCACCAACTCCTGAACCGGAACCGATTTCGGAAGAACCGGTACAATTGCCGAATGAAAGCGTTGTTGAGATCATTCAGGAGCAAGCTCCGGTGAAGGATACCGCGGTGGAAAAGATTCCAGAACTGGCACAATTGCCACCAACAGAGTTCTCTAAATCCTACTTCAACGACGTCAATGTGGTTTTCGTGCTCGACGTTTCCAGCAGTATGAAATTGGGCGAGAAAATGGACTTGATGAAATATGCTTTGAATCAATTGGTGAGCAACTTGCGTCCGGATGACATCATGGGCTTGGTGACCTATTCCGACAATGCGGAAGTATTTCAAGCACCAACGAAAGGAGCGAATAAAGAAGCAATCCAAACGGCAGTGAGCGAACTTAGACCACGTGGTATGACTGCCGGAGGAAAAGGGATCAAATTGGGCTACAAACAAGTTTTGAAGAATTACGACGCCGGAAAAACGAACATGGTGGTTGTGATCACCGATGGAGCCTTCAACAAAGATTCGGATGACTATCAAAAGATCGTGCGCAAGTACTCGAAGAAAGGGATCATCTTTTCGGTGGTGGGGATCCAAACGAAGGATCGCGATGTATCCTTGATGCAGGAAGCAGCCGACTTTGGAAAAGGCCGCTACGTGCACATTCAGGAGATCACCGATGCCCAATACAAATTATTGAACGAAATACGCATTGCATCATTTAAAGGAAAATAGCATGAAATACGCACTAAGTCTCTGGTTCTGTTTGCTTGTTGGCGGACTATTTGCTCAGAAGAACACGGATCAAAAAGCAGCGGTACGAGCCGTGATCGACACCTTTTTTCAAGGCATGCGTGTGGGCGACAGCGCGATGGTGGCCAAGACCTTACACCCGGAAGCAGACCTATATACCACCTTTTTCGATCGCAGTGGCAATCCGCAGGTAGTGAGTGAAACCGTACAAGGCTTTTTAGAAGCGGTGGGCACACCCCATGAAGAAACGTGGGATGAACGCATTTCGAAAGTGAAGATCCAAATCTCGGACAACCTGGCCAGCGTCTGGATGGATTACGAATTCTACGTGGACACAACCTTTAGCCACAGCGGCGTGAACGCGTTTCAATTGGTTTACCTCAACGGCACTTGGAAGATCTTACACATTACGGATACACGTAAACGGAAGGGAACGTAAGCGGATTGACCATATGATGGTTCTTTTTAACCACATAGACACATAGAACACATAGTTAATATCGGAACCGGTTCCCCCTTCGGAGGGAACTAGATTATCCCGCGGAATTTTATCTAGCAACAAACCACAAATTTTCACTGCGGATGTTCGTGCCATTCTTGGAAGTGAGGAAAATAAAAAACGGGATGGCGTGAGATTTTGGTAAAAGCGCTTGTCGTTTCAAATCCTGATTTGTCACTTTTGCCTCAAATCACCGACAGGCCGTTTTTTATCCGAACGGCTTCGAATGGCACAAGGCGTTTTGTTTCTTTTGAGCCGTCAAAAGAAAGAGCTTACCTTTTTTTCGGTAAAAAAAGTAGAAACGAATCACCAATAGGTGTAGGTATACATCATGATCCGTTTATTGTTGTTTTTAACGGAGGATTCGGTGACTTTCAGCGGCAGCCCCAGTTCATTGTATTCGTAATCGGTGTAATGAATCGGTACGAGATCGCCATATTCTTCCCCATCCAATTCTCCCCAACCAATCTGTTGGATCAATTGCCCTTTTACATTGTAGCTGTAAGTCTGCTTGAAAATTCCTTGATCATCTTGCACCAACTGTCCCTTTAGATTATATATCTGGTAAATGAACGGATCTTCATCCACTTCCATTTCAAACTTGCCATCCAACTGCATTTGGATGTATTTTTCCGGATTCTGGTAAAAATCGCGCATGAGATCTATGTCGTTGTGAAATTCATCCCATTCAGATTCTTTGACTCGCCAGACTCCTTGCATCACGAGCGTTCCTGTATCCAATGTACGAACGATTTGATAATACGAATCGACACCTTTGAGTTTCATTTCGTCGTCGAAATTGATGTGTTCTGAAATCTGCATGGTATCCCCAACAGGTCGGTAACGTGACACCGTTCGATCGTGGGTATCGTATTCCAAATTGTATTCATCTTGCGTGATCCACATGGTATCTTTCGAAGATCGCGCGGAGATATCGGCATAGGAGACTTTTTTACCTTCTGAATAGGTTTCCTCGCGGTAATTCATCGAGTCTTGAAAGATCCAGATCTTCTCGGTGTGAAAACGTGTGGTGTCCTCGGGATTGTAATCTCTAAACAAAACACGGCGATTCAAACTGTCGTAGGCTTCCACACGGCGGTCAAAACGATTCCGCGATTTGGGCACAATGCTTTCGATCCGATTTCCACGCTGATCAAAGCGCAAGATCTCCATGAAGTAAGTTGTATCCGAACGGTAACCGATCGAACGGAGATCCAATCGAAATTCTTTCACATGATTTACACGCACCAATGAATCCAAAATATGATCTAAAGGATCATCTTGCGCGTGAAGCGAAAGCACGCTCACAAGCAGCGACACCAAAAGCACACATTTTCTGGGTGGAATCATGATATGTTAAAGATAGGAAAAGGCTTGAAAGAAGGAATAATCCCGTGGAATTCTAAGTAGAAGCAAACTAATAGTTAATACCATTTCTTTTTCAGCCAAAACGCTACGTTTACCATACCGATGAGCACGGGTACTTCCACCAAGGGTCCGATCACTCCTGCAAAGGCTTGTCCGCTGTTGACACCAAAAACACCGATCGCCACTGCAATGGCCAATTCGAAGTTGTTACCGGATGCCGTAAAAGAGAGTGTTGCATTGTCCGTATAAGACGCACCGATCCATTTCCCTACGGCGAACATCAGCAAGAACATAATGATGAAAAAGATCACCAAAGGCAAAGCCACACGCAATACGTCCAGCGGCAATTCAATGATCTGGTCTCCTTTCAGGCTGAACATCACAACAATCGTAAATAACAAGGCGATCAAGGTGAACGGAGAAATGAACGGAATGAATTTGCGCTCCAACCAATCGATACCCTTAGCCCGAATAACCAGCATACGAGTAAGTACTGCTGCAGCAAAAGGAATTCCGAGGTAAATCCCGACCGTTTGTGCAATTTCAGCGATGGTGACGTCTAAGGACAAGCCGCGGATACCAAAAAGAGGCATCATGATCTCCAGATAAAAGTACGCGTACAAACTGAAGAACGCCACTTGCAACAAGCTATTTACACCAACTAATCCAGCAACCAATTCCCTGTTCCCTTGAGCCAATTCATTCCAAACGATCACCATGGCAATA
>JACCEA012529052.1_pt1 | contig 19551 bp, 12 predicted proteins | sample 7449851 | NCBI WGS metagenome assembly JACCEA01 (sample SAMN15323453, study PRJNA562643) | freshwater metagenome | isolation source: river surface water | place: USA:Blue River Watershed | collected 2017-08-18
ATAATTTAGTAGTTAAATAAAAAAATAAATACACTTTTTAGGCGCAATAACTACCGTATGGGTTTCAAATCGAGTGTAAAGTAAAGAAAAAAGTCCGATACAAGACCGGACTTTTTTAAATTATTTTTTTACGATTCTAAATTCAGTTCGTCGATTAAGTTGATGTTCTTCAGGAGAACATGTCGATTCTGTTTCTCCTTCGCATTCACATTTGTTCACTAATTTACTTTCACCATAACCTTTTCCGTAGATTCGTTCTGGATTCGTAATGCGTGCTTTGATGTAGTCTGCAGAAGCTTTTGCTCGTCGATCAGATAAATCTTCATTGTATTGTGCAGATCCTCTGCAATCTGTGTGAGAACCTAGTTCAATTTCCATGGTTGGATTGTTGTTCATCACTTTTACAATTTTATCTAATTCACGTTTAGCATCTTTTCGAATTGTAGCTTTGTCGAAATCGAAATAGATATTTTTAATGCCATATAGACTCGCAAGATCAGCTCCAATTTCTGATTTGTTCATATCTACTGTTACTTTGATTTTTTCATCAGCACCTAATTTTTGTGTTAAATCATACGTTTGTGTGATGTAATCATCTTTTGAAACTTTCAATTGAATATCCATTGGTTCACCAATAAATCGGTTTGTTAACGGTTTCATTTTGAAGTTTCCATTTGCATCAGCATATAGAGTCTCAATTACTTTGTTCGTTCTCAAATCAATTACTTCAATTTTAGAATTAGGAAGGATAGCTTTCGTTTCCTTATCAGCAACAATTCCGTTAACAATGTAATTTTTAACTGGTGTAATCGTTTCTTTTTTAGCATTAAGAATAACTTCCTTCGTAATTTCTTGGTACTGATCAGTGCACTCTGTTTTGAATTCCTCTTCATACATGTTCACTTTGTCATTCGCATTTACGTATGCCAAAGTATATGTTTTACAAGGCTGAAGATTCGTAATAAATACACCATCTTTCAATCTTGGGTAAATCGTTCTTGTTGTAGCCTCATCTGTACAATCTTTGCATTTAAGCGTCATTGCAACTGGGAAATCTTCAGGTAATGGCGAGTTGTCGTAGTTTCGAATCAATCCTTTTAAAACTGCTAAACTTTTGACTCCAAGAAAATCATTGTTTACTTCGTAAATGTCTTTTTCACCATATCCGTCTCCTCTGAACGAAGTTAAATAACCTCTTAGTCCATCAATAGTTGTTGTGTAGTAAATGTCATCATTCGTTGAGTTAAATGGATAACCCAAATTACGCGATTCTGACCAGGTTCCATTGTCCAATAAATCTGCTGTTAAAATGTCAAAACCACCGATACTTTTTTCACCGTTAGAAGAAAAGTACAACATTTTATTGTCAACAGATACGAACGGAGCATCTTCATCAAATGCCGTATTAATTTTGTCACCTAAATTGATTGGCTCTGACCATGTTGTATCTCCCGTTTTTTTGATGACATACAAGTCGCGTCCTCCAAATCCACCTGGACGATCTGATGAGAAAAATATGCGAGAACCGTCATGACTCATCATACAATGTGTTTCCCAAAATTCAGAGTTTAATCCTGAAATGTTCAAAGCCTTGATATCATTGAATTTTGCGGCATAGAAATCTGAGTAATAAATGTCTCCTGAACCTGTAGAATCCTCATACAAATAAACCCTTCTTTCATCTGAACTCACTGCAATTGTTGCTTCGTTTCGTTTCGGTAAACAGAAATCGAGTTTCATTGCTTCAGTCCAAGAATAATCATAATCCATGTAAGAAACATAAACATCTTCTGGATATTGATTGATTGCTGGATCACGGAAGTTTTCTGTAGAATTGTTTTCCCACGGCCTTCTTGATGTAAAATACAAAGCAGATCCATCCAATGAAATGACAGGAGAATAATCTGGATAGTTAGTATTTACAGATTTTCCAAGATTTTTTAAAGCGACGTTAATTGGAGCGGCGATTGCTTTTTTAGCGTTTTCACATTGCGCAATTCTTAACTTTGCCAGCGTTATTGTCTCTGATTTACCGTTTGAGTTGGTAAGAAATAAATTATAATACTCAATCGCTTTTTCCATGTTACCGCTTAGTTGATAAGCATTACCTAAATGGTAAAAAGCATCTGCTGGAGCACTTTGTTCTTTCACACTAAACGCATCGTAATGTGGCTTTGTATCCTTAATTGCTTTGGTTAAAAAAGGAATTGCTGTTTGATAATCCTTTCTGATTTCTAATGCTAAAAATCCTTTACGATAATTGTAGTTTGGACTTTCTGGTTGAAAAGTCAATAATTTATCTGCAATCATTTCAGCTTGGAAAAAACTTCCTTCTGCCATCATTCGTGAGTTTTCACTCAATAATTTATCCTCATCCGAATTTTTAATTAATTCTTTTACTTGATCATCAGTCAATTGTGAAAAAGAAGTGAACGATGCCAAAAGGGCAAAAAAGATTATTAAACGTGGTTTCATATCAATGAATGGTATCTTATTGGTTTTGAATAGCTAATTTTGTACAAATGTAACTTTAATTTTTTACAATACGAAATTCGGTACGACGATTTGCCTGATGCTCTTCTTCTGAACATGAAGAATTTACAGTTCCTTCACAACCACAATCGTTGACCAATTTCGATTCTCCGTATCCCTTTCCATAAATTCGAATTGGATCTTTTATTCGTGCTTTAATATATTCGGCGGATGCTTTTGCTCGTCGATCTGAAAGCGATAAATTGTATTTCATCGAAGCACGACAATCTGTATGAGAACCTAATTCAATCACTAAAGTTGGATTGTCGTTCATGATTTTTACAATTTTATCCAATTCTATTTTAGCATCTGGACGAATTGCTGATTTATCCAAATCAAAATAAATAGGCTTTAAATCCAATGTTTTAGCTAAATCAATTCCAATTTCAGGTTTTTCCAACAAGTAGTTTAAATGAATGGCTGTATCCGCACCAAGTGTTGTCATTAAATCGAAAGTTTGCGTCATGTAACCTTCTTTTGAAACACGTACATGGAAGTAGATGCTATCGCCAAACCTTTTATCCTTTAAAATAGTTGAATAAAACTCTCCCAATTTCGCAGTTGAAGTCGTCTCATATGTTTCCTGAGATGCTGGATTCATAAATTCAACTTTTGAACCTTCTAATTTATTTCCTGATTTTTTGTCTGCAACTAATCCGTCTAACGAATAACGCTTGATTGGAATGATTCTGCGTTTTTCTACGTCCAAAATAACTTCCTTGTATACTTCCTCATAACCTTTGCTACATGCTGTCACGAATGTTTCCTTGTAGGAAGTTTTCGACAGTGAATCGTATTTGAATGCAATTTCATATGAACGACAAGGTATTAATGAATATACAAATGAACCATCTCTTAAACGTGGAGACAAGTTGTATTCACGTGAGTCGTCGCAATTCGTGCATTTGATTGTTGCATAGACAGATTCCGGTAATTTACTTCCATCAGATGTTAGAATTCTTCCTTTTAAAACAGCAACATTATTAACAAGCAAAAAGTCATTTTCAATTTGGTAAATGTCTTTTTCTCCGAAACCATTTTTTCTAAAGGATGAAAGATAACCGTAATGTCCGTCAGCAGTTGTTGTATAATAAATATCGTCTCCAGTTGAGTTTATAGGATATCCTAAATTCACAGAGTTTGACCAAACATTGTTCTCGTCGCGGATCGAAACGAAAATGTCGAATCCTCCCATGCTATTTGGTCCATTACTTGAAAAGTAAAGTGTTTTATTATCTACAGCAATAAACGGTGAATCTTCGTCATAAGGTGAATTGATGACAGGTCCAAGATTAATTGGTTCACTCCATTGTCCATTCGGTAATTTGACTGTTCTATAAATATCTCTGCCACCATAACCGCCAGGACGATCTGAAACAAAATACATGTTTTGACCATCTGGAGTAACAGTACAATGAGTTTCCCAATATTTTGTATTTAAATTTTTATAACCTAACAAGGTTAAAGCAGTAAAGTTATTGTTTTGAAAGTCAGAATAATAGATGTCGCCGAATCCTGTTCTATCTTCATAGGTATAGATTCGTCTTTCGTCTGGACTAATAGTTACAGTAGCTTCATTTAATTTTCCATCACAAAAACTTAAACGTTCAGGTGCTGTCCAATTCGAATTGAGTTCACCGTAGCTCACGTAAATATCTTCTGGATATTGATTCAGTTGTGGATCTTTAAAATCGTCAGTTGATTGATCTGCCCATTGTCGTCGTGATGTAAAGTAAAGCGAACTTCCATCGAGTGAAATAACAGGTGAATAGTCCGGATATACCCCATTGACAACATTCCCGATGTTTTTAACAATTGATTTTTTCGGGTTGGCAAGGTTGAATTTGGCAATTTCACATTGTAACAATCGTAATTCAGCATTTTTGATTTGTTCAGACTTGTTACTCGATGTAGCAATAAATTTTGAATAATATTCTTTCGCTTTATCAATTTGTTCGTCCAAATGATAACAACGTGCAATGTGATAATAAACATCAGTTGGAGCACTTGTTTCCTTTGACGAATACATATCGAAATTTTTATCGACATCGACGAGTGCCTTTTGCAGATAGGGAATTGCTGTTACCCAATCTTGTCGTGAATCTAAAACAATAAAGCCCTTTCTATAATTATAGTTAGGGCTTGAAGGATTTATTTGAAGAAGACGATCTACAACAATCTCTGCGAAAAAGAAATAATTTTCTTGCAACATTCTTGAAGATTCAACAACCAACTGCTCTTCTGGAGCTGTTTGAGTCATTTGTCTTACTTCAAACTCATTTAATTGTGTCATTCCTAAAAATGGCAACAATGTCAATCCGAAGATTGCAAGTTTCTTTTTCATAGAGTGGTCAATAAATTATGTAATGTCTATCTGATTATAATTCTCTTTTTGGATCAAATTGTTCTAGATAATCTGCTACTCGTTTCACAAATTGTCCTCCTAATGAACCATCTACAACACGGTGGTCATATGAGTGAGAAAGGAACATTTTGTGACGAATTCCAATGAAATCACCATGTGGTGTTTCGATAACTGCAGGAACTTTTCGAATTGCACCTAAAGCTAAAATAGCCACTTGTGGTTGATTGATGATTGGAGTTCCCATAACGTTTCCAAATGATCCAACATTAGTTACTGTAAATGTACCACCTTGAATGTCTTCAGGTTTTAATTTGTTGTTACGCGCATTGTTCGCTAATTCATTCACTGATTTGGTTAAACCAGTTAAGTTCATGCGATCCGCATTTTTGATTACAGGAACAATTAAATTTCCAGAAGGTAAAGCAGTTGCCATACCGATATTGATATCTTTACGCTTAACGATAGAAGTTCCGCTAACAGATACATTGATCATTGGGAAGTCTTTAATTGCTTTTACAATTGCTTCGATAATGATTGGTGTAAATGTGATGTTTTCACCTTCGCGTTTCGCAAATTCACCTTTAATTTTATTTCTCCAGTTTACAATTTCAGTAACATCTGCTTCAACGTAAGAAGTTACGTGAGGAGCAACGTGCACGGACATAACCATGTGTTCCGCGATGATTTTACGCATGCGATCCATTTCAATGATTTCGTCTCCTGGATTTGGAACTACAACTGGACCTTTAATATTCGCCAAGAATCCATTGTTCTCTGCTGGAATTGCAGCAGGGGCAGCAGTTGTTGACGTTATTACCGGTGAACCACTAGCTGTAGTTGCAGCAACTGTTGTAGTAGATGCAGCTGGTGCAGCAGCAGGTGCTGAAGTACGATTGTCAACGTAATCTAAAATATCTTTTTTCGTAACTCTTCCACCTTGTCCTGAACCAGCCAACGTTTCAAGTTCACCCATTGAAATTCCTTCTTTCTCAGCAATGCTTCGTACTAGAGGAGAATAGAATTTACCTGAAGGTCCGTTTTTGTCAATTAATTCAGAGCTTCCGTTCACGCTTGCAACAACTTCTTGTACATTGTTAGCGATGGTTGTTGCAGCAGCAGCTGGACTTGGAGCACTATCTGCTGCAGGGGCAGGAGCAGCGCCACTTCCATCCGTTGAAATAATAGCGATTACGTCACCAACTTGAGCAACTTGGTCCACTTCAAAGAAACGTTGAACCAACACACCACCAGCTTCTGATGGCAATTCGTTATCAACTTTATCAGTAGCAACTTCAACTAAAGGCTCATCAATTTCAACTGAATCACCAATGTTTTTCAACCAATTTGTAATCGTTGCTTCTGTAACGCTTTCTCCCATTTTCGGAAGTCTAATTTCAATCTGTGCCATATTATTAGAATGGATGTCTTAAATTTTCGAGTACAAAAGTAAGCTAAAATTCGGTTTCTACAAGTAGGAAAAGAGGGAATTATCGATCGAGTTTTTTCCACGCTTTCAGAAGAATTCCAAAATCCTTCTGGATTGAATAATCACGGGCGTAAATCAAGTTCAATTTATCCGTAATAGAGGCATCTTCAAAAACAAGAGCGTCGCTTGGATTTAAAACTCCTTTTTTAATACGCGGCAATTGATACGCTTGATTACTGTCACTGCTTAAATAACCCACAAATGATAGTTTTCCAAAGAAAATCCGCACGATATTTCGCATGAAATTCAAGGGGTTTTTATACATGAATGCAAGTAGTGGTGAAGCAACTAAAAAAGCAAATGATAACAATAAATCAAAGGTTCTTTTGGAACGAATATTTTCTGTTTTTGTAATTGAATTGATGTTCAAGACATACAAATCTCCAGCTGTTTCAATGGAATTACTTCCAATCAAGGATAATGAATCAGGTTGTGCAATTTTAAAGTCAATTTTTGAAGAATCAATTGCTGTCATCCAATGGATAATTGTTTGTGCAGATGTGTCTTTTGCACAAAACACGATTTCATTGATGTCATGAATGTAGGTGATTTGGTCCAATTGATTTAACGTTCCAACAGCACCGTATTCCTTTTCTTCTCCTACAGAAACATGTTCAATTAAATCGATATTTGGATTTGTTTGCTTTAAGATTTCTGTCACACGTTTAACTTCTTCAGATTCACCAACAATGGCGAATTTCTTATTCTTCTTGCGAACAAGGCTGAATTTTTGTCCAACTGCAACATGTAAAAACAAACGTGAAAGTAGGTAATAACCAATCATCCAGGCTGCTCCGACTAAGATGTATAAACGTGAAAACTGCCATGATTTTGGCAATAAAGCATAAGCAATCAGGATAACCAGTGTAGAAAGAATAATCCCTTTGAAATATTTCAATGGTTTAACTGGGTAATCGTAACCTCCGTTAAACAAAACGCCTAGTAACCAGATGACTGTATAGATTGGAATCGAAACATTAACAACAGAATCTGGAAATTCGATCGAACTCATTTTCCATTGATTTGTCAACGCGAACAAACCTGTAACAAGAATTGCACTGTCAACAACTGGTAAAAAGGCTTGTTTGATAAAACGTGAACTCAATGCTAAAAAGGCTCTGAAATAGATTGCAGCATTGATCAAAAACGAAAACAAACGTGCATTTTTTTGAGAGAAGTGCTTTTCAGCAAAAATGATCATTGCGCGGTAAAACACAAATACATAGTTGACTGAACTTTTCTTCGTACTTTCTCCTTTGTAATGAATAATTCGCGTTTCAGGAAAATAATAATTTTTGTAGCCTCCTTTGATAATGCGATAAGAAAGATCAATGTCTTCACCGTACATGAAAAATGCTTCATCGAGCAATCCTACTTTTTCAAGTGCTTCTGCGCGCATTAGCATAAACGCACCACTTAAAATTTCGATTTCATTGGTTTCAAATTCACTTAAATGACCTGCGTGATATTGTCCGAATTTTTTAGAGCGTGGGAATACTTTTGAAAGACCAAATATTTTGTAAAATGCAACTTTTGGCGTCGGTAATCCACGTTTTGATTCTGGCAGAAATTTTCCCTTCCCATCCAACATACGAACACCTAAACCACCAGCATCGGGATGTGAATCCATGAAGTCAATCACTTTTGAAAATGTATCTTCTTCAACAACTGTATCTGGATTAAGCAATAAGACATATTCAGAATCTGATAACAATATGGCCTGGTTATTTGCTTTAGAAAAACCACGATTGTCTTTGTTGGCGATTAGATTATATTCAGGGAATTTTCTCGCAACCATGTCAACTGAACCATCAATTGAATTATTGTCAACGATAAAAACTTCTCCGCTTACATTTGCTAACGCCTTTTTTACAGAATTTAAACATTGCTCAAGGAAGTATTCTACATTGTAATTAACAATGATGATACTGATTTTATGTTTAAATGATTTACTCACGCCTTAAGCAACGAAAAAACGTTTATTTAATTGCAATACATGAAATTTCAATCGGAACGTCCAATGGTAATTTTGCCACTTGAACAGTTTCTCTTGCCGGTGGAACTTCATTGAAGTAACTACCATAAATAGCATTCATTTCTGCAAAATCATTCAAGTCTTTCAAGAAAATACTGCATTTCACTACATTGTCAATTGTCAAGCCTGCTTCTTCTAGAAGTGCCAAAATGTTCTTCATGACCTGATGTGTCGCATTTTGAATCGAGTCTGTCACTAATTCACCCGAAAAAGGATTCAAAGGAATTTGTCCACTGACGTATAAGGTATCATTTTTCAGTATCGCTTGACTGTAGGGACCAATTGGTGCAGGTGCTCCAGGAATTGAAATTACTTTTTTCATTTTCTCGTTGAATTGCAGTTGAACAATGAATTAATCTATAAAGCGGAGTTGAGTTAGTTTGTCCACTTTCATTAACTTTGTGCAAGTTTAACAATTAAAGCGTAATTAATTGAAAGTTCTATTGATTGATTTTTATGATTCGTTTACCTATAATATCTTCCATTATTTGGAAAGTTGTGGTGTTGACGTGCATGTTGTTGAGGATAGAGCAGTGAAAATTGATGAAGTTGATAGATTTGATTGCATCGTGTTTTCACCAGGTCCAGGTTTGCCAAGTGAAACAGTATCTATGTTTCCAGTTCTTGAAAAATACGCGGAAACAAAAAAGATATTGGGAATTTGTCTTGGCATGCAAGGAATAGCAAGCTTTTATGGAGATGAATTGTACAACCTTGAAAAAGTTAAACACGGTGTGTCTGAAATTATTCAGGTAAATCCGACAGTGGAATTGTTTAATAATCTCGATAATAATCAGGAAGTTGGACTTTATCACAGTTGGGCAGTAAGAATTAACCCGAATTCTGACTTAAAGGTTACAGCTACGTCAAACGAAAATGTTACAATGGCTTTACAGCACAAAGAGTTACAGGTTTTTGGCGTTCAATTTCATCCTGAATCTATTTTAACTGATAATGGAAAAGAAATGTTAAAGAATTTTCTTTTCGTTTGTTAATCAAATTATAATCGTTTATTTTTGGTCAAAACAAATCGATTATGAAAAACCTTATTGTTGTATTATTTGCATTAATTTCTTTGAATTCAATTGCACAATCATGTGTAGGGAAATGGGTAACAATTGATGATGCCACCAACAAGAAAAAATCCATTGTTGAGTTGTACAAAGTAGACGGTAAATTGTACGGAAAAATCACGTATTTATTTCCAAGAGAAGGAAGAGAAGATAACCCAAAATGTACGAAATGTACAGGTGATAGAAAAGATAAACCTTTAGTAGGCTTGCAAATTGTCCGAGGATTAACGTGGGACGGAGGTGAATGGGAAGGCGGTACAATCGTAGATCCTGAAAACGGCAAAATCTATACAGTTAAAATGTGGTTAGAACCAAATAATGCTAACTATCTAAATGTTCGTGGATACATTGGGCCGTTTTTTAGAACTCAAAAATGGGTGAGGGTCGAATAATTTTCGAGCGTTACTGAACATTTTTGCTGAATTATTGTTGTTCATGAAAAGAATCATTCATGAAATCAATTTTATCATTTTTATTTTCTATTAGTTTTGTTTTAGTTTACGCTCAAACTGGAAAAGTTTCAGGACGTGTGTCTAATGCCACTAACAACGAAAGTTTAGCCTTTTCTAAAGTTCAGATTGTTGACCAACAAAAAGGAGCAGTTTGCTTTGATGACGGTACATTTGTTATAGAAAATTTAGAACCAGGTGTGTATTCATTTAAAGCAACATCTGTAGGTTTTCAAGAGCTGATAATCAATGATATCACTGTTACAAATGCGCGAACAGTGGAATTAAATTTCCAATTAGAGCCTATTGTGCGCGAACAAAAAGAAGTAACAGTAAAGGCGAAAACATTTACAAAAGTTTCAGAATCTCCGGTATCGTTACGAACTTTAAATGCAACTGAAATTGAGCGTCAACCTGGTGCTGGTCGAGATGTGAGTAAAGTTCTACAGGCTCTTCCAGGTGTTGCTTCACGAGCTACGTTTAGAAACGACATCATCATCCGCGGTGGTTCACCAGGAGAAAACAAGTTTTATTTGGATGGAATAGAAGTGCCAAATATCAATCACTTTGCAACGCAAGGAAGTTCAGGTGGACCAGTTGGTTTGTTAAATGTCAATTTTATTCGTGAGGTAGATTTCTATTCAGGTGCCTTTCCAGCAAATCGTGCAAACGGTTTAAGCTCGGTGATTTCATTCAAACAAAAAGATGGAAATCCGGATGCTTTGATTACTAATTTTGCGCTTGGTTCAAGTGATGCCGCACTTACGTTCGATGGTCCAATGGGAAAAAAAGCAGATTTTATTTTCTCAGCAAGGTGCTCGTATTTACAGTTTTTATTTGCTGCTTTGAAATTACCGTTTTTACCCACCTACAATGATTCGCAATTCAAAGTGAATTACCGAATCAATCAAAAGAATAAAATTACGTTTATTGGATTAGGTGCTTTAGATCAATTTGCCTTGAATACAAAGGTGAATGATAAAGTAACTGATTCAACTCAGCGTGAATACAATGAGTATATTTTAGGTAATATTCCTTCACAAAACCAATGGAATTACACGATTGGAGTAAATTGGACACATTTCTCTAAAAAATCCTATCAAAATGTTGTTGCGAGTAGAAACATGTTGAAAAACATGGCTGTACGTTACACGGATAATATTGAGTCAGAAGCCAACAAAATTCTTGATTATTCATCGTTTGAAGCCGAAAATAAATTTCGTTTTGAACACACCTATTCTCAAAATGGGTGGAGAGTGAATGCAGGTTTCGGATATGAATATGTTCGATACAACAACGAAACGTTTAATCGAATTGCCATCATGGGTGTTCCTGTTACGATTGATTATACGTCTAATTTGTATTTAAGTAAAGGTTCGATCTTTGGACAAGTTTCACGAAGTTTATTGAATGAGCGACTTAATTTGTCTCTTGGATTGAGAAGCGATATTTCGAATTATTCTAAAAGCTTGATGAATCCGTTAGATCAATTATCACCAATGTTCTCTGCTAATTTTAGATTGACGGAAAAATGGTCTTTGAATGGTAATGTTGCGCGTTTCCATCAATTACCTGCTTACACGATTTTGGGTTATCGCAATGCGAATGATGAGTTGGTGAACAAGAACAATGACGTTAAGTACATTCGTGCAGATCATTTTGTGCTTGGAACGGAATATTTGACAAACTTCAATTCTCGTTTTACAGTAGAAGGATTTTACAAAAACTACAGTCGTTACCCGTATTCAGTGGTGGATTCAATTTCACTGGCCAATTTGGGAACTGATTTCGGTGTTGTTGGTAATGAAGCGGTAACTTCAACAAGTTCAGGAAGAAGTTACGGTGTGGAGTTTTTATACCAACAAAAGCTAATCAAAGGATTCTACGGAATTGTAGCATATACATTTGTGACATCTGAATTTAAAGACAAAAATGATGTGTACATTCCAAGTTCATGGGATAGTAAAAATATCGTTTCTTTGACAGGTGGAAAACGTTTTAACAAAGGCTGGGAAGTTGGAATGCGTTGGTTGTTTTCTGGAGGTTCTCCATACACGCCATACGATGTCGCTACATCTAGTTTAAAACAAGTTTGGGACGTTAACGGACGAGGAATATTGGATTACAATCAATTGAATGCAAAACGCGAAGGTGCTTATCATCAGTTGAATGTGCGCGTTGATAAAAAGTTCTATTTTGAAAAGTTCTCTATGAATTTCTATTTGGATATTCAGAACTTGTATGGACATAAAACGACAGTTGCTCCAATTTTATTATTGGTCAAAGATGCAAATGGTCAACCGATTACAGATCCAAATGATCCATCACGCTATTTGACGAAAGAAATTTCTCAAACTTCTGGTATCGTTCAGCCTACTTTAGGAATTATTATTGAATTCAAGGTGAAGAAAGCAGCGACTAAATAAAGGCAAAATCAACACGTCGGTTGTGTTGTTTTCCTTCTGGCGTATCATTTGAATCAATAGGATTCTTTTCTCCTTCGAAATCGATTTCAATGCGATCTTTGCTTAGTCCGTGTGAAACAAAGTAATTAATCAACGCTTCAGCACGTTTTTTTGATAATTCAACGTTGTATTCTTCGGAACCATCAGCATCGGTATGTCCAGTTACTTTGATTCTAATGTCTGAATGACCGTCAACAACACGAATCATTTTGTCGAGAAATGGAAAATATTCTTTTCTAATTTCAGCTTTGTCGTAATCAAAATAGATGGGTTGAAAATCGAAGTTTTTGCGTTCTTTTTCTCTGATTTCAGGTGCATTGTAACCTTTTTTTAAGTCAGAAATAAATGCATCGCGCCAATTGTGTGTTAGCATGAGCTTATCATTTGCTGAAAAAGTTGCTTTTGATCGATATAGGATGATTTTTCCACTGAAATTTTTGCAGTCGGTACTTTTAAAACGACCTTCAAGGTAACCCGTGCTGTCGTTATATGTTAACGTGCTTTCAATTTTACACCATGTGGTGTTCGGCGCATTTTTTTTCTTTTCAATTACCGTTTGGTTAAAAGTGAGCTCATTGTTCTTTTGTGATCCTTTGATTTGTTTGACAGCGTAAAAATCAGTGTTGTATGTCTCATCCCGCGTTTTACCAGTTAACGAACCGCTATTAACGATGAAAGATGTGTAAAACAACGTGGCTTGTTCCTGTTTTTGTCCGTCGCGAATTAATAATCCTTGCCAAACACCATTAAAATTAACTTGGCCCATACCATTTTGTACGCCAAACAAAAAGAAAAAGCAAAGAAGTATGGTTGATCTCATGATTACTTATTCGGAAAACGACAAAAAATGTTCCAAATTGTCCAAAATAAGATCATTTTAAAATTTTCATTTCACCAGATGAACAAAGCATGCCTATATTTGTTTTATGAAAAAGCATCAGATGAAAAACTACATTTTTATTCTTTTATCACTCGTTTTTAGTTCTTCTTGCAGTCTAATAGATAAATCACCGAAGGAAGGAGACCAATTTGTTAATCCAAAAAAAGAAACCATGGCAGAAAGCATACATCAATTCAAAGTTCAGGATATTGAAGGAAATTCATTTGACTTCTCTGCGTTAAAAGGAAAAAAGATAATGGTTGTTAACACTGCTTCAAAATGTGGTTTAACGCCTCAATATGAGCAGTTAGAAGAAGTTTATTCAACTTACAAGGACAGTAATTTTGTAATTATTGGATTTCCTGCTAATAATTTCATGGCACAAGAACCAGGAACAAATGAGGAGATTGTTGAATTTTGTACAAAGAACTATGGAGTTTCTTTTCCAATGATGAGTAAGATTTCTGTTAAAGGAAAAGACATGCACGAAGTTTATCAATTCTTAACTCAAAAATCAAAGAACGGCCTTGAAGACAACGATGTGCAATGGAATTTTCAGAAATATTTGCTGGATGAAAATGGGATTTTAGTTAAAGTGATTAGTCCACGAGTTCTTCCAAATGATGCTGAAATCATCGATTGGATTACTTCTAAAAAGTAAGAAAACACCTTCTTGCTTCGTTAATATTTTGTTGATAAGTTCATTATTTCTGCTGACTTTTTAGTAGTTAAAACCCTCTTGTTTCCTTATTTTTGTTGGTTCATGAAAAAAATCAATTTCCAAAAGGAAAGAATATGAGTGAAGAAATAAGAAGAGACGATTATTCAGCGGATAATATTCAGGTATTAGAAGGCTTAGAGGCGGTTAGAAAAAGACCTGCCATGTATATTGGTGATGTGGGCATCAAAGGTTTACATCACTTAGTTTATGAGGTAGTTGATAACTCAATTGATGAGGCTTTAGCTGGACATTGTGATACAATCAACGTTTGGATCAACGAGGATAACTCAATTACTGTAAAAGATAATGGTCGTGGTATTCCAACTGCGATGCACACAAAAGAAAAACGTTCAGCTCTAGAGGTTGTAATGACTGTTCTTCACGCTGGTGGTAAATTTGATAAAGATACCTACAAAGTATCTGGAGGTTTACATGGTGTTGGGGTTTCGTGTGTGAATGCATTGTCGATCGCTTTAAAAGCAACTGTTCGCAGAGAAGGAAAAATCTTTGAACAAGAATACAGCATTGGTAAACCATTGTATCCAGTAAGAGAAATTGGTACATCTGATGAACATGGAACAGAAGTTACTTTCAAACCAGATGGTACAATTTTCGAATCTACAGAATACAACTTCGATACCTTAGCTGCTCGTATGCGTGAGTTGGCTTTCTTGAACAAAGGAATTACAATTACATTGACAGATAATCGTGTTCAAGACGAAAACGGAGTTTCTCCAACAACTACTTATCATTCAGAAGGTGGTTTGAAAGAGTTCGCACAATACTTGGATCGCAATCGTGAATCATTAATTTCTGATGTAATTTATTTCGAGGGTGAACGTGAAGGAATTCCAGTTGAGGTTTCTTTGACTTACAATACGTCATACACTGAAAACATTCAAGCGTATGTGAACAACATTAATACGCATGAAGGTGGTACGCATTTATCAGGTTTCCGTCGTGGTTTGACGAATACCTTGAAAAAATACGCGACTGACTCTGGAATGTTGGCGAAAGAGAAAATTGAAATCGATGGTGATGACTTCCGTGAGGGATTAACAGCTGTTGTTTCGGTTAAAGTTCAAGAGCCACAGTTCGAAGGACAAACAAAAACAAAATTAGGAAACAGAGAAGTTACTGCTCCGGTTAGTCAAGCAGTTTCTGAAATGTTATCAGCCTATTTGGAAGAACATCCTTCTGAAGCGAAAGTGATTGTTGACAAAGTAATTTTAGCTGCAAGAGCGCGTCATGCTGCTCGTAAAGCACGCGAAATGGTTCAACGTAAAAATGTGTTAACTGGTTCTGGACTTCCAGGAAAGTTAGCGGATTGTTCAGAAAAAGATCCTGCGGCATGTGAGATTTACTTTGTCGAGGGAGACTCGGCGGGTGGAACGGCAAAACAAGGTCGTGATCGTCATTTCCAAGCAATCATGCCATTACGTGGTAAGATTTTGAACGTTGAAAAAGCGATGCAACACAAAATTTTTGAAAATGAGGAGATCAAAAATATCTATACAGCGCTTGGTGTTCGTATTGGAACAGAAGAAGATTCAAAAGCATTAAACTTAGAAAAATTAAGATACCACAAGATCATCATTATGTGTGATGCCGATGTCGATGGTTCCCACATTGAAACGTTGATCTTAACGTTCTTCTTCCGCTACATGAAGGAATTAATTGAAAACGGTTATATCTACATTGCAACACCTCCTTTATACCAAGTTAAAAAAGGTACAAAATCGGAATACGCTTGGAATGAAGATATGCGTGATCGTTTAATCAATGAACTAAAAGGTAACGGTTCTGAGTCTTCTGTTAACGTTCAACGTTATAAAGGTCTTGGAGAGATGAATGCGGAACAACTTTGGGAAACAACAATGAATCCTGAAAGTCGCACTCTTCGTCAAGTTACAATTGATAACGCTGCTGAATGTGATCAAATATTCTCTATGTTAATGGGGGATGATGTACCACCAAGACGTGAGTTTATTGAGAGAAATGCTAAATACGCGAAAATCGATATTTAATTTTCGCCAACCAATAGAAGTTTTAAAACGTTCATCACATGTGGTGAACGTTTTTTTTTGAATAGCGCTTTAAAAATTCCAATGTTAAGAGAATATTAATTTTTTCTACATTTGAGCGCAAGTTTAATTGAAAACCAACATCTAACAACCGTTAACTTTAAATTTTTTCTATGAAAAAAATGCTTTTAATTTTTGGTTTGATTCTTACCTCAGTGGGTAGTCTGCAAGCTCAAGACCTATACGATCGTGCGACAGTGCAGACGATAGAAATTTTCTTTTCTCAGTCCAACTGGGATGCTTTGATGGACAACTTAGCGAGTACAACTGAAGATTATTTGGTTGCGGATTCAGTTCGTATAAACGGTGTATCGTTCGATAGTGTGGGAGTGAAGTACAAAGGAAATAGTTCGTACAATGCGAATAACAACAAAAACCCTTTGCACATCAATCTTGATTACGTGAAAGGAAGTCAAGACTATCAAGGTTATACAGATTTAAAGTTACAAAATGGCTATTCTGATCCTTCGATGATTCGTGAAGTTCTTTCTTATGCCATTCTTGAGCAATACATGGATTGTCCGAAAGCGAATTTTGCCAATGTTTATATTAACGGTACGTTGAGAGGATTGTATTCAAGTGCAGAAAGTATTTCTGACAATTTTAACGGCGATCATTATTATTCAACTGATGGATCGTTTTTTAAATGTAACCCAATTGGTGGTGCCGGTCCTGGAGCTTCAGTTAGTCCAGATTTGAAATACATCAATGCCGATACTGCTTCTTATGCAAATGGTTACGAGCTACAATCAAATTATGGATGGTATGATCTAGTTCATATGATCGATACCCTGAACAATAATTTTGCAGCAATCGAATCTGTTTTAGATGTTGACAGAGCTTTGTGGATGTTAGCATTCAACAATGTTTTAGTGAATTTAGATTCGTATTCAGGTGCTTTCCGTCAAAACTACTATTTATACAAAGATTTAAATGATCGTTTCGTTCCAACAGTTTGGGATTTAAACATGAGTTTTGCTGGATTCCCAGGAGGGACAGGTTCAGGAACCTACACAGCAACGACTTTAGATCCAATGTCAAATAGTACTTCAACAATTCATCCGCTTATTGTGAAAATGTTGGGTAATGCAACGTACAAAAAAATGTACATGGCGCACATCCGTACGATTGTTCAAGAAATTTTTGCTTCAGGCGATTATTTAACTACTGCAAATACACTTAGAAATACAATTGACGCTTCAGTTCAGGCGGATCCTTATAAGTTTTATACTTACACACAATATCAAAACAGTTTAACGACTGCAGTAACTGGAGGTGGTGGACCTGGTGGAGGTAGTTCAATTCCAGGACTTCAAACGTTAATGGATGCTCGTGTGACCTTTTTTAATTCAAATGCGAACTACATTTTAGTTGCTCCAACAATCACATCTTACGCGGCAAGTAATCCAACTCCTGCTTACGGAGAAACAATTACCATTACTGCCACAGTTTCAAATGAAACTACTGTTTACCTTGGTTACCGAATGGAACATCCATTGAAATTTACTCGTGTTCAGATGTTTGATGATGGTGCTCACAACGATGGAGCTGCTGGAGATCACGTTTATGGCGCCCCTGTAACAATGAATACAGCAGAGTTGGAATATTACATTTATACTGAAAATTCTAACGCTGGTTTGTTTAGTCCACAAAGAGCTGAGCATGAATACCACACCTTGTTAACGGTTGTTCCATTAGCAGCTGTTGGTCAAGTATTAGTCAATGAAATTATGTCAACAAATAGCACAACTGCGTATGATAATTTTGGAGAAAGTGATGACTGGATTGAATTGTACAATACAACAAGTGGTGCATTAAGTGTTGGAGGATTGTGGTTGTCTGATGATCCTGTGAACATGTCCAAATGGCAAATTCCTGCTGGAACAATCATTGAACCAAACGACTATTTAATTATTTGGGCGGATAATGATTCTAGCCAATATGGTTTGCATACAACGTTTAAATTAGGAAGTCTTGGTGAATCTGTAATTTTAAGCGACGGAATGTTCTTATACGATCAAGTTGATTTCCCTGCGATGTTAACGGATCAAGTTTATGCTCGTTGCCCAGACGCCGGAACATTCACTGTTGGAAATACATCAACATTTGCTGCTCCAAACAACTGTAGTTTAGGAATCAATGAAGAAAGTTTGGCGATGGATATTTCAGTTTATCCAGTTCCAACGAATGGCAATGTTTTCATCTCTTCGAAAGAAAACGCTGAATTAGCAATTCAGGTAATTGACTTACAAGGAAGATTATTATACGAAACAACAAGTGAAGAGGCTTTAATTGAAATTCCTTCAGCGCAATGGAATGCTGGTTTCTACCACATTTGTATTCTAGAGGGAACAACGAAATTGAAAACTGTTTCATTCATTAAAGAATAAGTTAACAAGATTCAATAAAAAACCCGTCTTTCAAATGAGAGACGGGTTTTTTTATATCTTCTACTTTTATGTTTTTCGTTTCTTCTTCTTAGCTGCAGGAAATAGAATGTTGTTTAATATCAAACGATAGCCCGGTGAATTAGGATGTAAATTTAAATCTGTAGGAGGGTCTCCAACTTTGTGCTCATAATCTTCTGGATCGTGACCGCCATAAAACGTCCATGTTCCTTGTCCAAGTTCACCATGCAAATAACGAGCTGTCTGCAAGGCTTTATTTTCGCCCATGACAAGAACATTCGGTTTGATTAAATCCTTTCTGAAATCAGTTGTTTGCCCCATGAAACCATCAATCACATCAGTGTGACATTGCGTCAACATAGTTGGTACAACATCCCATTTTGCTGAGAATTCAAACAAAGTGAATTTGTCCGTTGACTCAGTAACACGCTGTTGGCGATGAATATCTGTTCCGTCAATATCGGAATATTCATAGGTCATTGGGTTGCGTTCCAATTTAAAGTTTTCAAACGCAAAGGTATTGGCAAAATCTAATTTTTCTTGACAATTTGGGTCGCTTGCATCGCCGTCAAACATTTGTTCACAGATATCCGTATTGTGGGCAGCTAGACCAATATCAAAACTATCGGTTCCACTGCACATCGTAAACAAAAATCCGCCACCTATAACAAAGTTTTTAATGTTCGTTGCCACAGCCAATTTTAATTCAGAAACTTTGTTGAATCCGAGCATTTTAGCGTCAGCTTCAGCATCTGCAACTTGTTCTTGGTACCAAGGGTAGGAGCGATATGCGGCGTAAAACTTACCATATTGCCCAGTAAAATCTTCGTGGTGCAAATGCAACCAATCGTATTTAGGTAAAACGCCCATGATAATGGCTGAATCATAGATTTTATCGTAGGGAATTTCAGCATATTCAAGAACTAAGGTCACAGCATCATCCCATGGTTGTTTTCCTTCAGGTGTGTAAACCGCAATTTTTGGAGCTTTTTCCAGCTGAACAATTTCCATGTTCACCTCTGGATTCGAAATTTGGTTTTTTATTTGGTTTAC
>JACCEA010180267.1_pt1 | contig 19549 bp, 20 predicted proteins | sample 7449851 | NCBI WGS metagenome assembly JACCEA01 (sample SAMN15323453, study PRJNA562643) | freshwater metagenome | isolation source: river surface water | place: USA:Blue River Watershed | collected 2017-08-18
GGTGGCAACTCTCTAGCTACAATTATAGGTACAGCAGCAGGTAATTATAAGGATGGTGAGTTATATACAATACCTGCTTTACGTGGTATCAAATGGACATTCGCTTGGGGGGAAGTAGAGACAGCAGCAGCAACAAGTAGCTGGCAACAAATGAATACTATTAACTATATTATTCAACAGTTGCATGCTTTTAAATTAGCTAATCCAACAATGCCAACAAAACGCTTAATGATTGGTTTTGGTATGAAAGGTGGCCCAGTTTCTTCAATATTACCCTATGATATGAGGGGCTTAAAGGCAGGAAGTACTACATTATACACATATGCTTGGAAGCACTCTGATGGTGGTTACTATCCTAAACTATGGGATGCTACAGTACAAAGCAGATTGGCTAGTTTTATACAGAAGCTTGCTAACTATGTAATACCTAGTGTTGATGGAAAGACTTTTGATGCCAGTGATTATTTATGTCAAATAGGATCATTAGAGAGTGCTACTGAATCTGCTGCATCTGGTTACGATGGAGGTAGCTTAGACTCCTACGAGATAGGCTTACGTAACTTCGTGGGACATTTAAAAACCTATTTCATTAAAACTCCGGTTGTATTCAGTTTAAATTATTCAAGGCCATTTATACATGAATGTATTACAGGGGTTAACTCTGGTGGATGGCCTGGAATAGAATCTAAACATATAGGTATAAATACACCAAATGGTAATTTAGCTGCTGGATTAGTAACTAACTCAGTGCCTCCTAATGGTTATCCAGGTATTCTTAAATATTTTATGGGTGATGTAAATATTGGTGGTGGTGTAATAGAGAATTATGTTGGATCTATTGGATTAAATCCTGAAGTACAGGGAGATGACTACTTAGCATCTGATGGGTATGATGCAATACAAAGGGTTAAAGCTGAAGCACTAAAGCCTTCACCAAATTATACTTACATAGATGCTCAATATGATTTTCCAAGTTATGAAAGTATATATATAAGACAAAGAGACACATTACATGCCAATTTTATCACATGGCAAAGAACACAGCCATTTTGGGATCAGCTAACTACTTTTAAACCATCTTTGAAACTGGCAGATGGTTCTTCAGTGCTACACACATTCCCAGGTGTTAGACCAAGTGTAAAAGCTTTTCTACAAACGAATGAGGCAGTTAACTCTAATGTAGCAGGTGGATTATCTACATTAAAACCAACTAACTTTTTATAATGGATGAGATAAACGTAGAACTACTAATAGATGATCTTGAGAAGAAAGTATCTGAACGGAAAGAACAAAGGTTTGCTACATTACAAAACAAGATAGCAAAGCTACGTGATAAAGCCGTAAATGATAAGAAAGCTTCTAAGATTGAAACGATATGGCTAGAAGATATTGAATATACTGAAGGTATAGATGATTACAATAGAGATGAAGTAACTTATATCAAGCCACATTACGATGGTAGTCTCGAACGTAAGTCTAATCCAGCATCAAATCAATGTACAGCTTTTTTTAACATTACAAGACAATTTGTAGAAGCAGCTTCTGCTAGAGCAGGGGATATTCAAATACCATCGGGGGGCTGGAATTGGGGTATTAAGAAAACCCCTGTAGATGAAGATATAAATCCTGAGCAGAAAGATCCAATAAATGTAGATAAAACCATTAGGGGTGAGAAGCGCATTAAAGATTGGTTAGTAGAGAGTAGATATCATAAAGAATATCGTCGTGCTATTGACTGGGCAGCTAAGATAGGCACGGGAGTATTAAGAGCGCCTTATGCAGAGTTTAGAAAGAACAAAGCTATGGTTAATGGTGTTCTAGTAGAGAAAGAAGAAATAATCCCTGCTGTTAAATGTGTCAATCCTTTTAATATATTTCCAGATATGGATTGTTTGGATGATATTCACAAAGGTGATTACATGTTTGAAAAGGATCGTATAACTAGAAAAGGTTTATCAGATTTACTAGAAGATCCTTCTTACATGCATGAAAATCTTGAGAAAGTTCTTAAAGAGAAACCAATAAAATCTATTAATGAAGATATCAGAGACGAAGGTGATATTTATGAGATATGGTTTTATACAGGTAATCTGGATATCAATGATATGGATCTTGTTGATGAGAGATTCTGTGAAGAGCCAGAATATGATGTTGTAGAAGGTGAAGTAGAACTTCAGGAAAATAAAAAAGAAATAGAATATAAGTCTGTGCAAATAGTAATGGTAAATAACACCATTATTAAAGCACATATGAATCCTTTAGTATCAGGAAACTTTCCTTATTATTTCCTCTGCTGGCAACGACGAGATGATAGTCCATTTGGTATAGGTGTTGCTAGACAAGGAAGAGTTGCTCAACAACTTCTTTTATCATCAGCACGTAATCTTGTAGACAATATGGGATTAAGTGCCATGCCTATGATTGGCATGCGGCGCGAAGGTGTCACCCCTGCTGACGGAAAATGGGAATTAGCAAAGGGTAAAGTATGGTGGTTAACCGATGACAACATCAGAAACATCAATGAAGCTATTCAAGTATTAGCAATACCTTCTATGCAGCAAGAACTTCAGAACATTATGCTTATTGCCGGAAAGATGTTTGAAGATGCTACTGGTGTTAACTCATTGCTACAAGGGCAACAAGGAGCTGCACCAGACACTGTGGGAGGTATGGAACTACTACACAAGAATGCTTCAGCTCTTTTAAGAAGAATTGGACGTATTTGTGATGAGGATGTAACAGAACCTTTAATCCTAAATTACTATGATTGGTTATTGCTGTATGGTGAAGATGACGAGAAGGGAGATTTTGAAATAGAAGCTATTGGAGCTAGTGTTCTTGTAGAAAGAGAAATACAGGAAATGCAAGCTCAAACTTTGCTTCAATATTCACAAGATCCTAGCTATGGTCTTAGTAAGTCTAAGATTATGGCTAAAATTGTAGATGACTGGGGATTCTCTCCATCTGAAGTAATGATGGATGACGAAGAGAAACAACAACTACAAGAAGCTCAACAGCAACAACAACCAGATCCTAAACTAGCCATTGCTCAGATGAATGTTGATAAAGATATGGCAATAGCTGAGCAACGCAATCAGGTGGAGCTACAGCGCATTAAAACAGATACAGATAGGGATGCTGTCTATTCTGAAATACAAGCGAGTAGAGACGCTGCTACACAGCAATACAACCTTGCTAAACTGGAATTAGAAAAAGAAAAAGCTCAACTAGATAGAGATCTTGAAATGCTTAAATATGCACAACAAGAAAAAATCTCTTTAGATAAAGTGAAAGCAGATCTTTCTAAGAAAGCTATGGATATACAAGCTACCAAGGAACTTGCTTCTTTAGAAGCCCCTGCTCGTAGACTTCCAACACCTCCAGTGGAACCTCCACAACAAGCACCCGTTGGAAAAAGCTTTACTAATTAAAAATGGAACAACCTAAAATATTTACATTAACAGATATTGAGAAACAAGGACATCTGTGGAAAAGATTAAAGAAATATTTAGAAGATGAGAATGAAAAAGACAGGTTAAGAAATGACAACATGTCTTTAACCCAAGAAGATACTTTAATAATTCGGGCAAGGATTTCTATCAGAAAATCCTTACTCAACCTAGACAATTGACCAAAGGCCAATAATGACACAAGAACTAACAGAAGATCAAATAATAGAAGCTGCTACTAATAAACAAATGGGTATTGAAGCTGGGGTAACTCTCGAAGAACCTGTGATAGAAACAATAGAGACTACACAAGAAACCACTGAAGAGACACAACCAGATGAAGCACCAGAACCTAGTATCAACGATATTATTAAAGAACTACGTGAGGATAATGCAAGGCTTCGCAAAACAGTAGATAAGACCAATGGTACTTACGGTAATGAATTACAGAAGCTACGCGCTCAACTTGATACATTTTCTAAGTCAAAACCAAGTCAGATAAAACTAGATGGGTTAAACATCGATAATCCTGCATTTGCAAAGATTAAAGAAGATTATCCAGAACTTGGTCAAGCTATTGTAGATGGTATGAGGCAAGCACTTACGATAGAAGATCTTCAGCAAGAAGAAGAAAAAGAAGCAACTACAAAAGTAGAAGATAGTGAAGAACCTGCAAAGACCTTTGACCCTTTCAATGTTGAATTGGCCATGAGAGAACTTCGTAAGGATCATCCAGATTTTGAAACTGTAGCTAGATTTAGTGTTAAACAAATTGCTCCAGGATTAAACAAGGTTGAATGGAAAGATAAGAACTTTGGAGAATTCGTTGAAGCGTTAGAAGATGACGAGCGCAATGTAGTGATGCATGGTGAATCGCCACAAGAAATTCTAAAAATATCAGAAATAATAAGTAAGTATAAACAACACGGTGAGACTTCAAAAACACAAAAAGAATCTCCTACTGTTGATACAAACATCAAGCCAGATTTGCGTAAAGCTGTTTTACCTACGGGCAAAGCTCCAGCTAGTACAGCACTCACGGAGGATGAAATAATTAAAGCCGCCATGCATCGCGAGATGAAGCGGTATGCTGGATTAACTTAAAAATATAGGAAAATAAAATGGGTTTACAATCAACAATAATCACCCCTGATCGTATTGGAGCGTCACTTGGACGTATCTTAGCACATGCTATGCCACAATCAGTATTGGGTACGCTTGGTGAGAAAGATGATAGAAAGAAAAACACTGGCCGCGTAACAATTTATAGACGTTACCTCCCACGTGGTGCAACTGCTTCTAATCCTAACGTATTCTTTCAAAACGGCGCAGGGGATCGTACTAACGCTTTTGTAGCACAGCACTTAGCTCAAGAAGGTGTTACACCTATGGCTGAGACTTTAGTACCACAAGACATTTCTGTAGAACAAAAACAATTTGCATTCATCTATGGTTTTACTGATCAAACAGTAGATATGGGTGAAGATCCAATTCCAGAAATTGCAGAAGAGTTCGTTGGAGAACGTACAGGTCTTATCCGTGAAATGAACTTGTTTGGTGTATTGAAAGGTTGTACGAATAAGTTCTATGGTGGTACTGGAACCTCCCGTGCTACTGTAAATGGTCGTTTGACATTACAATTGTTGCGTAAAGTGGAACGTAGCTTGAAAGCACAACACTCAGAAGCAGCACGTAAAATGTTGCAACTGATTCCTGCATCAGGCAACTATGGAACTTTACCAGTTCAAGCTTGCTACCCTGTGTTCATTTCTACCGATTTGACTAGTGATGTACGTGATCTGCCTAACTTTAAAGATGTGTCTATCTATGGTAATAGTCGCATGGCATTACCAAACGAATGTGGTTCATGTGAAGAGTTTCGTTTCATTGTATCACCTGAGTTGGTAGCTATTCAAGATTCTGGTGCAGCAGTAGCAGGTACAGTACCTCAATTGCTTTCTACATCTGGAACTAATGCTGACGTGTATCAAGTTATTGTAGGAAGTCAAAAAGCCTGGGGACATTTAGGTTTAGCTCTTTCTAAAGATGATTTGACATTGTTACCAGTAGGTCAAAAAGATAAGAATGATATTCTAGGTCAACGTGGCTATGTAGGTATTAAATTCTATCATAATGCAGTACGCTTAAATGAAGGTCAAATGGCAGTCGTAGAAGTAGGTACTAGTGCATTAGCTGAATAAGGGGAATTGAATGTTTGATAATTTATCACAACGATTACTAGCTATTACTGATAAGGGTTTAGCTTATAATCTAAGACTCTTATTAGAGCCACTATTCTCACGTACCAGATCATGTATGTTATCAACTGCTGGTTTGGTTATTAAAGTTGGTGGGTCAACTCTAGCTAAAACTGGTGCTATTACAGCACATTACATTGCTGATGGAGTTAAAGGTAGGATTTTATCTTCAACTGATATGCCTGCTTTAACAGGTCTTAATATAGCCAATGGAAAGTGGAATGTTATTGTATTTACAGTAGATAAAGCTAGTAATGTACGTGCACAGATTGGTAAGAATGATGCTACTACTGAAGCTGGTATTCAATGGCCTGAGTTAGATCAACGTAGGGCAATTATAGGGATGATTGTTATTAATGCTGCGACTGGTGCTTTTACTGGTGGTACTACACCACTTGATGATGCCACACTAGCAGTACAGTACATCAGTCCAATTGGATCATTTGATCCTTCTGTAAAAATTTAAGGAATACATTATGCAAAGTTTAGATTTTAATGGTTTAACAATGTGCTTGAGAAAGGCTACCTTAGCTGCTGGTACAACCACAACTTTTTCAACCACCAATGCCACTGAGTATGCAATTAACGGAAAGATTTATTCTACCGCCGCTGCTGCTAATGCAGCAACTCCTACATTAGATGGTAACACAGGAAAAGCATTTGTTGCAGTTGCTCCTAACGAAGGTTCAGTATTTGTGTTTGCTTATGATGGACAAGCTGCTGCTGCTAATGCTATTAAAGTATATCAAGGTACGATTGAGGATTTGGATAGTGATGCTAACTTCGTTAAGCCTCCACAAATGCCACAAACACCGGACACTGTGTGTCCATTCGCATACATGGTGCTAAAAGCAGGAAGCACTGCTTCTAACTGGACGTTTGGTGTAAGCAACCAAGCAAGTGCTACAGGTATTACTTACTTGCGTCAAGATGTTGCAAACTTACCAAAACGCCCACAAATATCTTAATTAATTAAGGGAGCTTCGGCTCCCTGTTCTAGGAAGAATATGCAAAAACCTAAAATTACAACCGCTGATGTAGCAGATGTAAAAGAATCTATTATTGATCCTTCAAATCCAATTATAGAACAAATAGAAAGACCTGACTTACTTGTGTCTAGTGAGAACACAAGTGATAAGTATTTTGAAGATTTAGCTTTTATGGAACAAAAAGTATCATTCACTGTTTCAGCATCACATGACAAGAATGAACCAAATCCAATTTTAGCAGGTGTAAATGGAGAAACTCATTGCATTTATCGTGGTGTTAAACATGTACTACCACGTAAGTTTCTGAATGCATTAATAAATACAGTGACTGATGTTGAAACGTTTGAAACCCTAGACTCTTCTGGTTTAAGACAAACACAATTTAAAACTACTTCTAAACCTTCACTATCAATTCAGTATTTACCAGATGGTATGCAAGATCCAGCAGGAGATAAAGGGTATAAGTGGTTTGCTAAACTCTATCATGGTATGGCTGCATAATGAATTATTTAGCTTTAGTTAAACGTGCAATCTCGGAAGCTGGTGCATCAGGTGTAAATAATGTTACCACTGTTGCTAATGCATCTGGAGAACTACTTAGATTTACTCAATGGATTAATCAAGCTTGGATAGATATACAAAATAAAAGATCAGATTGGTTATTTATGCGTAAGAGTGTGCAGTTTAACTTAATAGCTAACCAAGCAGAATATCCAGTAACCTCATCTCCAATATCGTTAACAGACTATGGAAGCTGGATAGTAGAAAGTTTTAGAATTTATAAAGATACAATTAGTAATGAATTAAGACTTTGGTATTTAGATTATATTCCATTTAGGGATACATATCTTTTAAACACCACGAGAACTAGCTACAGTCAACCAAATGTAGTTACTGTATCTCCTAGTAAGTCTTTAATATTTGCATTGCCTCCAGACTATGCTTATACGGTTTTAGGAGATTATCAAAGAACTGCTACTAATTTAGTAGCTGATACAGACATACCAGATTTACCAGAGAGATTTCATATGATGCTAGTGTATGGTGCATTAAAGCACTATGGAGCTTATGAGAGTTATCCTGAGAAATTCACCTTTGCTACGGAAGAGTATGCAAGGTTGAATAGACAAATGGAGATTGATCAACTACCTGGATTATTAAGAAATGGAAGATTTTAAATGCCAAAATTTAATCAGCTTCAAACAGAGATAGTTCCATTGGTAGGTGGGGTTAATATGGTAACTCCTCAGATATTAGTTAAACCTGGCACATGTATATTTGCAAGTAATTTCGAGCCAGATATCAGTGGTGGGTATAGAAGGATTAAAGGGATAGAAAGATTTGATGGTCACAGAAGTCCTTCAACCATGGATTATAGAATTGTAGAAGGCTACATTATTGAGGCATTGCAAGTAGGTGATAGAATTGTTGGGACAGATTCTGGGGCACAAGCTACAGTAGCTGCTATTCTAGGAGTTGATTCCCTTGTTCTTACAGATATACAAGGCACATGGATGGATGAAGAAGCTTTCTTAGTGGGTGGTATTATTCATGGATACTTAGATCATATTCCACCAGATAGTAATGCATCAAGTAGAACTGAACATGCACTATATAAGTCACTTGCAGCAGATGCTACCCGATTAGCTATAACCTCTGTTCCAGGGTCGGGCAGTATTCTTGGAGTTAAATACTGGAAAGGTAATGTATATGCCTTTAGGAATAGTGTAGATGGTTTAGCTTGTAATATGTTTAAATCCTCAATATCAGGATGGCAACAAATCACATTTGGTAAAGAACTTCAGTTTGATGCATCAACAGCAGAAATAAAAGAAGGTGACATTATATCAGGTGTTACTTCATTAGCAACTGCTATAGTAAAAAGATCTTTACTAAGAACTGGTACATGGGGTTCGGCTGGAGCTGGAACATTAGTGTTAGATTTAGTTGTTGGAACCTTTGTTGATAATGAAATACTACAAGTTAGTGCTGATAATAAAGCAACAGCCAACGGAGCAGTAACTGATATTACATTGCAACCAAATGGTAAATTCGAATTTGATGTTATTAATTTCTATGGTTCTGTAGATAAAGAGAGACTGTACTTTTGTGATGGTGTAAATAAAGCTCATGAATATGATGGTGATATTCTAGTTCCAATCCAAACTGGAGTGGGTACAGATAATCCTAAGTTTATTGTTGGTCATAAAAAACAATTAATTGTCTCTATTGAGTCAGAACTAATTGTATCAGGTATTGGTCAACCTTATTCATTTACTGCTTTAACGGGAGCAGCACAGATAGCTACAGGTCAAACTATCACAGGATTGAAACAACAAACTGGGGATACCCAAGTAGGTGCATTAGTTGTTGGAACGGATAAAAAGATATATATGCTATACGGCAATGACGTATCTGATTACATTTTAACAGTGCATAGTCCTGAAGCAACTTGTGTACCTTACACACTACAGAATATAGGCTTTGCACATTTCTGGGATGTCAATGGTTTAACTCAGTTAATGGCGAGTCAGGCTTATGGATCTTTTCAAAGCCACATATTAACACAAGCAGTACAGCCCTTTATTGATCAAAAGAAAAATAAAACAATAGCTAGCTGTGTTTCACGAGCAAATAATTTATATAAGATTTTCTTTACTGATGGTGATGGATTAAATATTCAGATAATGCCAAATAGTAATAGTACATCCCCAGTAGTTGGAGATGTAATGCCATTCAATTATGGTAATAGAATAGTTAATGTAGCAGATTCAGTAGTTGATATCAATGGAGTAGAGCGTAAATTTATTGGTTGCACTGATGGGTTTGTATATGAAATAGATGTAGGTACAAGTATTGATGGTGATCCTTTAGAAAGCTTTCTTATTCTCTCCTTTAATAGTAGTAGATCACCTGATGCTAGAAAAAACTATAAGCGCTGTAAACTCTTATTTGATGCAGGAAGCACTGCTAATATAGCTGCCACATATGATTTATCATTCGGAACTTTAGAGTCAGTGTATGCTGCTGCTTCTTACCATGAAGTGCTAGGTGCTAGTGGCTATTGGGATACTGCCACATGGGATAGTTTATTCTATGACTCTGCTTTCTCACAAGAATTAACAATAGACACTCCAGGAAATGGCTCATCAATTTCTTTAATTGTTTCAGGATCTTCAAATAAAGATGAGAGTTTTATTATTGAGATATGTAAATTACAATATACATTAGGTAGGGTTATAAGATGAGTAATTATGCTGTAACAGGAAACCCACCAAATGGGTCAAGGAATATTTCTGAACAATTAAGAAAAGAATTCATAGCTATTCAAAATGCTATCGCCACTAAGGCAGATACTGGAGGATTATCAGCTACAAGTACTACAACTGTTACCGTTGGTGTAGGTACAAAGACCTTAACTATTCAAGCTAATAAAGAAATAGTTGCAGGAATGACAGTATTTATAGCATCAGCTATATCTACATCAAATAATATGACTGGATTGGTCACTGAGTATAACCAGACCACAGGATTACTAAGAGTATCTGTGGCTACAATTAATGGTTCAGGTACTTTTAATAACTGGAGCATTGGTCTTGCTTCCTCTAGTTCGGGTGTTACATTAGGAAACAATACCTTTACTGGATATCAGAACTTTGCACAGAGCACTATAGCCTCAAGTGCTACCCCAGATATTTGGGCAGGTAATAATCAAATAGTGTTAACAGGTACAGCTACTGTTACTGGATTTACTGTAGCACCTCAGTTAGGTGTAACGCGAGAAATAATATGCCAAACTACACCTTCATTTACTGCTGGTGCAAACATGCTTATATCCGGCTTATCTTCAGGGGAAACATACACGGCACAAGCTAATGATGTTATCAATGTTAGGGCATTAACCGTGTCTAAGTTTATATTAACAATTGAGAAAGCTAGTGGAAAACCTAATCTTATCATTACTAACACTAAATTAGATGTAATGAATGGTACTCCAGGGGTAGGATCTGTAAACACAAGAATTAGAAGATTCTTAACAGTGAATACAAATACTGGGCAAGGTGTTGATTGGACGTTTACACAAAGTGCTACGCTAGGAGATAGTGTTACTATATTAAGAAGTGGTGTCTACTCTGTTTATTATATTGATCAACAACAGGCTTCAAATGGTTACTTTGGGATATCAATCAATAGTACACAGCTATCAACATCAATATCTGCAATTAACACTGCTCATGTATTTTCATCTTCGATGACCCCCTCTTCAAATTATAGTTCTGTACCTCAATCAAGAACTGCTTATATAGCATCAAGTTCTGTACTACGTGTACATGTGGGTGGGACAGTATTTAATAACGATAATACAAATAACAGACTAATCATAGAGAGACTTACATAATGGTAGGAATACTAAACGGATATAAAGACCCTAGAGCACAAACTCTCTATGGTGCGCCAACACACAATTATACTCCACAAGAAATCAAAGATTTTATAACTAAAAATAGCAAATCTGATAATGATACTTTAGGAGCTGCTTTAAGCTATGGTGTAGATGCTAATAGTATATCTCAGGCTATGAAGGGTGTTCCTGGATATGATGCTGCAAGCATTGATAAGTTTATCCAAAGTAAAGGTATAAGTAAAGAACAAAACAATATTGCAGTAACACCAACAAGCGCAAGTTTAGCTCCAAGTATAACACCAAGAGATGTCACTGTAACACCAGAGCAAACTTCACAAGGCCAATTGAAAAGTATGTTGGATAGTGGAAGTCCTTTGATGGAACAGGCTAAGACAATGGGAGCTTCCTATGCTAATAAACGTGGAATGCTTGATAGTTCTATAGGAGCTACTGCTGCTCAAGATGCAATGATTAGAAATGCTACACCTTTTGCTACACAAGATGCTGGTACTTTCTATGATGCTAATAAATCAAACACTACTAATCAACTACAAGCAGGCATGTTTAATGCTAGCCAAGCAAATAACATGTCTCAGTTTAATGCTGATCAAGATAATCGTGTTGGTATGTTCAATACAGGTCAGGCAGTTAATGTAGATCAGTTTGATAAGAATCTTGGTTTTCAAAGATGGGCAACACAACTAGATTCTGATAACAAGATAGCTTTAGCTAATATAGAAAGCATGTCGAGAGACTCTGGAATTATGGGTGATTTAGGTAAAACCTACATGAGTTTATATGCTCAGATTGGAGGTGATCCAAACATTTCACCAGATGTTAAAGCAAGCATGTTCAATAATGTGAAAGCGCAGTTTGAACAGTTAACCACTTTACTCCCGTCATTTAAGTCTGCTGGTAGTAAACTAAATTTCAACAGTAGCTCTAGTAATCCCACATCTACGAGCTTACCTTCGAATAGTGGGAATACAGGAATACTTGGTAATACACAAACCGTCACACAAAGTAAGATACCTGGAGTAAAGCCAGATTATTACATGCAGCCAAAGCAGGATGGTGGGTATATCCTTAATGTAGGTAATAATCAAATTGATACTTCAGCATATAAGGTTACACCTTTTGAGGCTAATTCTTATAATGCTCAATTGAAGAATATGGGATTAAAGCCGGTAGATCCTAAAGACTTTGTACCACAAAAATTCCTTGATGATATGGAGAATACTTACAGACCTGCTGGTAGTTCTGGAGAATATGTAATGACTTGGCTAAAAGAAAGCTTTTTATCTCCTGTACATCCTGTAGGAACTATGAGAACAGATAGCCCATTATTCTATATATGGAAACCTGCTTTGAGTAAATACCAGTGATCACCTATACAGAAGATACTAAGATAGTTAAAGAGTTCTTAACCCTACCTAATGTTTGGCGTATGTCTACGGATGATAGCTTTAAGAATGTAAATCCAAAGCTTCTATTTATACCTGATATAAATTGTAAATACATATTAGTGCATGATGTAGGGCTTATTGTAGTTCTACCATTTCAAGAACAGATCTACAACGTTCACATTGGATTTAAAAAAGCATCTTATGGCTTAGCTACTAAATATTGTTTAGAGGCCTTAGAATGGTTTTGGGTTAATTCTGATGCTATTGAGGTAAGAACATCTATACCCTCTTACAATTTGTTAGCTCTTAGGCTTGCAAATAAGATTGGTATGAAACAAGTTGGATTTGAGAGAAGTAATTTTATAAAAGATGATATAGCTTATGACAGTTATATCTATAAAGTGAACAAGGAGATTATATGCCACCACTAGCTGGTATTGGTGCTGCAATAGGTGCTGCTGCTGCGTCAGCGGGCGCTGCCGTGGGAGCTGGTTTGGCTGCTGCTGGTACGGCTGTCGGAGGGATGACTCTCTCAGGATTAGCTACAGGATTAACAATAGCTTCCACTGGTATGCAAGTAATAGGCATGGCTACAGGGAATAAAACATTAAGTAAGATTGGTATGTATGGTGGTATGGTTGGTGGAGCAGGTATGTTAGCTGGAATTGCTACAGCAGGAAAGACAGCAGCTAAAGTATCCCAAGGTGGAAAACTACTAGATAGTACCAAAGTAGAGAGTATGCTGGATAGTCCTAAAGCTAAAGCTGCTGGATTCAGTACAATGAAAACAACTCCTCAAGTAGGTTCTGCTGATGCTTTCTCTACAGCTAGTTCAAACTTAGGTTATAAACCAGAAGGTGTTAATAAGCTAGCTTCATTTGATCCTGTTGCCGAACAGTCTTTTTGGGATAAAACGAATGGAGTGCTAACTCAATATAATCCTACGATGAATATCCTTGGTGGTATGGGAGAAGCATACATGTTAAATGAACAGATGGATCAAAGAATGCAAATGCATAAAGATAACTTTGGGTTACAAAAACAGCAATTTGATAGGCTCAACGCTAACAATGGTACAGTAGTGAATGCTAATCCTTCTGTAGGTTTGCAAAGAGATCCTTACGCTTATAGTGGGATACTAAGATCATAATGGAAGAACTAACTATTAATTCAAATGAGATTTACTCAGAGATGGTAAATCAGATGGATGAGAAACAAGTTAATAATCTAGATCAACTTCTGAATGTATCAAATGAGATGTTGTTTGAGAATCCAGAAACAAATACTTTACTTGATCATTTAGAACAAAGTCAGAACATTGCTAAAGACTTAGGTGAAGGAGCATTTAGTTTTTTCATGACTCTTATGCAACAAAGTCAGAGCATGCCTGGAGATATAGTAGACCCATATGCAATGATAATGATAGCTAGAGTAGCTGAGTATTTATCTGAGGTTGGGGTTGCTATTACTGATGAGGATTATGAAACTGCGGTACATACCTTTGTTACTTTAGTGCATAGTAAATATGATCCAGACTTTCAAGCTAAGATGGCTGAACGTGGAATAGGTCAAACACAAGAAGAACCTTCACAAAATATGACACAAGCTAATCCGGTACAATCAGGTACTCAATCCGGTATATTGGGAGGAGCATAATGGGACTACTTGGAATGCTTGCAGCAGGTGCTGCAACAGGGGCAAGAAATGCTTCTAACATGAATACTGATGCTATCAATAAAGTTGAGATGATGCAAATCAACGGACAGGCTAATGCTACTGCTGCTATGATTAAATCTAAATATGCAGCTATGAAGTTTGATAGAGAGACAGCTATTAAACAAGCTGAAGCAGAACGAAGTAGAGCGCATGACTTAGATAAGATAGATAGGCAATCTACTTCTCGAAAAGAATTAAATGATTCCAGACTTGCTCAACAATTAAAACTTGAAGGGGTTAAGCAAGGTAACAGAGTTTCTCTAGCCAAGATGAAACAAGCTGAGGGGGGTGTTGGGGTATTAGGTGAGTATAAACCTATGTCATCTGAAGGTAAAGCTGCCATGGATTACGTTAAGCTTGGAAAATCAAAAGATCCTGTAGAAGCACTCGCTGAGATAGAACGTCAGAAAATGTTACGTGGTATTGCTAGTAATAACATGATGATGGATCCTGAACAATTACTTGAGTTTGAGAGAAAATATAAAGCAGCAAAAGGCCAGGGAGTAATGGAAGTAGACGAGCCATTAATACCAACATTTAATCCGAAAACAGGACAATTTGAATAATGACTAGAAAGGTGAAAGCTTATGGGCAGGTGTTTGCTTTCCCTGCTGATATGTCCAATGATGCTATTGCTAAAGTATTATTGAGTAAAAGAAAAGAACTAGATCCTGAACTACAAAAGAATCCTGAAGCTCTAGACTATCTTAAGGGATTTGCAGTTGGAGCTAATGAGTTACTAGGTGGCGCTGGATGGGTAGCAGAAAAAGTAGGGGCTGATAATGTAGGAAAAAAGCTTGGTGAAATGCGTGATGTTGGAGTCAAGTATTGGAAAGACTCTATGTCCCCCGCAGGCCAACAGGCAATGGAGGATAATGTAGTTGAGGATGATTTATCTCTAGGTAAAAACTGGGGTAGAGCATTAGGTATGAATATTACCAAATCTCTTCCTACTATGATAGCAACAGCCCCTGTTGGAGGAGTTCTTTCAAAAGGTATCCAAACAGGAGCTAAAGCATTAGGTTCTGGTGGAGCCACAAGTGCATTACTAGCAGGTACTGCTGCCCCTGTAGGAATTACTAGTAATATTATATCTAGAGTGCCAACTGCTATTGGCTTTGGTGCTGCTGAGGGTTTAGGTGCTGGTGTACAGAATGCTGCTGCTTTTAAGAAACAAATAATTGGTATGCCTGAGAAAGAGCTTGAGAAATCTCCTAGATATCAATCCCTAAAAGCAGAACATGGCGCTATGAAAGCGCGTAAGTTATTAGCTGATGAAGCTAGTACAGAACTCTTTCAAAACACAGCATTATCCACAGGAGCTATTGGTGCTCTTACTGGTGGTGGTGCACTAGGACAGGTATATCAGAAGATTACCACAGGTACCTCAAGTGGGTTAGTAAAAGAAACAGCTAAAGGTATATTTGGAGAAGCTATACAAGAAGCTCCACAATCTGGAGCTGAACAATACTTATCCAATCTGGCTACTAAAGACTATTTAGATCCAACTCAAGATTTAAGTAAAGGAGTAGCTAGTGCTGCTGCAACAGGTGCTCTCGTAGGTGGTGCTACAGGTGGATTGTTTGGAGCTGGCAGTGCTATAAATGTAACATCTAAAGACTATCAACAGAAAGCTCATGAAGTTGCTGGAGCTATTAATGAAGAAATTATAGCAAAGGATGTAGCAAATATAGCTAGTGCTCCCACAGTGGAAGATGCGATCGCCGCAACAACACAAGCAGTTAGTAGAAAGCCTGTAACAAAAGATACAGTACTTTCCACAGTAGATCCAACATTAAAAGACTTAACAAACACAACGGGATTAACCCCAACGGAGATTTTAGATTATGAAGAAACAGCCAAGCAAACAGAAGAAACCCAAAGTTCCAGGCAAGATGCCGGGCTATTAAGTAAATCAGCAGCAGCTGTTATGGTGGAAGGTGATGCTAGTCCTTTAGCTCCCATCCAAGATAAACAGACTCTAGACTATAGTGATCCTAAATTAAAAGAGTTATATGTTAACTTAAAAATACAAGATGAAACTGGAGCTACCTTAGATTGGAAAGGTAATCCAGATAAACATCCAGGTAGAACCCAAGCTGATGTTGCTTTGAATGATGTACAGTCTAGAATAGATTTGCTTAATAATCTGAGGGATTGTTTAAATGCCTAAGATAATAAAGAAAGAAGAATTAGATAAATTTACAGCGCTTGGTCTTGTACCAAGAAAAGATACTCCAAAACAAATTATTGTTACTTCAGAGAAGGTGGATTTAACCCCTATACAAAAAGCTATTGAGAGACTAGAAAAAGAATCTATAGCTAGAGATAAGATGTTATTGAATACCATTCAGCAAGAAGAAAATGGAAATTGGAGTTTGCATATAAATAGAGATACAAACTATTTAATAGACAAGATTACTGCTGTATCCGATAAACGAACGTTAACATTCTCTATGCAAAGAGATGGTAACCACAGAGTGAGTAAAGTAAATGTTAGTGGAAACAAATAAAGGTTTGATAGAGCGTAATGATTTAACTGTTAAAGATGTTATCTATGATGAAGATAATGCTAGGGTGGTAGCAACAGAGTGGTTTTTTAATAATGAGCTAGTCAGACGGGATGTTAATGTAAACATTCTACGTGGTTTGGATCTGGCTGGTGATGCTGAAAAGTTTAATTAAATTTATATAAAGGAAAAATATACATGGCTAATACCGCAGCAGTACCTAAATCATTTCGAGTAGAACTATTAAATGGAATTCATGCGTTTGGAACCACAGTAGTACGTGCCGGTACAGGTGCAGACACTTACAAAATGTCTCTCTACTTAGCAACAGCAACTATTAATGCAGACACCACAGCATACACAGCTACGGGGGAACTAGCAGCTACAGGTAATTACACGGCTGGAGGAGTTACGTTAACTAATGCTAACGCACCTGCTAATACTGGTGGTACTGGTATTGTAGCTTTTTGGACACCAAGTGCAGCAGCTACCTGGACGGCGTTAACCTCTTCAGGTTCTTTTGATTGTGCTTTAATTTATAACTCAACCCAATCAAACAAGGCAGTAGGTGTTTTTACGTTTGGTGCACAGAGTGTAACAGCAGGTAATTTTACTATTAACATGCCTACGAATGACTTAACTACGGGTTTAATAAGGATTAGTTAAATGTTTAATATTAACAAAGAAGTTAACATGACCCACCTAGAAACATGGTTGGGTCAGGAAAAGATAGATGAACTTCGGAGGAATATTAAAAATTGGTATGGAGAACCTATATGTATACTTGACTTACCTGGATCTGTTTGGTTACATGCTGATGGAACGTTTACAGGTAAACTTAAATATGGATTCTTTTCAAGTGCTTTAGACTATTTGGAAGACTTTAATAAAAAACTGGATAGGCATCTATTAACCCCATCTTTTAATGTGGGGTTTTCATCTATATCTGATGCGTTATTACGAGCATCTTCAGGTTATTCTCAAAGAAATAATTTTAATAAAACTGGCCCAACTGGAGTAGCTTCAGTGTCATCTTCTTTATGGGCTTCCTCTGGGCAACCTAGTGCAGGCGCTGCTCCCGGTGCTGCACCTGGGGGCACTGTACATGTAAATACAGATTCAGGTAGTATGAAGTTTACAGCCCCCCCAGGGGGTGGAACAAATCATTTGGTTGGTGCTGATGTATCTGCAACTACTATTAATAATTCTCTGTTATTTTATGATAGATTGTTTGCAGTTGCAAAAACAATGAACAGTACAGCCACTGAAGCTGTTACTGGTGTTCCTACTAGGTATCAAAGTACAACTACAACTAACCCTGATTTTTGTGGGGGCAATTTCCTTTTTGTAGAAGTTGGGACAGCTTTAGCTGCTACTGCACATAATTGGACGGTATGTAAATACACTGATAATAGGGGTACGGTTACTAATTTACCAAGTTTTGCTGGAGCTGCATCTGCTATAACACAAAGGTTAGATCATCCAACGTCACAGTGGTTTGCTACATTAGATCCTTTATCTGTAGGCGTTAAGAACATAACTCAAATGCAATGTTCAGCAGCAGTTGCTACTGGTACTATTGCTTTTGTGATTGGGCATCCAATAGGTTTTATGTCCTTTCCAATAGCAAATATAATGATGCCATTTGATTGGTTAACTAACAGAGATCAGGCTCCTAGAATCTATAATAATGCTTGTCTTACTTTTTTGGAAATGATGAAACCAACTGCAACAGCAAGCAACTATACTGGGCGGATTTACGTGACGGGAGCGGCATAATGTGGCAGACTTTAATGGAATAACTCTAAAATCAGGTTCTCTAGCAAATAAAAGTAGTAATGAGTTTTTTAGACCTGGTAATGATCCAGAGACTCCCTATATGCTGCTTGAGGATGAAGCAGCTACATCTGTAACTTTATCAGGTCAGTCTAGCTCTATAAGTATAGGTTCATTCACATCCAGTAATACAAAACAATTATCGGGTGAACAAGCAGTAGTAACAAATGGAAGTATTCTTGATTCTACTAGTAAAACTTTAACTGGTAAATCATTTAGTATTACTCAAGGTTCTTTATCTCCTATAGGGTCAATTAATCTACTTGGAAACTCTACTTCTGTAATACAAGGTAACCTTAGTTTAAATTCCTTCTTGAGTTTAAATGGAGTCTCATCAGTAGTAAATGAAGGAACCTTATCTCCAGAAATTCCAGCTATAGTTAGTTTAACAGGACAAGCTCTAACACTAGCATCAGGAAATCTATCTAGTGCAACAGATAAAAGTATAACAGGTAAACAGCTATCTATTGCTGAAAGTGTTCCTACTACTTTATTTAATATCAGTGTCTCAGGGCAAACACTAAGCTTAGCAGAAGAGAATTCTTTTACTTCATTAGATCAGAGTATTACTCCTACAGGCTATATACTATCAACTCAGTTGGGGGGTATAGTAGGAAGTAACAACACTAGTATAATAGGAGAAACCCTTCAGCTTGAGAATACCACTATCACAGAAACAGCTAGTTTATCTTTGACTGGTAAAAGTTTGGGTGTTACTAATGGTGAAGTTTCCCCTTCTCTAAGTAGTGCTATAACCATAGATGGTAAAAGTATATCTTTATCACAAGGTGTAGTAAATAATTCACTTAGTTTAAGCGCATTAGGCTATACAATATTAACCACAAATGGTATTGTATCCACAGGGTCAGACTCATCTGCTAGTTTATTTGGTCAAAGCACCTCGGTTAATTTGGGTGCTTTTAGTGTTCCAAGGGTTATTACATTAACTGGTGAGCTTGTTTCAGTAGCTAATGAAGTAA
>JACCEA010394917.1_pt1 | contig 19531 bp, 15 predicted proteins | sample 7449851 | NCBI WGS metagenome assembly JACCEA01 (sample SAMN15323453, study PRJNA562643) | freshwater metagenome | isolation source: river surface water | place: USA:Blue River Watershed | collected 2017-08-18
AGTACATGTTCAATTTAGTCTTATTCGGCCCTCCGGGAAGTGGTAAAGGCACACAATCTGAAAATATAGTTACATCATACCAGTTGCAGCATATCTCAACCGGCGACCTCCTGCGCGACGAAGTGAGCAGGCAGACACCATTGGGCACAGAAGCGAAAAAATACATGGATCAGGGCATGCTTGTGCCCGATGAAGTGGTGATAGGTATGATCAGCAGCAAGATAGATGCCATGCCTGATGCCCGCGGATTTGTGTTCGACGGTTTCCCGCGTACACGCACTCAGGCTGAGGCTTTGGACAAATTGCTGGAGTTCAAGAACACCAAGATACATCTGGTTCTCGCGCTTGAAGTGCCGGAGGCCGACCTGATTGCCCGTTTGGTGAACAGGGGTCTTACATCCGGTCGCAGCGACGATAACGAAGCGGTGATCACATCCCGCATCAAAGAATACCATGCCAAGACCGAACCCGTTGCCCGTTATTACAACGAACAGGGTAAACTGGAGCGCGTAGCCGGACATAATTCAATACCAGACACTTTTAAAGTACTTGCCAAGCACATCAACAAGTATCTGTTACCTGTAGCATAGTGGAAAAAGGGAATTTCGTTGATCATATCCGCATATTCTGCCGATCCGGCAAGGGTGGGGCGGGAAGCGTACACTTTGAGCGCAACAAGATGGATGCCAAGGCCGGCCCCGATGGTGGCAATGGTGGCAGAGGCGGCCATATAAAACTGCGTGGCAATGCCCAATTATGGACGTTGCTGCACATGCGTTATTATAAGAACGTATTGGCTAAAGACGGTGCCAACGGTTACAAGAACAATAGTACCGGTGCCGATGGTGACGATATAGTGCTGGAGGTGCCGCTGGGCACGGTTGCCAAGGATATGGAGACCGGTGAGCAGGAGGTGGAGATACTGGAGGATGGTCAGGAGGTGATATGGATACGTGGCGGACGCGGCGGTTTGGGTAATGCCAATTTCGCGACGCCAACCAACCAGACGCCCGACTATGCGCAGCCCGGTGAAGTGGGCAGCGAGGGCTGGAAGGTGCTGGAGTTGAAGATACTTGCCGATGTGGGTCTTGTAGGTTTCCCGAATGCCGGAAAGTCTACACTGCTGTCGGTGCTGAGTGCTGCAAAACCAAAGATAGCCGACTACGCTTTTACTACACTTACACCCCAGTTGGGTATAGTTTCTTACCGCGACAGCAAGTCGTTTTGTATGGCTGACCTGCCGGGTATTATTGAGGGTGCCGCTGAGGGCAAGGGACTTGGACATCGGTTTCTGCGTCACATCGAGCGCAACTCGGTTCTGCTATTGCTGATACCTGCTGATAGTAGTGACCATCGTAAGGAGTACGAGATCCTGATGAACGAACTGCATGAGTACAATCCGGAGTTGCTGGATAAGAAAATTGTAGTGGCCGTGAGCAAGAGCGAGATGCTGGACGATGAGCTAAAGGCAGAAATAGCTGCTACATTGCCTACAGATGTGCCTCATGTGTTTATATCGGCTGTAGCCAATCAGGGCCTCCTTCAACTGAAAGACGAGTTGTGGCGTGCGCTCACTGCCAAACAGGAATCATAGATCTCCACCCTGGTAAATACATAGTTTGTGAAACAGATCACACCGGCACAGCTGAAAGAATGGATGGAACAAAACCACGATTTTGTGCTGGTAGATGTGCGTGAAGATTTTGAACGAGAGCTGTTCAATATCGGTGGGCTGCACGTGCCAATGAGTGAGCTGGCCGCACGTTACAAAGAGATTCCCGCTGACAAAGAAGTAGTGCTCTACTGCGAAAAAGGCATCAGAAGTGTGATTGCCATTCAGAGATTGGAAGGTGTAGGTTGGCACAACCTCATCAATCTGGCCGGTGGTATGAAACACTGGAAGGAGACCGTCTGAGGCTACTTTTGCTAATTACATTTGTCTCCGCCATCAAAATCAATGTAAATGTCATTCCCGGCCCGTTTCACGTTGTACAAGCCCAAATTTACATAGGTGTATGCTGAGACATTACGGTTCTTTATTTGGGCGGGTTTCATGGCCGGGTACTTACTCATGAGTTCACTTACCCGGTTTGAAATTTCTTCTCTTGGTAGGACACGTAGCCTGCCATCCGCCATGCCTTTCACCGGGCCCAATTGATAGAAAACAATTTTTCCGGTCTTGTCTGCAATGACGTTTCTGATATCTATTCTTAACGTCTGCAATGAGATGTTATTCCGGAAATAGGATTGTAGGACATCTTTCATTCCTGAGAACAAATAGTCGTTCAAAGTTCGCTTTCCGGTGGCTACTGATGCCGGTTTCTCTACCTCATTGTATTCATAGATCTTGTCTCCGTTAACGGTCGTGGGATAGCCTGAACGGTCGTTTACAATCAAGGTTTGGCCGTTTGTTATTGGGTCAAACAGGCAAATAGAATCGGGCTTCGTTTTGCCCGGAAACAACTGGCAATCTGTTCTGGAGAAAAGTCCCTCAACTTCATTGAATTGCTGACCTGCAGCAGGCAACGAGCAGACAGCTGAAAGTGCGATGGAAGATAATACCAGACGGAGTAGCAGCTGCATTGCGAGAAAGTTTGCTACATAAATATAAAGAATATTCTCCTATTCAGGATAAACCATGCCGTCGTAGCTGAACACAAGGTTATTGCCCACCTTCTCAATGCGGATGTGGTGGAAGTCGGTTCCGGCATAGGCCATTACAGGTTTGCCGTCAACTGTAGCCGGCTTTATAGGGGGTAATTCGGTCATGAACTGGTTGAGGGCCACCGTAAGTTCCGGGAATGTAAGCGGTTTAAATCGGTTCTCTGCCGTAACGCCACGCATACCAAAGAACTCATAAAATATCACCTTGCCACGTTCGTCCACAATTATGTTGCGCAGGTTCAGGCGGGCAGATGCGCCATACTCGTAGAATTTGGTCATCATCAGAATCCCCTTCATTCTGTTCAGCAGGTACTCGTGTTGCGATTCGCTACTCTCACTGAAGATGACCGGCGTACTCACTTCGTCATACTCATATACTTTGCGCCCGTTTATAAACGACGGGAAAGTTGTATCCTCGCGAGCTTCAAACTGCTCTGCACCTGTGGCAGGATCCACAACAGAAACGGTATCTACTACTACCTTTCCGGGTCGGTAGCGAAGATCGCCACGCATGAAGAAGCCACCACCGGCTACAAAAGCCTGTGCATAGCCGGAAACAGAAATCGAAATAATGGCAGCAATAGAGAAAAGTGTCTTCTTCATTGGGGTAAATGGCATACAGTGAACCGGCAAAGTACAAAAGAGGCCCGATGCAAACAACACATGCAATTGGAGGTGGAAAGGTTTTAGCTATCAGTTTGCTTTCACGTATTCTGTCACGTGATTCCTAACCGTAAATTTATAGTCCTGCAAAAACAGGTCTGACAGCACAGCCACCGGCTTGCCATCCAGCCTGGCAGGCGTCATGTCCACAAAACGGCAATTGCTTGCGATCTCTTTGCCAATTGCTTGTTTCTGCAGGTCGCTCACAGGCATATCTTTCCCCTGGTCGTCGCGGGCACCCAGGTGTGAGTACTCAAAGTAAACCACTTTCCCTTTCTCGTCGAATACGAACGACGACGCGTACACCCGATAGACACCATCGGCGAACGAATTGAAGGACCTTGCGAGGTTGGTGACCAGCTGCTCTTCCAGGCTGAACTTATTGTCTATGCGCGCGGGCATAGAGGATACATACTCGTATTCATAGATCTTCTTGCCATTCAGCAGCAGCGGCCGCGGATCTTTTACCCGCACTTGCATGATCTCTTCAGACGTTATAGGGTCTACCACCACAATGGTGTCGCGCTGAGGCTCGGAGATAGTGATTTTATTACCATTATAGGTTACAACGTTACCGTTCTTTTTGAATTCCTGCGCCAACGCAGATGTACTAACGGACACAATAATGGCAGCAATCAATGTGCAGGTGATACTTTTGATGGTACTTGTAGTTTGGGTAAACATAAAGTGTGTTTTTGAAGGTGAATTAATTGAAATTGATGGTAGTGATTCGCTACGGAAACGACCTGATAACGATAGGCATCTCATCAACGCTTGTGCCATTGCATGACATGCGAATGTTCTCAATAAAGATCTTCACGTTAGCTTCAGCATTTTCCTTCAGGTACTTGCAGTGTTCCGGTTTTATGGTAGCTCCATCTGTTTTGAAGGGGCCATAAATATAGCCACCTTCCGGCAGAAACGAAATGGTGAATCCGGTCACTTCGCAGCTGGCTTTTGCAGTTATCAGCTTGGGGTTAGCCAGAATGGTCTTCACACTTATCATGTTCCTTTCTTCGTTTGCCAGACGCACATTGCCGCGTTTCACCTCTTTCTTCACCTGAGCATCAACGGGGGTAGCGGTCACTACGAAGCCGCATAGGAGTGCAATAATAGTGTGATGGAATTTTGTCATGATCTGCAAATTAGGTCTCACTGTAAAGCTAACTTATATATTTTAGAAATGAGCATTGATGTGTCTTAAGTTGTAGGGCACCAAAAGAAAAGCCACCCGGAGGTGGCTTGATTATTAAAATCTTCTTTCTGTAGTTACACTTCTACGCCGAACTGGCGCAGGTGGTGTGTGCTATGCTTATAGAGCAGTTGCACCTGCTGTTCGAAATTTAGTACGCCGAAGAACGGGTTATTCAGTGATTTGCCCTGCTCACTTTCAAACGCATGGAAGAAATGATCGATCTCCTGCTGCAATTCGGCAATTGCTTCTTCTTTGTTGGCGTGGCGCACAGCTGGTGGTTCGTCAGCCATCAATTGGTTGGGGGTGTTCTCGCGGAAAGGTTTTTCTGTTGCCAGAAACGCCTGCATGCGGTCTATATTCTCCGCAGGTGTCAATACTTCCATGGGCGTTTTACCACTTGCTATGCGCACATAGTCGCTCATGTGCTCTATCATCTGTTGCACATTCATCTTGCCCCATTTCCGTGGTGCGTCAGCGGCAAGTGTCGCCAGCTTTTGCGTAAAGCCCATGCGCAGGAATTCGGCTTTCTGCTGTATGTTTTCCATGTTACATGAGTTGTTTGATGAGGGATTCCTGCGTCATGCCTTCAGCTTCTGCTTTATAGTTGCGCAGTATACGGTGGCGCAGCACAGGCATGGCCATGGCGCGCACATCTTCTATGTCCGGTGAGTACTTGCCGTGTATCAGCGCATGGCATTTCGCTCCCAGCACCAGGTACTGTGATGCACGCGGGCCGGCACCATAGGCAAGGTATTGTGTGGCTGCTGCCGCTGCACCTGCAGTGCCCGGGCGCGTTTTCTGAACCAGTCCCACTGCATATTCCAATACATTATCAGGCACAGGCACACGGCGCACCAGTTCCTGAAATGCCAGTATCTCCGCTCCGCTCATTACCTGTGTGAGCTGCTGTGTTTGCGCACCGGTTGTATTGCGCACAATAGAAACCTCATCGGCAAAACTTGGGTAGTCGAGCGTCACCTGGAACATAAAACGGTCCAGCTGAGCTTCGGGCAACGGGTATGTGCCTTCCTGTTCTATCGGGTTTTGTGTCGCCAAAACAAAGAACGGTGATGGTAGCTTGTAGAGCACACCACCTGCGGTCACGTTGCGTTCCTGCATGGCCTCCAGCAGGGCCGACTGTGTTTTTGGAGGCGTACGGTTGATCTCGTCCGCCAGGATAATGTTGGCGAAGATGGGGCCTTTAATGAACTGGAACACGCGTTGTTCGTTCAGTATCTCGGCGCCCACTATATCGCTGGGCATAAGGTCGGGGGTGAACTGAATACGTTTGAAGGAGAGGTCCAGCACATCGGCAATCGTCTTTACCAACAGTGTTTTTGCCAGCCCCGGCACACCCACCAGCAGGCTATGACCGTTGCACAAAATTGCGATGATGAGTTTTTCTACGACATCCTCCTGACCTACTATCACTTTTCCGATACTCTTCCGTACCTCGGCGGTCTTTTCTTTGAGCGCGTTGGCTGCTTCTATATCTGTTGCGTACATTGCTATCCTTACTGCTTTGAAATGCCTGCCACCAACAAGGGGATGATACAGGCTGTAAAAACGGGAAAGTTCTATTATTTTGTGTAAACTAACAAATACTAATTGCGGTGGAAATTACAATAAAAGAGGCGCAACAGCAGGTAGATGAATGGATAAAGACCGTGGGTGTGCGGTATTTCGGCGAGCTCACCAATCTGGGCATACTCATGGAGGAAGTGGGCGAGTTGTCCCGGCTTATGGTGCGCACCTATGGCGAGCAGTCATTCAAAGAAAGTGACAAGGGCAAAGACCTGGGCGATGAGATGGCCGATGTTTTATGGGTGCTCATATGCCTGGCCAACCAGACAGGTGTTGACCTTACTACGGCCTTGGAGCGCAACTTTGAAAAGAAGAATATAAGAGACGCCAACCGCCACCGCGAGAACGATAAATTGAAATAGTTTTAATGCTTATGGCCTTTGCGCCGTGGCGCCGGCGTTCGAAACGCGTTTTCAGGTCAAATATTGATAAATTTTCATAAATTTACCTGAATTCACCCCCTTTACCCAACCTTTTGAGATAAAGGGTGGTCTTACTTCTAATTGATTGATATTAATAACCAATATACTTGTCCATAGCCTTGGCATATAGTGCAGTTGGTCAGACCACTGAGTTGGAACAACTTATCCAAGGGTGCATACGTAATGACCGTATGGCCCAGGAAAAGTTGTACCGGCTGTTCTATCCCAAAATGATGGCATTGGTTCGTCGGTATATAGATTATGAAGAGCAGGCAGAAGAGGTGTTGAACAACGGTTATTTGCGGGCATTCCAAAAGATAAAACAATACAATTTCCAGGGTTCTTTTGAAGGGTGGATAAGGAAGATAGTCTTTCACGCGGTGGCCGACTATGTGAAGCAGAACGCTAAATACTCGAACCAGATAGTGCTCGTAGAGAAAGACGAACTGGTGCATAAAGATCATGCTGACAAACTATACTACGACCAACTGATGAAGTTGGTGCATGAGTTGCCGGATGCAACCAGGGCGGTCTTTAATATGTATGTGATGGAGGGGCTTACCCACAAAGAAATAGGAAATCTGGTAGGTATAAGTGAGGGTACGTCGAAATGGCATTTGTCGGAGGGGAGAAGAATACTGAAAGAAAAGATTGAAAGATTAGAGTTGCATCTGAAAAAGTGATGCGGGATATGAAAACTGAATTATTTAAAAACAAAAACATTTATCCTTATGGATAAAAATTTCATCAAAGTCGACGACCTCGTGAGGCAACGCCTCGGCGGGGGCGAAGAGCGGGAAAGGAGCGGCGCATGGCTCAATATGCGCGACCTTCTCGATAAAGAAATGCCGCAGGAAGAGCGTCGCATCGGTATATTCTACTGGCGCAGGCTTTACAGTGTTGTTGCAGCATTGTCGCTGGTGGGCACCGTAGCTGTGGGCAGTTACGAGTTCTCCAACGCTTTCCGCAATCGCAGTGTTGCCGAATTGGGCGCACCCGGAATAGAAGCGGTGAACAACGAACCGACAACCTATGCTGCCAATGGTACAGAAACTGTGGTGCGCGATGAGCAACGTGTAGCAGGCAGGGTGAATAGCCGCGTGTCAGGCACTACGCCGCAGAAACCAAGGCATACAGTTGGTACTTCTGCAACAGATAGTAAAACTGAAATGACGCTCAATAAAGTGGCAGGTACCGTTGGAGCCGACGGCACTACCTCAGGAACCATAACTATTGACGGGAACACCCACAGGGGAACTAACGTAAAAAAGAATGCAACCAAAACATACCCTGTAAAGAAAGAAGTTGCAACGAAAGGCGGTTCATTAGCATATAAAAATAATAGGAGCGGCAGTGAAAGTGTTGATGGCACAATGAACACAACTGCAAACAAAATCGGAAATACTTCAGAAAATACATCTGTCTCACGCGGTGGGGAAATTGCAAACCACGAGGCTGCTGATAAAAGTAAAACACCAGCAGTTAGTGCTACGTCAGGTACTGAAAATACAGGTGCTTCTGGCAGTGTAGCCAAAACGGGTCACAATGGAGCTCAATTGAAGCCAGGTGATGCAGGTAAAAAATCAACCGGTACGGGAGCTAAGATGTCAGGTCGTGCCGATGATGGAAAAACAAACCATGTAGCAGGTAACACTAAGAATACTGATCTGAAAAACGGTCATCCTGTGTTGAGTAGTGGTGTATCCGGAAACTCAGTAGCCAAAGGAGGAAAAGCGGAACAGACCGGAAGGTCAGCGATCAACGAACTTCCTGCCACCGGTCGTGGCGTTACATCGGCACATATTCCTTCGGCTGGTGCGCCAACTCCTATGCCTGCAGTTGCTACGTCAGATGCAGGCAGCACAGCGCAGAAAGCGCCTGCTGCAGCACCATCTGCACAGTCGGCCGAAAGCGAGGTGTCGAAAGATGCGGTTGGTCTGGTTGCCGCCAATGCAACCGAAGTGCGCAACGATCCGCCACTGAAAGATGCTAAGTCTGAATCTAACAGCCAGGGCAAGAAGGTGATAACCAAACTGTTGGTGCATACACGTAACATCAAGATAGCGGAGAATGAGTATGCTTTGAAAGAGGATACCATTTCAATGGAGAAAGTGAACATGGATCTTGGCCTCTTAGCAACACAGCCCGCTCCTGCTGCTACTGACATGTCTGCGACTGTAAGCGGTAAGCGCACATCCAAAAGAGCTTTGGCCGGTCGTGGCCGGTCTGCTACATCACCAAATGGCAATGCAGCCAACAATACCTCTGCCGCAGTTTCGGGCGTAAACACAACAGGTGGTGCAGCAGGTAAGGCGGCAGCCGGAAAACAAGGGTCTTCACAGGGCGCGGCTAACGGTATTGCCGGGGAAGAAAAGGAATTGGCAGTAGCGGGTACATCTGAGTCTGGTAGTGATGATGTTGCTGCCAAAGGGGTGAATCAGGCGATTATTCCTGCGTCACCCGCAACTGAGGTGGCTAAGGAGGCTGAAGTTGCTAAGTCTAAGAATGCAGCAAAACAAGGTGCAGGTGCATCTCTGGTGCAGAAAATGCTGGCTGCGTTCAACGATATCAAAGAGAATGCGTCAAGAACACATTTTGTGCCGGGTATCACAGCAGGTATCAATGCGAATTTCTTCGGACCAAGTAGTTTCAAAGGTTTCCAGTTTGGCCTTACAGGAGATATCATCTTCAACGAAAAGTGGAATATCATGACCGAGTTTAAGTACTTCCACAGGTTGAATAACAGTACTCAGATAGACGATAACTTCTACACATACACGCAGGTAGGTTCGCAGTACCGCAGAGATCTGCAGCTCAACTCGTACAGTTTCTCTGCACTGCACAGTCTGGAGCTTCCGGTGTCTGTACGTTATCATCAGGGTAAGTTTGATTTCTACGCCGGTGGCAACTTCCTGTACACGTTCTCTATCAACACAGGTGCGGCTACACAACCCGCAGTTGGTGTTGCTCCTGAATTTGTAAGCACACCGGGTAATGACAATGCACCAACGCTTAATGAAGCTGATTTCAGCAGCAGGTTTGGTTTGGGATATCTGTTTGGTTTCTCGTACCAGGTTGCTCCTAAATTCAATATCGATCTCAGGAACGTTCAGACAGTTTGGGATAATGCAGCATCAACCGGTGCCAAATCTATCTCTAACCAGTTATATAAAACTCCGTCAATCCAGCTGTCTATCATGTACAGGTTAGGTGGCAACAGAAATAAAGACTGATCATTTTTTCAAAAATGATAAAGTAGCCGGGAGTGTGCGCTCCCGGCTTTTTCTTTTCTGTTGATGTTAGTATCGAGCTGAATATGGTGTAACTTTCAGCCGCACAAAATTGCGAGTGACATCCTCCGCAAAATACAGGCAAGGCGTTTATACACTGCATAACAAAGTTGAGGTTGTGCGGGGTGGCGCACGTTATTTCAGGTTGATCGAAGAGATCGCTTCAAATGCGGTTTACTCATTGCATCTGCAGACCTATATTTTCGACGAAGACGAGACAGGTACAGCAGTTGCGAATACATTGAAAGCCGCTGCACGCCGAGGGGTGTTGGTCTATGTTTTGCTGGATGGCTATGCCTCCCAGAAACTCTCAGCCGCTTTTATTGATGATCTGAAAGGCGCGGGTGTGTATTTCAGGTTTTTTGAGCCTTTTTTTCGCGGTAGTTCTTATTATTTCGGCAGGCGATTACATCACAAAGTTGTAGTTGCCGATGGATATTACGGGCTTGTGGGGGGCGTCAACATCAGCAACAGGTACAACGACTTTGACGGTCAGCCTGCCTGGCTCGATTGGGCGCTGGCAGTTGAAGGCGACGTGGCGCAACGATTGGATAAAATATGTGTGCGCATGTGGAATCGGGGTGTTTTCGCGCCGAGGTGCCTCGCGGGAAATATTCCACCCCTGCCGCCGCCACCTGAAACCTGCCGTGTTCGTGTTAGCCGCAACGACTGGGTATTTCGCCGCACGGAGATCACAAATAGTTACCGCATGCTGTTCACGATGGCTCAAAAAGAGATAACCATAATGACCAGTTATTTCTGGCCACCCCAGGGTATTCTTCGGCGAATGGTGATTGCAGCCCGTTCGGGCAAGCGGGTGCGAGTAGTGTTGACCGGTCATGCAGACGTGCCGTTAGTAAAATTTGCTGAAAGGTATCTTTACTCCAAGTTGCTTAAGAACAATGTTGAGGTCTATGAATATCAGAGAAATGTCCTTCACGGTAAGCTTGCCATTGCAGACAGGCAATGGGTAACGGTTGGTTCTTACAATCTCAATACGATCAGTGCGTTCGCCAGTGTTGAACTTAATCTGGAAGTGGACGATGAAATGGTGGCTGGTATGCTTTACGATGCAGTTGAAACAATCGTATCATCGGACTGCAGGCGCATTACAAGCGAGTCATTCGTTGCATCAACGGGTATTGTCAGCAGGGCGTTGTATTATCTGTCTTTCCGCATCATACAACTGCTGTTTGCGTTGTTCACTTTCTATTTCAGTCAGAAGAAGAAAGGAAGTTAGCGACCAGCAATCCTTCTCAGAAAGTTTCGGAACGACTGTCCGTCCCATTTGGCAAATCTACCGCGCTGAACGATCAGCTCATTGGCATCGGGGTGTTCCGGATAGTAGTAGAAAACGCAGTGCGATACCGAGTCATCCCATCCCAGTATCTCGCCGAATCTCAGATCGTTGAATTTGAGCGTGTCATGGACTTTTTCTACGGTGTAGAAACCACTGGAGAAACGGATGAGCTTGTCGATGTCGTCCTTATTAGGCGCACTGTTAAGTAATGCAGTATTCCGGCAAACGAAGCGGAAATCAGTGGGTTTGTTGTCGAACAGAGATCGATAGCCGATGTAGTAACCTGAATCGTGTTGGGCAACAACGTACCAAAGGATATTGTTCAGCGGCGTGGGCGCGCTGAAATATCGTTGCGCTCCCGCATTCATTTTGTTCAGGTCTTCATGTACCCGCCGGTCAATGATGTTTTTGAAAAAGATGCCTGCCACCAGATAGCAACCGCTTAAGGCCAGGGCCAACCCTGCTATAAGCGTTCTGTTTTTATTTGCTGTTCCCATGGCAAAAAGGACCACCATTGCAATTGCCGGCCATATAGTGAACAAAGGGTCGGCAACAAACATTGTATTGAAGGCGACGCGATAGTGACTGAAAGGCTCGAACCACGCTGTGCCGTATGCGTTGAAAGCGTCAATGAAAATGTGAATGAAACACTGGAAAGCCCAAAAGAAGCCCCACCGGCCATAGGTCATCGGAACCTTCCGGAAGACCCGTGTCGAGACCCATGCCAGAAACGGGCTGCACAGCACAATGAAAAGGAACGAATGGGTGAATCCCCGATGCGCAAGCAGATCGCTGGTGAGCGGCAGGAAAAACGAAGCAATAAAATCTATGTCAGGCAGGCTGTTGGCGATCGCGCCTGCAATCAGCGCTTTTTTGCCCATTTCTTTTCCTGCAATTAAATGCCCGATGCATGCTCCGGCTACTATGTGTGTCAGTGAGTCCACTTCAGGTCAAAGTTAACGTGGATATTTCACCAATTTCCTAAGAATGGTCAGTGCGTTAGCTGCAATTATTGTCTCTGTGTTACTAAATCCCCCTAAAAATACCTTCAGGATATTCCGGAAAAGAGGATATAACACGCGTTGTTTGTTGTAGTTTTGTTTCCTTAAAAATTCAAAAATATTATATATGCATTTCAGAAAAGGACTTATTGTTGCGTTATCGGTATTGACATTGGCGTCTTGCGGAGAACAGCAAAAGCCCGATGGGAAAATGGAGGCCGGCAGAAAGCTCCTCGATCCGGCCAATATGGACACTACCGTGCGCCCGGGCGATAACTTCTTCCTCTATGCCAACGGCGCGTGGTTGAAGAACAACCCTATACCTAAATCAAAAACACGGTGGGGTAGCTTTAATGAACTGGTAGAGAACAATAACGAGATTCTCCACAAGTTGCTCGATTCTGCCGCCGCAGCATCCGGTGCGCCAAAAGGAAGCAACGTGCAGATGGTCGGAGATTTTTACCGTACGGGCATGGATAGTCTTGCTATCGAGAAGGCAGGCATCAGCCCGTTGGCGGGCATTTTGCAGCGCATAGCCGGTATCAAAGATGCTGCCGGAGTTCTTGCTGAGGTTACTACAGAACACACTCAAGGCATAGGGCCGTTGTTTGGGTTCTATGTATCGCCCGACGATAAAAACGTTACCAAGCAGATCTGCCAGTTTGGTCAGGGAGGTTTAGGTATGCCGGGTCGCGAGTACTACTTCGATAGAGATGCCCGCACTACGCAGATACGCGATGCATACCAGAAGTACATCGTGAATATGCTGACGCTTATGGGCACAGAAGCGGCGCAGGCTACAAAAGATGCAGCCGAAATATACAAGCTGGAATTGGCGCTGGCCGGAGCCTCATACACACGTGTTGAAATGCGCAACCCTTATCTGTTGTACAACAAGCTGCACGTGGATGAACTTACAAAAAAGACACCTGGGCTTGATTGGAAAAGTCTGCTTGAAAGTTTGAAGGCGGCTGGCCAGGACAGTGCCATCGTTGCAAATCCTAAGTTCTTTACTGAGGTCGCAAAACAGTTGAAAGCAACTCCTGTTGAAACTTGGAAAAAATACCTCAGTTTCCACGTTGTGAACGGAATGGCATCATTCCTCAGTTCAGGTTTTGATACTACACGATTCAATTTCTATGGTAAAACGATGCGTGGACAGCAGGAGCAGGAACTTCGCTGGAAGTGCGTACTGTCTATTGTCGATGGTAACATCGGCGATATGCTCGGACAAATGTACGTTGACCGTGCGTTCAAACCTGAGGCTAAGAAGCGTATGCTTGAATTGGTAAGTAACCTGCAGCAAACGTGTGCCGAGCGCATTCAACGCCTTGATTGGATGAGTGCTGAGACCAAGCAGAAAGCGCTTGTGAAGCTGAATGGCTTTATGAAGAAGATCGGCTATCCGGATACGTGGAAAGATTACAGCAAACTCACTATCGGCCGTGAAAGTTATGTGGCCAACGTGCTCGCTGCTGCACAGTGGCAATACGACTTCAACGTCAACAAATTGGGTAAACCTGTGGATCGTATGGAGTGGCAGATGACGCCTCCAACTGTGAATGCATACTATAATCCTGCTTTCAACGAGATCGTGTTCCCGGCAGGTATACTTCAGTATCCCTTCTTTGATGAGAACGCTGATGACGCGGTTAACTATGGTGGTATCGGTGGCGTGATAGGGCACGAGATGACGCACGGATTCGACGATCAGGGACGCCTTTATAACGCAGATGGTAATCTAAGCAATTGGTGGACGCCGCAGGACTCGGCCAATTTCACGACCAAGGCCAATGTTGCGGTAGATATGTACGGAAAGATAGTTGCGTTGGATACAATGCACATCAACGGTCACCTAACAGAAGGAGAGAACCTCGCCGATTTGGGTGGCATTAGTATCGCCTACGAAGCGTTTAAAAAGACAAAACAAGGCAAAAGCAATGAAAAGATCGATGGTTTCACCCCCGATCAGCGCTTTTTCCTTAGTTGGGCTCAGGTATGGCGTGCCAATACTCGTCCCGAAGAGATTGCACAGCGGCTGAAAACCGATCCGCACTCTCCTTCAGAGACAAGGTGCAATGTACCTGTTAGCAATATGGAGGCATGGTACAAAGCATTTGATATTAAACCAACAGATAAAATGTATAGACCTGAAAACGAACGTGCTATAATATGGTAGCGTGTGCGTTCTTATCTTGATCTAATTTCGGTTGGCAATCGCTTCACATAGTTTTTGGCAGAATGTTCAGTTATGGATATTTTCAGAAAAATATATGATGTCGGTTGCCAACCTTTTTTTGTCTCAGCATGTCTTTATTCCATTGAAAACCAATTGTAAACAAACGAAGTCATTATCATTTATCGATACTCACATTTTGTTGTTTTTCAGTTGTTTTTTCGTCAAGTATTCAATATCATTGCCATTTGCATAAACATGACAAATATGCGTAGTTGTTACAGATTTCTATTTATTGTCCTTAGCTTGTTTGTGGGAAACCAACTCAAGGCCCAGCTGGTAGGTACAAACTGTTACCTGCAAGGCCAGTACCTTGAGATCGGTATGAACAATAATGCGTCGTTCGGTACCTGTAGCGGCATCCCGCCTACCTATCACCCACATACGCCTGGTACCGGAAATTTGGCCGAGGTTTATGACTGGGGAAAAGATGGTTGGGCAGTGGGCACACCGCCCTACATGGGTGACTACACCTATCCCGGATCTCCGTTTGAAGGATGGGAGTTGCAGATAGGTGCCGGCCGTGTGCAGGCTTTTCAGAATTGCGCGGGCACTATGACCGCCTCTGTCGGAGGCATGACAATGACAGGCAACCTGACGTCCTATACAAACGTTGGAGGCCGGGCAACTGGCACGTGGACCGGAACCGCAACCATAGGTGGGGCTACTCTGGCTATCAGACAGGAAACACGTGTGGATACTCTGGGTTCAGCGGTGGTGGTCACAACAGTGCTTCGCAATACATCGGGAGTGGTTGCGCCCAACGTATATTATATGAGGTCTTGTGACCCCGATAATGCTCAGTCGTGGCCGGGAGGTGGCTTCCCCACTGTAAATCGGATAATGCACCAAAACGAAGATGCCCGTCACCGGGTTTTGGTGAAGTCTTACGACCAGGGCATCACCGAACCAAAGTCATACATGGGTCTGGGCACAAAAGATTGTCGTGCCAAGGCATTCATCTACACATCTTGGTGGTTAAGCTCTGCTGTCGACCTTTCAACAGTATGGGGTGGCACTTACGGACCTCCCGGAACAGGCGCTCAATACACATTGGGAGCATGTCTTCCTGTAGGCTGTACACCACAGGATATTGCAATAGGTCTGGTTTATAATATTGGCAACATTGCAGCGGGCGACAGCGCGATCATTTCTTACGCTTATATTTTTAACGGAGATGCAACCGGAATAGACGATGCTTTCCCCGATCCGCAGATTGTCCTCAACGGTATTCCACGTCCCGTGGTGCCCGTACCATATCCAAACAATGATACTTTTGTAGCGTGTGAGTCAGGACTGTCAACATTGCCTGTAAATATTCGTTTTGCTGATGACAAAAATTGGAGTTGGAGCAAGTGGACATGGTCGCCGGGTACTGGTCTTGCCAGCACAACTGGTGTAACCAACACTATTACTCTCGCAGGTCTTCCTCCGGTGATGACATACACGATAACAGGTACTGATAGTGCTCATGGAATGTCGTCATGTTTAAACAAAGTATTCTACCTCACGATCATTTCTTGTAACGGCGCTGAAGCCAACAGACCTTGTGTTGGCGACACACTTTGGTTGAACGCCCCCGGCGATTCGTTGGGATATACCTATAAGTGGATTGGACCGGCACCTTCAACTGCTGTCATTGGCACAACCCAGAAAATGTTCAAATTTCCGGCTTCAATCTCCGACACCGGTGTCTACAGTGTCATAAAGTCTATTGGTACTGCAAGCGATACTTCAACGACCGATGTTACGATTTATCAATTACCTGCACTCAGCGTTACTTCGAATCAGCCCAACTGCGGCACTATTGTAAATACCTTGAACTTGAGCTGTACTCCTGACTCGATCTGCACCAGCTTTGCATGGACAGGACCGGGCGGATTTACCTCAACCCTTCAGAATCCGATCATCAGTCCATTCGATTCCTCTAAGGAAGGGGTGTTCACGGTGAGTGTTGTTTCTGATAAGGGCTGTAAAAATACGGGCACTGTATTGGTTAGACCTGGTCCGTTTGTCGACTTCTCAATGGTTGCCATGCCGGGATGTCCTCAGGATACTGCACGTATGGTGCCGTTCGGCGCTAAGAATGTGGCATTGTATCAGTGGAATTTCGGTGATACCAAGACCGGTATCGATCCATACGAAGTACACTTGTTCAACGCTACGGTTCCGGGTCTCAAAGTACACACAGTCACACTCACAGTTAAGAGTGCTAACGGTTGTACTTACAGCACACAACGCACCGTTGACCTGAGGCACACTGTCTCTGCAATTTACTCTACAACGTCAAGCCCGCTGAACATTGCCGATACCGTATGTCTTGGTAATGCGATCAGCTTCACCGATGCGTCAACTGCAACTAAGTTTGGTGCGCCAAACCTGCCACTTGCCGCTTACGAGTGGAAGTTTGGTGATGGTTCATCAGCATCAGGGCCTACTGCATCTCACAATTATCTCGATGCATCTGTTTACTCTGCTACGCTTACTGTAACAGACAACATCGGATGTTCTGATTCTGTACACCACAACATGGTAGTAATGCAGCCGGTTATCACAGCCATGTCCGATACTACAGTGTGTCTGGTTCAGCCAATGTGGTTGCCTAATACAGTGTCGCTGCTGCCTGAGGATCTTACATTCCCTGGCTACGGTTACACCTACATCTGGACACCTGCAACCGGCCTGAGCTCTTCAACTATTCAGCAACCTAACTTCCTGGATATAGGTCTTCATACCTACACGCTTGAAGCAACACTGAACCGTCACGGATGTAAGGCAACTCACGTTACCAATATCAATTCGGTATTGCCATCACAGATCCAGCACCTGTCAATAGACACCAAGATCATGTATGGCAACAGCGTACAGTTGTACTGTGATAGCGAGTTCGTTTACGCATGGACACCGGACGACGGTAGCCTCAATAATCCGAATATCAACAACCCGATAGCTACGCCATCTGTAACAACTACCTACACCGTTTACGGTATGGACAAGTACGGATGCCGCGATACAGCTCAGGTAACAATCTTCGTTGACAGCTCCGCAACAGAACACGTCCCTACGGGCTTCACGCCAAACGGTGATGGTCTCAACGATGTGTTCCGTTTCAACGGCGGTAAGCACCAGAAGTTGGTGGAAATGAGGGTGTTCGATCGTTGGGGTACAGAGGTATTCTACACAAACAGCAGAGAAGTTGGTTGGGATGGAACGTACAAAGGAGTTCCTGCTGATATGGGTGTTTACTTCTACACGGTGATACTTGCCCGCCCTGGTCACGTAAATAATCAGGTATATAAAGGTGAGATAACGTTGATAAGATAGCGCTCGTGAACGTATAGATAATTATCTAACGGGAACAGCTTTAGGTTATTTTTTATTATATTATAGTTATCTTCGCAAGAGAACAATCATTATGGCACTTATAAAATCGATCTCCGGAATTCGTGGCAAAATTGTCGGTACAACCGGCATAGTCCGCACAGCCAGTCAAAATTCTGGGGAGCGGGGCCATTTAACATACATAAAAACGATAGTTATGCGCAGTTATTTTCGTTTACTCTTTGTAGCTCTGAGTTTGTTTGCCGGAGGCAAGGCAAGCGCCCAGTTAGTAGGAACAGACTGTTTCTTACAGGGTAGATACGTCGAAGTAGGAATAAACCAAATGGGCGGTTTCGGGGCATGTACGTCGCCAATGACCTACCACCCGCACGTTTGTTGCGGTACGGCAACGGCTTTTACTCCGGGTGGTAACCTCGACGCTGTGTATGATTGGGGACACGACGGTTGGAGTGTGGGTTCACCTCAGTTGATGGGGGTGTATTCTATCCCTGGTTTCCCTCAGGAAGGTTGGTCTGTACAGGTTGGCGCTACTGAGTACCGTAACGGCGCTTGGGGTGGAATCTGCACAGGTGCCTTCGCGATTCCCGGAGGTCATACCGGTTACAGCAATACAGGTGGTACTATCAAAGGGTTCTGGAACGGAAACGTTGCCGGTCTCAACATAAGGATGGAGACAAGGATAGACACTGAGGCGTCATGGGCGGTCATTACTGCTGTGATCCGTAACACTACTGCTGCACCTATCGCAAATATTTACTACCAGCGTACACTTGACCCCGATAACACTTCTTTCTGGAGTGGTACACCCGTTACTCGTAACAGGATAGTACACCAGAACGAAGATGCAAGGCACAGGGTAATGGTAAGTGCTAATGGCGAAACACCGGCATCAGGTACAACACCAGCATACAACGCCACCAATAGCTATCTGGCTCTCGGCACCAAAGACTGTCGTGCACGGGCTTGTGTGATCTCTGGTCTCTCGCCTAGTACCACTCCTTCTACCTTGTGGACAAGTATTCCATCTGCTCCGTCAGGTTCAGTTACATTGGGTGCAACGGTTGGCCAAAATAACTACGCTGATCAGGGTATCTCTCTTATATACAATCTCGGAACGCTTGCTGCTTTTGATAGTACTGTTATCTCGTATGCCTACATTTATAATGGCCCGGGCGGTATAGACAGCGCATTCCCCGATCCTCAGATCGTGATCAACGGTGTACCTAAAATCTCTTACGCACCGCCGACCCCTAACTACGATACTTTCCAGGCTTGTAACTCAGGGCTTTCTTCATTACCCGTTGATTTCAAGTACGCAGAAGACAAAGCATGGAGCTGGAGCAAATGGACATGGTCTCCTGGTACTGGTCTCGCAAGCACAACCGGTGCACACAATACGATCAACCTTGCTGCATTGCCTCCGGTGATTACCTATACTATCATTGGAACAGATAGTAGTACAGGTATGTATAGCTGCAATACCAAAATATTTTATCTCACTGTTCTTTCGTGCAACGGTGCTGAAGCAAATTCTCCTTGCGTAGGTGACACACTTTGGTTGAATGCACCCGGCGACTCACTCGGTGCGACCTACAAATGGTATGGTCCTGCACCATCAACAACGATCATTGGCACAACGCAGAAGATGTTCAAGTTCCCTGCAGCGATTTCCGATACCGGTAGATACGCTGTGGTAAAGTCTACAACTACGGGAACCGATACCTCTTACGTGAATGTTCGCGTGTTCCAATTACCTGCACTCAGCGTTACTTCGAATCAGCCCAACTGCGGCACTATTGTAAATACCTTGAACTTGAGCTGTACTCCTGACTCG
>JACCEA010705349.1_pt1 | contig 19528 bp, 19 predicted proteins | sample 7449851 | NCBI WGS metagenome assembly JACCEA01 (sample SAMN15323453, study PRJNA562643) | freshwater metagenome | isolation source: river surface water | place: USA:Blue River Watershed | collected 2017-08-18
ACGCTCAATATCATCTTCGCCGAAGTACGTTCCAGTTTGAACTTCGATGAAGATAACTTCATCGCTTCCAATGTTTGCAATCCGATGCAGTGCACCTTGAGCAATAGAAACTGTGTCACCGGATGACAGTCGTGACATTTTTCCTTCTAGCGTAACTTCAGCGCTGCCTTGAATGATGAACCAATGTTCGGCACGTTTTTGATGTCGTTGGTATGACAGACGTTTTCCTGGCAACACATAGATGCACTTTGTTTTGTGAATTGCACTCTCTTGCAAGATTTCATAACGGCCCCAAGGACGTTGTGACTCATCATGCGAATTCATAGAGAGATTCTTTCATTCTTATTGGTGAATGGACATGCTTGTAAACATATTGAAATCATGGAGGTGGAAACGGGATTTGAACCCGTGTAGAGGGATTTGCAGTCCCTTGCCTCGCCTCTCGGCCATTCCACCATAGAAATACCGCCACTCTTATCTTTCACATTAGTAAAGATATGTAAGTGGCGGTGAATCAGAGCGGACGACCGGGTTCGAACCGGCGACCTGAACCTTGGCAAGGTTCCGCGCTACCAACTGCGCTACGTCCGCGTACTGCAGGGCAAAATCTATCGCATGAGTGCGTAAGCGCCAAAGCGAGTCGCTAGCGACTAAGTTGTCCGCATGAACGCAGGGGTTGAGCCGATCTTTTGGATGGGCAATCGGTATGCAACGAATCTGCAGCTGGTTACGCACGACCCCCGAGAAATTACTGCAGATGGTTTCTGGGCTGTTTCTATTTCATTTGAAGGCCACTGGACATGCGCAAAATTCTCTAACGTAAAGCAATCTGATTTTAAATCCGATGGCTCAGAACTTGTTACAAACAAATTCATTTCCTCTATGAGTCAAAGTGATTACATCTCTTATGTATCTAGCATCCAAGAAGACATATCTAATGGCGAGGTTTATCAGGCAAACGCCTGTCGAATTTTGAGCACCACAGTTTCTCCTGACTTTTCTTTAGCGCCACTCTTCTCTGCAATTCTGGAGAACAACCCAGCTCCGTATGCATCTTTTCTTCGACTCCCTGGTCTTGAAATCGCTTCAGCTTCTCCTGAACTTTTCCTTAAGCGAAGCGGCGCAAAAGTAACTTCATCACCAATTAAAGGCACAAGGCCTTCTGGTGGATCTGACTTTGGCAGCAAGGATCAAGCTGAAAACATAATGATTGTTGATTTAATCCGAAATGATCTTGGACAGATTTGTAAAGATGGTTCTATCGATGTTCCACGCTTGTTAGCAATCGAAGAGCATCCCGGATTAGATCATTTGGTCTCTGATGTAACGGGTGAACTAAAGGATGATTTGGATTGGTATCAAGTAATTTCACCGCTGCTTCCGCCAGGATCCGTAAGCGGTGCACCAAAGTCATCTGCTGTTCGAATAATCGCTGAACACGAAATCAATCGCGGTCCTTATTGCGGCGCTATTGGTTGGATTCAAGGGGATTCATGTGAATTGGCAGTTGCAATCAGAACATTTTGGAAAGATGGACAAAGTTTGCAATTTGGAACAGGCGCAGGAATTACTTGGGCAAGTGATCCGCAGGCAGAATGGGAAGAAACAGAGTTAAAGGCTCAGCGCCTAATAAAGATTGCATCTGGAGAAATTTCATGAAGATTTGGCTTAACGACTCATTAGTGGATGCGAGTACGGTTGCTCTTTCCTCAGATTATTGGCCTGAAGGTTTTGGCGTTTTTGAAACAATCAAAACCGTAGATGGAATCCCGTATGCGCTCAACAGACATATGAGAAGGGCGCTTGATGCAGGAGCGCGAGTAGGCATTTCTATACCTAATGAAGATCGAGTGCGTACAGCGATTGACGCATTACTCACAGAAGTAAAACACCCAGTTGGCAGGCTGAGGTTACTGTTTAAGCAAGACGGAACTTTTATTGCTGTACATAATCCTTACGCCGAAATAACTCATAATTTGAATCTGTGTACCTATTCGGTACCTATCGATATCAAGGGAGTACCAAATAAAACATTTCCTTACACGTCGCGGTTAGATATTTTGAAAGATGCGATATCTCGGGGTTGTGATGAAGCCATTGTTATCAATAGCAATCATGATGTGTGCGAAGGTGCTGTTTCGAACCTGATTTTTTACACCAATGGCATGTGGGTAACTCCACCAATCGTGCAGGGAGTTCTACCAGGAGTTATGCGCGCTTTAGTTGTAGAACATTTGCCAGTCCAAGTCAGAAACGTGGATACCAATGACCTCTCACATGTACAGGCAGCAATTGTGATCTCGAGTTTGAAACTAGCGATTGCCGTGAACAGTATTGATGGGCGAGTAATGCCAGATCAGCAGATTAGGGAAATGTTTGCGCAAGAAATCCGAGAAATGGCAGTACGGACTTCGGTAGGCTAGGGGCATGTCCGAGATTTCAATCACCGTTGATGGTGTTGCCCTCAACGTTGCGGCAGATCAAAAACCAACACAGATTTTTTCAGAGAGAAAAGATGTGGTGGTTTGCAAAATCAATGGCGAACTACGAGATTTATGGACGGATTTAGCCGCTGGGGATGTTGTTGAATCAGTAACGATTTCATCTCCCGAAGGCCTTGCTGTTCTGCGTCACTCAACTGCTCACGTCATGGCGCAAGCTGTGCAGAGTGTTTTTTCAGGAACACGACTCGGTATCGGTCCTCCAATCACAGATGGTTTTTATTACGACTTCGATCCCGAGCGCCCATTTAATCCCGATGATTTCGAAAAAATTGAATCTGCGATGCGAAAAATTATTAAGGATGGGCAAAGATTTAAACGTCGCATTACTACCGAATCTGATGCTCTCAAAGAACTTGCTCACGAACCGTATAAGTGCGAATTAATTGCTTTGAAATCTGGCCCTGGCGATGAAGCAAGCGTTGAAGTTGGCGGAGCAGAGTTAACGATTTATGACAACCTCGGCAGAGATGGACAACCTGTCTGGAGCGATTTGTGTCGCGGTCCTCACTTGCCTTCAACAAAACACATTCCAGCATTTAAGTTGATGAGAAGCGCAGCGGCATATTGGCGTGGTTCAGAGAAAAATCCAATGTTGCAGAGAATTTACGGAACAGCGTGGCCTACACAAGAAGAGTTAACCGCGCATCTAGAACTATTAGCAGAAGCAGAAAAACGCGATCACCGTAGATTAGGAAATGAATTAGATCTGTTTTCATTTCCGGAAGAAATTGGTTCTGGTTTGGCAGTTTTTCATCCTAAAGGCGGAATCATTCGACGTGCGATGGAAGATTATTCGCGAATCCGTCACGAAGAAGAAGGATACGAATTCGTTTATTCACCTCATTTGACCAAGGCCGCTTTATTTGAAACTTCAGGTCACTTGGATTGGTATTCAGAAGGCATGTATCCACCAATGATTTTGGATGAAGAGCATCATCCAGATGGAACCGTCAAAAAAGCTGGCCAGCAGTACTACATGAAGCCCATGAACTGCCCATTTCACAATTTGATTTTCCGCGCAAGGGGACGTTCGTACCGCGAATTGCCACTTCGATTATTTGAATTTGGAACTGTTTATCGTTACGAAAAATCTGGCGTAATGCATGGGCTTACACGTGCTCGTGGATTTACCCAAGACGATGCACACATTTATTGCACAAAAGAGCAGATGCCAAATGAGCTCGATTCCTTGCTAACTTTTGTTCTTAACTTGCTCAGAGATTATGGACTTAACGATTTCTATCTAGAGCTTTCCACTCGAAATCCTGAGAAATCTGTGGGCGATGATAAAGATTGGACTGAAGCAACAGAGGCTCTTCGAAAAGCCGCAGAAGCTCAGAAATTAGAGTTAGTTCTAGACGAAGGTGGAGCGGCGTTTTACGGTCCAAAAATTTCAGTACAAGCAAAAGATGCCATCGGTCGTACATGGCAGATGTCGACGATTCAAGTAGATTTCCAATTACCTCAACGTTTTGAACTTGAATACTCAGCAGCAGATGGAACGCGTCAACGTCCAGTGATGATTCACCGCGCACTATTTGGATCGATTGAAAGATTCTTTGGTGTTCTCACGGAGCACTATTCAGGCGCTTTCCCACCGTGGCTTGCTCCTATGCAAGCTGTTGGTATTCCAGTTGCCGATGCGTTTGCTGATTACTTAGCTGATGTCATTGCACAGATGAAGACAGCAGGTATCCGCGCTGAACTAGATGCATCCGATGATCGAATGCAGAAGAAAGTTCGTAATGCCCAAATGCAGAAAGTTCCATTCATGGTCATCGCTGGGGAGGAAGACCAAAAAGCTGGTGCTGTCTCATTTAGATATCGAAATGGTGAGCAGAAGAATGGAATTCCAATTGCGCAGGCCATTGCAGAAATCAAAGAAGCTGTCAGTAAGCGAAATCAGGTATAGCCAATGCATCTTGAAGGTGGCGCAGGAATTCCAGATGCATGGTCACGTTTGTGGGCTCCGCATCGCATGGACTACCTCAAGGGAGAAAACCGACCTTTAGAAGGAAACAGTATTGCGTGTCCTTTTTGCACAATTCCGTCACTGAGTGATGAAGATGGATTAATAGTTCATCGTGGCAACGAGGCTTACGTTGTAATGAATCTTTACCCCTATAACGCAGGACATTTGTTGGTATGCGCGTATCGACACGTTGCCGATTTAACTGATCTCTCTGAATCTGAGCGAAATGAAATTTATTTCTTGAGCGCGCAAGCAATGAAAACTATTCGTAAAGTTTCTGGTGCTGCGGGTTTTAACTTGGGAATGAATCAAGGAGCAATTTCTGGCGCAGGAGTTGCGGAACACATTCATCAGCATGTAGTTCCACGATGGGGTGGGGATGCTAATTTCATGCCGATAATCGGCCAAACGAAAGTTTTACCTCAGTTACTTGCTCAGACTCGTAGTGATCTTGCTGCGGGTTGGATTACTGAATAATTTCAGCGATATATTTTCTTACGATATCTATACCAATACGTTTCTCAATCAAGAGTGGTATCGCAGGGAAAAGTAATCCTGCTGCGAAGGCGCCATCACCCATTACTGCTAGGTGAGACGCATACTCTTCAACAAACTCACTTACCAATGTTTTATGTTCCGGGTCACTAGGAATTCTCTTTTCTTGCGATTCAGAGTAATCAATAATCTCTTGAGTTTCTAAACTAATGAGCGCGCACGGCGCACCCGAGTCATCATGTAAGACCAAATATGGCGTAACTACCTGGTCAAAGAGCCGGTTAGCGAGCAAGACGGCATCATCAAAATCAGCTTCACCAGAGTCCAGTTCCGTAACAACAACTATGCGGGGAGTTTGAAAGTCATCGAGAGCACTCCAGTTAGTTACGGTTTGTTCGTCAATACCTGTGTTTGGATTGATAACAAATATTGCAACATCCTCTGAACCATCGGAGTGCGCGACGTGTTTGCCGCCAAAGACGCTGGCTACTGATTCAGGGTTGGCACTTGGATGTCCGTACACGCTGATGGTCAGGTCGGGACTATGAGATGCCATGGGCTCAGCCTACGATGTACCTAATGATTAGCGATGTTTTAAAGCCAGCGGTCACGCGAATTATTTCGCCGGTGGCCAGATTCTTCCTACGAATCGGATTAACTCCTAACTCAGTTACTGCCGTAGGAGCGTTGTGCGTTATGGGAAGCGCTGTTTATTTTTTTCCGCGTGGTAATTTCTTTGTCGGAACGCTTGTAATCAGTTTTTTCATGTTAAGTGATCTTTTTGATGGAGCGATGGCTCGAATAAGTTCACAAGGCGCCAGCAAGTGGGGCGGATTTTTAGATTCAACCGTGGATAGAGTTTCTGATTCTTCAATTCTGTTTGCGGTGTGTATATATCTCATCGATAAAGATGATCAGCTCTCGATCCTCTATCTTGTAGCGATTATCACCGGAATGTTGATTCCATACATCAGAGCAAAAGCTGAAAGCATGTCTATTGAGTGCAGCGGAGGTATAGCTGAACGAACAGAGCGTGCGATTATCGTTTTGGTTGGAACTGGATTGCACGGTCTTGGGGTTAGTTATGCACTCACAATCAGCGCTTGGTTGCTTGCAATTCTTGGTGTAATCACAACTTGTCAACGATTGTTAATAGTAAAACGCGCGATTTAACATGAAGGATAGTTTCGTAGCCTGGGCGTACATAGTCGCATGGAAGTTGTTGCGAGCACTGCCGGAAAAAACTGCTTATTCGCTCTTTGATCGTGGAGCGAAATGGCTCGTAAAGCGCGATGGCAAAAGCGTTAAAAGATTACGCAAAAATCTTCACCGAGTAACTCCTGATTTATCAAAGCTTCAGATGGAAACGCTCCTCGAAGATGCAATGGCTTCCTACATGAGATATTGGTGTGACACCTTTAGATTTCCAAATTGGAATGAAGACCGTATCAACTCAACGGTAACGGTTACACGGGAAGAGCTGTTGTTAGATGGAATCAAGAGCGGACGAGGGGTAATTGTTGCCCTTCCTCACGCAGGAAACTGGGATCATGCTGGCGCATACTTTTGTTTAAAGGGAATCCATTTAGTGACTGTTGCTGAAAGATTAAAACCTGAAAGATTGTTTAATGAGTTTTTGCGATATCGACAAGCGATGGGAATGGAAGTTTTAGCACTCGATTCACGTTCAATAGTGACGCTGGAGCAACGATTGCGCGAAGGACATCTGATTGCACTGGTTGCAGATAGAGATTTATCAAAATCTGGAATTGATGTTCGATTCTTTGCAAAGCCCGCGCGAATGCCAGCAGGTCCTGCAGTTCTAGCCTTGAAGACAGGAGCGGTTTTTCTAACTGCTTTTGTTAACTATACAAAGACAGGAATTCACATCACATTTGATGAGATTTCTTTACCAGAATCTGGAACGCAGGAAGAAAAGGTTTCAATATTGGTTCAAGAATCAGCCAATAACTTTGAACGAGGCATTGCTCAGCATCCACAAGATTGGCACATGCTTCAACGGATTTGGATTGATGAAGATTTCAAGGAACGTGCGTGATGCTTAATCGTTCTTTGAAAATCGGAATTGTTTGCCCTTACGGATGGGATACACCTGGGGGAGTGCAGAATCACGTTCGAGATTTAGCAGAGTATCTAATTGCCGCAGGACATAATGTTTCGGTTTTAGCACCTGTAGTTGATGAAACAAAGATTCCTGCCTATGTAACAAGTGCTGGAAAACCAATCGCGATTCCGTATAACGGAGCAGTAGCAAGGGTTTTGTTCGGACCGATTGCTTTCGCGCGAGTGCGACAATGGATTGCGCAAGGAGATTTCGACATCTTGCACTTACACGAACCAGCGATTCCATCTATCTCGCTCTTAGCTTGTTGGGCAGCAGAAGGGCCGATGGTTGGAACATTCCATGCAGCTGCAAAGAGACAGAAAGCCATCTTTGCAATCGGTCCAATACTTGAACCAGTAATTGAAAAACTATCTGCTCGTATCGCCGTAAGTGAAGCAGCGCGCGAAACACTCACTGAACACCTTGAAACAGATGCGGTTGTAATTCCTAATGGGATTTATGCGGATCGATACAGAGATGGCAAAGCACAAGAAAAATGGCAAGGAAATACTCTGGGTTTCATAGGCCGCTTTGAAGAACCGCGCAAGGGTTTATCAGTTTTAGTTGATGCGTTACCAATTATTTCTCGTTTTGCCCCCGACGTACGTGTGTTCATTGCTGGACCTGGTGAAACTGATGAAGTTATAAAAAGCATTGACCCTCAATTGCAATCACGATTCACATTTCTCGGTAAAATCTCTGAAGAAGATAAAGCTAATTTTTTGGCATCTATTTCCTTGTATATCGCACCAAATACAGGAGGAGAATCCTTTGGAATTATCTTGGCCGAAGCACTTGCAGGTGGTGCCACAGTAGTTGCCAGTGATATTCCGGCTTTTGATTCATTGTTAAATCATGGTCAATACGGTGAACTATTCGAATCTGAAAGTTCCACAGATCTCGCCAAACGCGTGATCGATTTACTACGGGATGAGAATCGAAGAGTTGAATTAGGTAAAGCTGGCAAAGCTCATGCTCAACAATTTGATTGGAAAGTCGTTGCTGACCAGATTTTTTCTATATATGAGATGTCACTTGTCAGCGGGGAAAAAGTGCGACTGGCATCTGAAAACCGTTCATGGAGTAGGTTCCTAGGACGAGAACCGAAGGGGGATGAGTAAATGAAGATGTTTATTTTGTTAGCAATTCTTTTACTCATATTTATTTGGTATTTATCTTTCTCTGCCACTCGTTTGGATCGCTTACATCATCGCGTTGAAACAAGTTGGGCAAATTTAGATAGCTTGTTACAAAGGCGCGCAGCCGTGGCTTTAGAAATTGCTCGAAGTGAAATCGCAGATCCAGCCTCGGCAATGCTGCTCACTGCAGCGGCTTATCAGGCACGCGAGGCGATAATTGAAAATCGTTCAGTAGCCGAGAGCGGTTTATCAGGTGCTCTTGGTCTGTTGCTGGCAGATGGACAAAGCAGTGCCAGACCTGCCGAAGTTGTTCTTCTCCGCGAACTATCTGAATTAACTGACAAAATTAGAATTGCTATTGCACTTCACGTAGATGCAGTCACACGTACTCAATTAGTACGCAAGAAGTTCATTTTCCGCACTTTCCGTCTGGCTGGAACAGCTCCGTTGCCTGTTACATATGAGTTTGAATCTGATGTTCTTTAAAAAGCGAAGCGCATTGGTGCTTGCAACTTATTTTGCAGTTTTAGGAACAGCGGGATGTGCATCAATTTCAGAGACGGTTACGCAGTTAATCTCTGATCCCGTACAAACAAATGTTCTTAGCGGACGAGAAGGAGAAAATGGTCCGGTCTTGGTCGTCAAGATTGATGACACACGATACGCGCGACCACAGGTTGGTCTGGAGTACGCAGATGTTGTTTACATTGAACAAGTCGAGGGTGGCTTAACGAGATTGGCAGCAGTATTTTCTTCAAGCATTCCACCTCGAATAGGTCCAGTAAGAAGTGCGCGCATTAGTGATATTGATTTATTCGCACAATATGGTCGAGTTGCATTTGCTTTCAGCGGTGCCCAGAAAAAGTTACTTCCAGCTATTGCAGGTGCAAATTGGTCAGATGTAGGGGCAATGCGAAGAGGCCCAGCATTTTATGAAAATGACCTAAACCGAAACCAACCCTTTGCAATGATTCTCAATGCCCAAGCACTCATGGCAAATGAAGTTAGCAAGGGTACGGTTATTGATTCCGCGAAAAATGTTGGATGGACTTTTTCGAAGAAGTTAGAAAACCAGGGTTTTGAAATCTCTGATGTGACAGTGCAGTGGCCTGCGCAGAATTATTCGGCTGTATGGGATCCGGCAAGCATGCGCTGGTTGTTAAGTGTTAACTCAGTGCCTGATTTATCTGAAGCCGGTGAAAATCTTGGTCCAACAACATTTGTAATTCAACTAGTTTCAATAACTCCATCTGAATACGGAGATAAGTTCGGGGGAAATACTCCGTTTTCGCAAACAGTTGGAAGTGGTAAAGGGTACGTATTGCGTGATTCAACTGTGATAGCGGCAACATGGAATCGAGCAGATCCTCAATCTCCAACAACGTGGATTGATGAAACAGGGGCGGAAGTTAAGTTCGCACCGGGACAAGTGTGGGTAGCTTTAACGGATAAAGAGCCAGTTTTTACGCGCAAAGTAGCGAGCGCGCCATCTCCAACTTCAAAGTAGTATTAGCCACCTATTCACACAGGGAGTTGCAATGGCACAGGAAAGTGGAACATCTCGCGTAAAGCGCGGAATGGCAGAAATGCTTAAGGGCGGCGTCATCATGGACGTAGTCAATGTTGAGCAAGCAAAAATTGCCGAAGATGCTGGTGCTGTTGCTGTTATGGCACTTGAAAGAGTTCCTGCTGATATTCGCGCACAAGGTGGCGTAGCACGTATGTCAGATCCTGACATGATCGCAGCAATTCAAGCCGCGGTTTCTATTCCGGTTATGGCCAAGGCGCGCATTGGACACTTCGTTGAAGCACAAATTCTTCAAAGCTTAGGCGTGGATTACATCGATGAGTCAGAAGTTTTGACACCAACTGATTACACCAATCACATCAACAAATGGGATTTCACTGTTCCTTTTGTTTGCGGTGCAACTAATTTAGGTGAAGCTCTTCGTCGCATTAATGAAGGTGCGGCCATGATTCGCTCAAAGGGTGAAGCGGGCACAGGAGATGTTTCAAATGCAATGACACATATGCGCCAAATTGGCGGGGAAATACGTCGCCTTACTTCTATGCGCGAAGATGAACTTTATGTAGCAGCTAAAGAGATGCAGGCTCCTTATGACTTGGTCAAAGAAGTTGCGGCAAATGGAAAACTTCCAGTGGTTCTATTTACTGCTGGCGGTATTGCAACTCCAGCCGATGCAGCACTCATGATGCAGATGGGCGCAGATGGCGTCTTTATTGGTTCTGGAATCTTTAAGTCCGGAGACCCAAAGCGCCGTGCATCAGCATGTGTAAAAGCAACTACGTTCTTTAACGATCCAAAAGTTGTTGGCGATGCATCTCGTGGGCTTGGCGAAGCCATGGTTGGCATTAACGTTGCTGATTTGCCTGCTCCACATCGACTCTCTGAACGCGGCTGGTAACAAAGAACTTGCGTGTTGGCGTTCTGGCTTTACAAGGAGATTTTCGGGAGCATATTAACGCGCTAACTCATTGTCAGGTAGAAGCGGAAGAAGTTCGTAGAGTTAGTGAACTGGAAAAGATTGATGCTCTGATTATTCCAGGGGGCGAATCAACCACAATTGCTTCCCTAGCAAAAACATTTGAAATATTTGAACCAATCAAAAAACGCATTGCATCAGGTATGCCTACTTACGGTTCTTGCGCCGGAATGATTATGTTGGCAGATCACATAGTTGCGGCCAAAGATGGACAAGAAACTTTTGGAGGAATTGATATCACCGTTCGTCGCAATGCTTTTGGCCGCCAGGTTGATTCTTTTGAAAGTGACATTTTGGCCCCTGCTATTTCTGGTTCGCCTATACGCGCAGTGTTTATTCGAGCACCTTGGGTTGAAAAAGTTGGAAAGAACGTTGAGGTTCTAGCTAGTTACGAAGGAAGCGATGGCGTCGCCCACGCTGTTGCTGTACGTCAAGATCATTTGTTGGCCACGGCATTTCATCCTGAAATAACCGATGATTACAGCGTGCATCGTTATTTTCTGGAGAAAGTCTGCAAGTAGGGGCTTACCTAACTTACGATAAAGTAAGGCATTCGTTATTTGAACTATCAGGTGAGGTGTTAAATGTCCGGCCATTCCAAGTGGGCGACAACAAAGCATAAGAAGGCTGTCATCGATAGCCGTCGTGCTAAAAACTTTGCAAAGCTGATCAAAGCAATCGAGGTTGCCTCGCGCAATGGTGGTCCTGATATGGATGGCAACCCAACGCTCTTTGATGCAGTAGCAAAAGCAAAAAAGAATTCCATGCCAGCTGACAACATAGAACGAGCGATTAAACGCGGTGCTGGTCTTGAATCTGGCGGTGCAAATTGGGAAACAATTATGTATGAGGGTTATGGCCCATCAGGTGTTGCAATCATGATTGAGTGTTTATCAGATAACAGAAACCGCGCTGCGTCAGAAGTTCGTGTTGCAGTAACTCGAAACGGCGGTTCAATGGCAGATCCTGGCTCAGTTTCATACCTATTTCACCGCAAAGGTTTAATTACTGTCAGCAAAGCATCGGGTGCGACTGAAGAATCTATTCTCGAAGCAGTTCTCGAAGCAGGTGCAGAAGAAGTTAAAGATAATGGCGAATCATTTGAGATTATTTGCGAAGCTAGTGATTTAGTTGCGGCTCGCACAGCGCTACAAAATTCAGGCATTGATTACGAATCTGCTGATTCATCTTTCGTTCCTTCGATGACAATCGATTTGGATGCAGAGTCCGCCACCAAGGTGTTTGAACTAATCGATGCGATAGAAGAGCTCGATGATGTGCAGAATGTATTCAGCAATGCTGATGTGTCAGATGAAGTGATGGCGAGTCTGGCTTAACTTTTCGACCTAACCTCTTAGGCTAGCGCCATGCGAGTTTTGGGCATTGATCCAGGTTTGACCAGATGCGGAGTAGGCATCGTCTCTGGTACGCCCGGTTCTCTTTTGTCACTAGATGGCGTGGGAGTAATCATGACTCCAACAGATTCCGATCTTGATGCTCGCTTGTTGTTGCTGCACTCTGAAATAAATCAATGGGTACAGAAATACTCACCAGATGTGATCGCAGTGGAAAGAGTTTTCTCCCAGCACAATGTTCGTACCGTTATGGGAACCGCTCAAGCAGCAGGTATCGCACTCTTGGTTGCAGCGCAAAATAACATTCCGGTTTTTATGCATACTCCAAGTGAAGTCAAAGCCGCGGTTACGGGTTCTGGGCGGGCAAATAAGTCACAAGTTTCGCAAATGGTAAAGAGATTACTGAATCTACAAGAGATTCCAAAGCCCGCAGATAGCGCAGATGCATTAGCGCTAGCTATTTGTCATATTTGGCGAGGCGGCGCAAATTCAAAGATTAAAAACGCAGTGGCAGCTGAGAAGAAGAGATTGGCCGCACTTCGATGATTGCAACGCTAAGTGGAGTTGTTAAGTCACTCTCACCCGATAGAGCAATTATTGAAGTGGGGGGAGTGGGCATGAATGTGCTGATTAATTCTCACACTAGTTCATCACTTGCCTTAGGTGCCCCAGCTCATCTATTTACTTCCCTGGTTGTTCGTGAAGACTCGTTAACTCTGTACGGATTTAGCGATGAAGCATCACGAATTGTCTTTGAATTAGTTCAAACTGTTTCGGGCATTGGTCCTAAAGTGGCGCTCTCGATTTTGGGTGCTTTAACTCCATCGGAACTAGCTCAAGCAGTAAACACCGAGAATATTTCAGTAATTGAAAAGGTGCCGGGTATTGGCAAAAAAGGAGCCCAACGTTTGGTGCTCGAACTTAAATCTAAGTTATCCGACTTTGGTCACGCGGGTCAGCGAATTTCTCACCAACCTGTATGGCGTGAACAATTAGCGAGTGCGCTGATGTCCCTTGGTTTTTCTGCAAAAGATTCTGATGACGCAATCAATTCGGTTTTATCAACAATTTCTCAGGAAGACATTGCTTCAATGGAGTTAGGCGAGTTACTCAAGTTGGCTCTGCAGAGTGGTAAAAAATGACACCAGATGATCGCCTAGTAACTCCAGCGCTTCGAAGTGATGATGGAGCGGCAGAGCATGCACTGCGTCCAAAAACGTTGAGCGATTTTATTGGACAAGATCGGGTTCGCCAGCAAATCGATGTTTTGTTAACTGCTGCCAGAAAACGTGAAAGCGCAGCGGACCACATACTTCTGTCAGGACCTCCGGGGTTAGGCAAGACAACCTTGGCTTTGATTTTGGCGAGTGAAATGAATACTCCGATTCGCGTAACAAGTGGTCCGGCAATTACTCATGCGGGCGATTTGGCTGCGATTCTTTCATCCTTGGTTGAAGGTGAAATTCTCTTCTTAGATGAGATACATAGATTACCAAGACCTGCTGAAGAACTTTTATACCTTGCAATGGAAGATTTCAGAGTAGATGTTGTTGTTGGAAAAGGTCCTGGTGCTACAGCTATTCCCTTACAACTTCCTCGATTTACTCTTGTTGGCGCTACTACGCGCGCAGGATTGCTACCAAGTCCACTGCGTGATCGTTTCGGATTTACTGCGCATCTGGATTTTTACGATGAAAAAGATTTAGCAACAGTCATTAATCGAAGTGCGCAATTACTCGGTTTAAGTATCGATTCAAAAGCTGTTGATGAAGTTGCAGGTCGTTCTCGCGGTACCCCAAGAATTGCAAATAGGTTGTTGAGACGAGTTCGAGATTTTGCACAAGTCCAGGGAAGTAACGCTCTTTCACATGAACATGCAATGTCGGCGCTTCAAATGTATGAAGTTGATGAAAAAGGCTTGGATCGTTTGGATCGCGCAGTCCTAACTGCATTGATCGAGAGATTTAATGGTGGTCCAGTTGGTCTTTCAACGCTAGCAATCGCTGTGGGAGAAGAAACTGAAACCGTCGAATCTGTCGCAGAACCATTCTTGGTCAGAAATGGGTTTATGGCACGAACATCGCGAGGGCGCATTGCTACAGCATTGGGGTGGACTCATATTGGGCGCACTCCGCCTGCAGATTTGGCTGCGACTCCTGGTCTTTTCGACACGCCAGATAATCACGCCTAGACTCTGCACCTATGTCTACAGCGAATAAACCAACTAAAAATGCCACCCGCCCAGGGCGCACACTGCTTATCCTCGGCCTGATCATGGTCGCTCTGCTTGCAACAGTCTTTATAACTGGTGCAACATCAGTTCGACTCGGTCTAGATCTACGTGGTGGCACAAGCGTTACGTTGCAACCACGTATTGCTCCAGGCGATGACGGCAAAGTGACAGCTGAAGCTATCGATCAAGCTGTTTCAATTATTCGCCAGCGCGTTAACTCATTAGGTGTGGCCGAAAGCGAAGTTGCTGCACAAGGCAGCGGAACAAATCGTCAGATTATTATTTCTATTCCTGGAGACACAGGTCGTCGTGTTGTTGAACTTGTTGGTCAAACTGCAGAACTTCGCTTTAGACAAGTCTTAGCAACTGCCGCAGGAACACCATCTGCGGTTCCAGTAGATCCAACGGCAACTCCTGCTAACCCAGTGAATGCACAGCTCAATGCAGAGTTTGCAGCACTTGATTGCACCAATCCTGCCAATCTACAAGGAACGGGCAGCGACAACGCTGATGGACCGATAGTTGCTTGTGATCGAAATGGTGGCGCAAAGTACATTCTGGATAAAGCTGAAGTTTTAGGACGTCAAGTCTCTGAAGCTACGGCAGGTATCGATCAACAAGGCGGAAACGCATGGTTTGTTTCTTTAGTGTTTAACGGCGAAGGAACAAAAGCATTTGCAGACATCACGGCCCGCGTTACTTCATTACCTAGCCCGCAAAATCAAGTTGCAATCGTTCTAGATGGTTTAGTTGTTTCTGCTCCACGAATTAACGAAGCAATTCCTTCTGGCAACGCGCAAATTACGGGTTCCTTTACGCAGTTAGAAGCTCAAGACTTGGCGAACGTTCTTAAGTATGGTGCGCTTCCTTTAGCTTTTGATCGCGGAGAAGTTCAGCAAGTATCTCCAACACTTGGTGCTGACCAATTAGATGCCGGTTTGTTAGCTGGACTTCTTGGTTTAATTTTAATTTTCCTGTACTCAATTTTGTACTATCGAGGTCTAGGTCTTGTATCAGTATCTTCATTGCTCGTTGCTGGCGCCCTCGTGTATATGTCCTTCTTGCTTCTCGGCAAGTGGATTGGATTTACACTCACGCTGGCCGGTATTGCTGGAGCAATCGTCGCAATTGGTGTCACGGCTGACTCATTCATTGTTTACTTCGAACGTATTCGAGATGAAGTTCGTGACGGCCGATCATTGCGATCAGCAGTCGAAACTGGCTGGACGAAGGCACGTCGTACAATTGTTGTCGCTGACTTTGTCTCAATTATTTCAGCGATACTTCTCTATGTATTCGCTGTAGGTGGTGTGCGTGGCTTCGCATTCACACTGGGATTAACAACGCTGATTGATTTACTTGTGGTTTTTGCCTTTACAAAACCTCTTACTGTGCTCTTGGCTAAGTTTAAATTCTTTAACTCCGGCCATGCACTTTCTGGTGTATCAGCAAAAACTTTTGGAAATTCAGCTCAAGTAACGAAGGAGGCATAAACCATGTCTAAGTTTTCAGGATTAGGCGCTCGTTTACACTCAGGTGAAACCTCAATTGATTACATTGGGAAGCGCCGCCGCTGGTATGCATTCTCAGGTCTTCTGATCATCGTTTCTATTGCCGCACTTTCACTTCAAGGTTTGCACCTTGGAATTGAATTTAAGGGCGGTTCTTCTTACACCGTAAGCAAAGCTGGAGGCACAATTGCTCAAGCAGAATCAGCCTTAGCAACAGCTGGCATCACTGGCGAGAAAGTTATCCAGCAAGTTGGCAATGACAAGATTCGCGTACAAACTGGAACTCTTAGCGCAGAACAATCTAATGCGGTAGAAGATGCCCTAGCTTCAACTTTCGGCGTAAGTGTCGAAGCAATTGATACTCAGATAATTGGACCTTCATGGGGTAAAGAAATTACCCGTAAAGCTCTCTATGGCTTGGTCGGATTTTTAGTTGTTGTAGTTCTTTACCTGGCTATGACATTTGAGCCAAAGATGGCGCTGGCAGCGATCGTTGCAGTTGTGCACGATGTGTTTATCACGGTTGGAATTTATGCACTTGTTGGCTTTGACGTCACACCTGCAACGGTCATTGGATTCTTAACCATTTTAGGTTATTCACTCTATGACACGGTTGTGGTCTTCGACAGAGTGCGTGAAAATACGAAATCAATAACATCAACATCAAAAATGACGTACTCGCAAGCAGCTAATCTTGCAGTTAATCAGACTGTTGTTCGCTCGCTCAATACGACCATTGTTGCTTTGATTCCCGTTGGTTCAATTCTCTTTGTTGGTGCTGGACTTCTCGGCGCAGGCACACTGAAGGATCTATCGCTCGCTCTCTTCATTGGTTTAGCAACGGGTGCATATTCATCCATATTTATTGCAACTCCATTGTTAGCAGCAATGCGTGAACGTGAGCCAGCGATGCAAGCCCTTGCCAAGCGCATAAATGCACGTGGAGCGTCAACCGTGGTTGCAACAGTAGGTTCACCTGAAGCTGATGCGCACATTGAAAAACGTGGACCACGCAATCAACCAAAACGTAAAGGTCGCAAGTAACTTTATTTGCGTCCCAGATGGACACACTCTTACAGCCTCTGATCAGCTCCTTAAAGGAGCATGATTCGAAGGCTGATGTAGCAAAGGTTGAACAAGCCTACGAGGTTGCAAAGAACGCCCACAGCGGTCAACTTCGCAAATCTGGTGATGAGTACATAACTCATCCAGTAGCCGTAGCGCACATACTCTCTGAACTTGGTTTAAATGATTCAACAATCATCGCTGCTTTATTGCACGATACGGTTGAAGATACGCCGTACTCACTTGCACAACTAAAGAGTGATTTCGGTGATGAAATTTCATCACTTGTCGATGGTGTTACCAAGTTGGATAAGTTGAGTTACGGACCTACAGCTGAAGCAGAAACCGTTCGCAAAATGGTTGTGGCGATGTCTCGTGATATTCGAGTCCTGGTTATCAAATTGGCAGATCGTCTACACAATGCACGAACATGGAAATACGTCGACCCTCAGAGCGCTGAACGAAAAGCGCGAGAAACCCTAGATATTTATGCACCGCTTGCTCATCGTTTGGGAATGAATGCAATCAAGTGGGAGTTAGAAGATCTTTCATTTGCTGTACTCGAACCTAAGAAGTTTGAAGAAATTTCTAGATTGGTGGCTGAACGCAGTCCCTCCAGAGATGCGTTAACTGCTGAAGTAATCAAGACAGTCGAAGATGATTTGGCCAAAGATAACGTTGAAGCAACGGTAACCGGACGCAAGAAGCACTTCTTCAGTGTGTATCAAAAAATGGTTGTTCGAGGACGTGATTTCAACGATATTTATGATCTAGTGGGAATACGTGTTCTAGTAAATGATGTCAAGGATTGTTATGCGGTTTTGGGTTCTATCCATGCCAGATGGTCACCGGTTCCTGGACGATTTAAAGATTACATAGCAATGCCAAAATTCAACTTGTATCAGTCTTTACATACAACTGTTATTGGCCCTGATGGCAAAGCCATTGAAATTCAGATTCGCACATTTGAAATGCATTCACGAGCCGAATTCGGTATTGCTGCCCACTGGAAATACAAACACGGTACAGATACGAACTCTTCTTCGCCGCAGATGTTGTGGTTGCGCCAACTCCATGAATGGCAGAAAGAGACTGAAGATCCATCAGAGTTTTTAGAAGCGCTGCGTTTTGACTTAGGAACACCAGAAGTATTCGTATTTACTCCCAAGGGAAGCGTTGTTGCACTCCCAGGTGGTTCAACTCCAGTTGATTTTGCTTATTCAGTTCATACAGATGTAGGGAATAGATGCGCGGGAGCCAAGATTAATGGTCGCTTAGTTCCACTTGATACACGTCTAAATAATGGTGATGTGGTTGAGGTTGTAACGAATAAAAGTGATTCTGCAGCGCCATCTCGTGACTGGCTGAACTTCGTTAAGAGCCCTCGTGCTAGGTCAAAGATCAAAGCTTGGTTTAGCAAGGAGCGTCGTGAAGAAGCAATCGAAGCTGGTCGCGAATCTATCGCACGACAAATGCGCAAAGCTGGTTTGCCTCTTCAGAAGATTTTTGCAGGACATGCATTACTTGAACTTGCACACGAGCTGAGATACCCAGATATCTCAGCTTTGTATTCAGCAGTTGGTGACGGACATGTTTCTGCCGCGGCCATCATCGACAAATTAGTTCTATTCATGGGTGTTGAAGATTCACACCCCGAACCAACTATGGATTTTATTCCTGGGGGAGCACCCGTTGCGAAGCGTTCAAGTAGCGCAATTAAAGTTGAAGGAATCGATGATGTACTCGTAAAGCTTGCTCGTTGTTGCACACCCGTTCCTGGAGATCCCATCATGGGTTTCATTACTCGAGGCAGCGGCATTTCAGTTCATCGAACTGATTGCGTTAATGCCGATGACTTGCGATTACATCAGAGTGATCGAATCGTCGGGGTTAAGTGGCTTGACGGAGCATCGAGCTTATTCTTAGTAAACATCCAAGTAGAGGCACTTGATCGCGCACGTTTACTTGCTGACGTAACCAGAACGCTATCGGAGCAACATGTAAATATTCTGAGCGCAGCAGTAAGCACTACAAAAGACAGAGTAGCTATTTCGAGATTTACATTTGAAATGGCTGATGCAACCCATTTGGATGCGGTCTTAACGGCGGTGCGTTCAATCGAAGGTGTGTACGACGTTTATCGCACTACAAACAATTAACTGAATTCAGCTAGAGATTTCTGAGCTTCCTCAAGCCATGTACGTCGTGCTGCTGCAGACTCCAAAGCTTCGGCTGCTTTCTTTGCATTACCTGCACTCGTTGCTTTAGCCGCAATCTTCTCGTAATTATCAATTGCACCTTGGAGCTGAGCGACAACTTCAGCAGCACGCGCCTTCGCAGCAGGATCTGTCTTACGCCAAATCTCTGCTTCAGCTGACTTGATTGCATCTTCAACCTTGCTAACACGTGCATCAAGTGCAGCACGCTTATCGCGATTAGTCATACCAATTTTTTCCCATGAACGAGCAAGATCTCTAAACTTATTCTTAGCGTCTTTCACGTCGGTAAATGGCACCAGTGCTTCGATTTGTACGATTAATTCTTCGCGCTTTGCTAAGTTGGCAGTCATTGTTACTTCGCGCTTTTCTAGACCAGCACCCTTTGCTTGGAAGAATTGATCTTGAG
>JACCEA011396137.1_pt1 | contig 19523 bp, 9 predicted proteins | sample 7449851 | NCBI WGS metagenome assembly JACCEA01 (sample SAMN15323453, study PRJNA562643) | freshwater metagenome | isolation source: river surface water | place: USA:Blue River Watershed | collected 2017-08-18
AGCATAATGAAAGGTTAATCCACGGTCTACTTTACGATTTCCTAAAATAAATAATGGAGCATTTTGTAATTCTACATATGTTTCATTATACATTTTAGCAATTAATGCATTACGACTTTTAATCTGCTCATCATCTAATTTAATTCCTTCTTCTGAAACTGTTTCTTCTGAAACTGTTTCTTGAGAAACTGTTTCTTGAGAAACTAATTCTTCAGAAACCTCTTTTTCATTTAAAACTACTTCTTCTGAAACTGTTTCTTCTGAAACTGTTTCTTCAGAAACAATTGTTTCACAATCTTTTCGATAAAGGAAAATACCAGATTGATTTAATAAAATAACATTTGCACCCATACTATTAAGAGTACGAGCTAAATCTTTTTGTTTATTATTATCAACATTAGACATTCCAATAATTTTACGGTAACTATTGTTACTCATTTTATCAAAAAAGTGAGAACGATTATTTTGAACAGTTTGTAAAATATAATCATTATGTTCCATATCTTTAGGTTGAATACAAGAATGTATTATAGCAGTTTCATCAAGAATTGAATAATGGTTTTCCATTACTCCATTTTGAAATTGAATCAATGCTTGTTTAGATATAGCACATTCAGGATACGTTAATACCATTTCTTCTTGAGTTGCACTAATCCAATAAACTTTATTAATAGACCTTAATGGCCTTATTACTTTAAAAGTTTCATAAACATAATTGTCAAAAATACTTTTCATAAGTATTTCACGAGCAAGTGGATATGTTTGGTCAGCTTCATCAAAAAATATATAAGATTGAATATTTTCAACATTTTGTTCAACATTTTCTTGATTAATTTGATAAATATTATTATTTTCTTGTTCAACAAATTCTAATAAAGTATTCATTTTGGTTAATTGACTTGGATTTGCCAAGAAAATTGCCATTGGAATCTTAGAAGATGTTCCGTTTAAATAAGAAGAAATATATAAAAATATTTCATCAATTTTAGCGTTATATACAATGCTTTTATTTTTATTTTTTTTTTCATATTGAGAAGTAAAAACAAAAATTTGCAAATATGTACCAAGATCATTTAAGATTCGTTCACAATTTTGTGAAGTTAAATCTTGCATATTTTGGCTTACTAAGAAAAATACTTTTTTATTATTATTAGTAGTTAACAACTCTTTAGAAAAGAGATTAATACCTAATATTTTAAAAATTTGATTAATCATTTGAAATGTTTTTGTTTTTTGACATTCAAGCATAATTGAATAATAAACATCATTAATATCACGTTTCATTAATTCAATAATTTTCTTTTCACATAAATCTAATGAATCAGATTCATTAGATTCGGATTCATCATAATCTAATACATTTCTATTTAACATATATTTATTTTCATTTTCATTTTGAATAGAAATAATATTTTGGGAAAGTAAATTAGACCAAGAATCTGAAATAGTTGATATTTCAAAACTTCGCTTTTGAACTTCTTCAAAAATAAAATCTTTAGTATAAGGTGTAAAAATAGCTTCCATTTTAATAAAAGTTAAAAGTTACAATTTAAAACGTTGAAAAGTAATATAAATTATTTTTTATAATAAATTTAATAATATAGATTAATTTATTTAAAAATAAATCATTTTTTATAATATTTTTTGTTTATTTACGATATACTTTTTATTATATTTGTAAATAAATTAATTTATTTTCTTATTTATTTACGTAATAAAATTAATCAACTTCAATAAATGAATATAAATAAGTACTTAAATTTTCTGGTAAAAATCGTTCATAAAATTGGTTTATATCAATAATATTATTACCAAAATATTGAGTAAATAATTCATTACTTTTAGTCATAAAAAAACTTGCATATTCAAATGAAGCACATTCTAATCTATAAATAGTATCAAAAATATTTATAGTACCACGGTTTATATCATTAACAATAAAAAGGTCATATAATGCATCATAAAGTGGATTTTTAAATTGACTATTATTGTAATGTAATATAGTATAAATTAAATAAAACAAATCAGATGATTTTTTATATTTATTATTAAATACAGTTTGATGATTAATAATTTCATTTTCAGTATAGTTTTTAAGTAGATTACTTTTATTAAATTCTTTTAATTCAAGTTCAAAAAATCCGTGAATTAATCTATTATTACAAACTAATGAAGAATAACCAAAATCAATTAAATATGCTTCATTTTTTTTACTATTAATACAAATATTATTAACTTTTAAATCATTATGTATAAATTGAACTTCTTTTTGAAGAAGTGCTAATTGATTACATATTGAAATAAGTATATTTAATATTTGATTTTTATTTAATGTTGAATAATTATTATGTAATGTACCAGTTTCAAAATATTTTTGAACTAATATATATTCAACATTTTTTGAATTTGTTTTGTAAATTCCATATATTTCAGCAATATTTTGTGGTATATATGAATATAAAATATTTTGAATAAATGATTCTTGAATCATATCTAATAATGCAAAAGTATCAAATTCTTTATATAATTTATTATTTTTTTTATCAATAAAAATATTACAATTTGAACTTTCAATTAATGTATTATTAATATTTGTATAATCATCATTGATTATTGGTAATAATTCTTTTATTAATTTTTTATTTAAAAAATATTTTTTTTTGTCATTAATAGTTAAATTAGCTATTTTTGAACCAAATACTGTAGATAAATTAAAATCAATATTTAAAACTTTTTGTGATTCAAAATTCATTTGAATTAAAAATAAATAGAAAAAATCATTAATTGAAATATCTTTATTTTGATAAATATTTAAATTTTTATTTTCTTTATTATTTAATAAATTAATATATATATTATTCATTGAATAAATCCATTTTTTAAAATATTTTTTAGTAATTCGTTTTTTTTTTAATAATGGTGAATTTGAAATTAATTGTGGTTTTAAACTTCTTTTAAAGTTATTATTTCTCACAAAATGTGGTGAACCTAAAATTACTCTAAATTGTTCATTATTTATTATACTCTTCATCTTTGTTAAAAAATAGTTTATATAAAATTATTTATATAAAATTATTATATAAAATATATATTTTTATACTTTTTATATTTAATTATAAAAATATAATCTTTTTAAAAATCAATTTTTTTATTTATAACGTAAATAAAAATAGTAAAAAATAACTATTTACGTTATTATTTATTTTTGATACCATGTATCATAATTAAATGATGATATAATATCATCTTTAGAAACACCTCCACATTTAGTTTTATTTTCTTCATCTTTCTTATCTTTTTCTGTTAATATATTTTCTTTACATTGTGCATCTTTTTCTCTTACACTCATTCCTTTTGGTTTTTTACCAAAACATGTTGCCCCAAATCTTATATCTTCATTTTCGAATTTACCACCATTTAAACCAGCAACAGAACCACAAAAATCTAATGAATTTTCGCGATACATTTTTTGTCGTGCATCATTTACCATTTTTAATGTATATTTTTTAGGGTCATCATGATGTTTCTTTAACATATCATTATAATCTTTAATATTTTTGGCTTTTCTATCTAACTCACATTGTTGAACAGGATAATATGCTTCATTATTTTCAATCCATCCATAATTACACCAATGAGCACCATTATTATAAGCTTGAGTAAGTTCAGCTTTTGTTGCTAAACGACCACCATAAGATTCACATTTACATTTAGCTTCATCATATGTATATAATTGATTGGATATTTGGAAAACTTCATCTTGAATTGATTTATTTTCACTAACTATATTATTTTCTAAATTATTAATTATTTTATCATTTTCTTCACCAATTACTGTATGAAGAATTGGTGGATAACAAATTGCAGGATTATTAAAATTTGTTAAATATTGATATAACGGTATTTTATTTTCACATGATATTGAATAATAATTATAAGTATAATATATTAAATAAAAAATAGTTATAATAATAATTACTAATAATAATGCTTTACCAGCAGATAAAATTAACTTTTGAGTTTCATTTGAAACTTTTTTAACTCCATTTATATTATTTCTACTTTGAATATTCATTTATAATCATCTATTATAAATAAATAATTTTTTTATAATATTTTTATAATATTTTTGTTTTAATACATTTTTTGTTTTTATATATTTTTATTTTATAATAATTTGTCTTTTATAATATATTTTTGTTTTATATAATAATTTTTATTCTTCAACTTTTTTAAATATGAAGCAATATCCATTTCTATATAAATCATCTTCACAATTATTTACATCTAATAATGATACACTTGAATCATCATATACATAATATTTATTATCTTTTGTACTTTTACCATACGCATAATAATGACCACCATGTAATCCACCACTATGAAGTCCTACCGAAATAAGTTCATAATTTGAATTAGATACATCATATCCAACAGTATAATCAGATAAATCTAAATAATCATCATCAATTGGAATTGCAATTTTAGATTTATTTTTACCAATTATCATACCCATATTATTTTGTTTAAATCGCTTTAAAACAATAATTAAGTATTTCGGCAAATTAATAAACTTTTTACATATATCAGCTGCTACCTTTTTACCACTTTTTTCATCAAAATATAAATTAGCTTCATCCAATGATTCATCCGCGAAAAATTCATCTAAACAATCATAAATTGTTTCAGCATCACTCGGGATTTCTAACATTGTTTGTAAATATGGTTCAAATCTTTTTGATAATACTTCATTATTTCGATCTTCTTCTTTACAAAGAATTGATTGTAATATACGACCTCCGAAAAGATCATATATTTTTGAATAATTTTTTTTATCAATTGAATTAGCAGCATCAACCATTAATTGATCTACTTCATTTTCTACAGTACCACTAATATTTATATTTAATTCGTGTTTTAATGATTCGTGAAATGCATCAAGCATTACTAATAAACTTTCAGCACAATCTTGTTGTGTTCCCATAATAAAAGATGAATGATGTGCATTTAACTTTTTATATATATTTTTTGGAATATAAGTAGCATGAATATTATTTTTTAAATCATATATCATTGATTGATATCCTCGCGTTAACAAAAAATCGTTTGTTATTGTTTTACGTTCATTTATCATTAATGATTTTACTTTTCTATTAATATCTTCTATAAATTCATCATCTAAAAAATAATCATTTAAATCAGAAACACTCATTAACATTTGCAACATTGTGTTCATATAACACGTATTTCCTTGATTTTCCAACCCAGTGTGATTTATACTCATTTTTTAAAATAATATTAAATAAGATTATATATTTTAAAATATTATTCTTTATATTCACAAAGAAGTATTATTTATAAATAAAAATCATTTTTTTATATTTGTTAACATATCTATTTTTTTTTATAAAATTCATTTACGTTTATTTATTTTTTGTAAATTGTAAAAAAAAAATATTTATTTACGTTATAAATCAGTAATATAATTATTTATTTTTTATTCTAAAAATACTTTTTTTATTAAAAAAGTTTAAAAAATGATTTAATTAGGAAAAAAAAGGATTTAAAGATATTATTATATATTAGAATAAGATAATATTCATTATTATCATTACCATAAATCAGTAAGAAGTATATAAGATGTTACGTAAAGCTTTACCTACAAACTACTTTAAAGAAAAAGATTTGCTATTTCAAATAATTGATTGGCAAGAATTTGACCAATCAGTTGAAGTAAAAGATGAAGATTCTGAGGAAGAAGAGCAAAATGTTGATTATTCTTTTGCATCATTTGATAATAATAAAAGTTATAAAAAGCCATATAAAAAGCGTAATTTTTTGAAAAAACAAATGATTCGTGGATATGGTGTTACTGAAGAAGGTCATTCAATTTGTGTAAATATTTTGGATTTTCAACCTTATTTTTACTTATCATTACCTGAAGAATTGACTATACCTAAAAATTTTGAACTTTTTATCAATATATTGAAAGATGTTGCAGGTGATTGGCATAGTAAAGGTTTAGTAAGTGCGGAATTAGTAGAGCGAAAAGAGTTTTATGGTTTTACAAATAATGAATTATTTAAATATGCTAAATTTACTTTTCATAGTAGTACAGCATATAATGGATTTAAAACAAAATTATTGAAAGAAACTTTTCGTATTTCACGGTTAAATAAAACTTATGATTTATCAAAAAATCTTTGTGAAACAAAAGTAAAATCAATGCTTCGTTTTTTCCATACTCAAAATATTGACCCTGCTGGTTGGATGACTATAAAAAAAGGTAATTATGAGCGAAATATTGGAGTTGGTGATGATAAATTTGATTTAAATAATAAACATTCGCGTTGTCAAATTGAAGTCAATTGTGTTTATGATAAAATAAATAAAGTTGAAAAAAATTCAATTGGAAAAGTACTTGTTGCATCTTTTGATTTAGAATGTGTTAGTGATGACGGTGCTTTCCCAAAAGCTTCTAATCCACTTGACCCAGTAATTCAAATAGGTACAACTGTTTATGAATTCGGTAATCGAGAATGTAAACTTTCATATATTGCTACTCTTGGAGCTTGTGACCCTATTGAAGATAAAAATACTATTGTTGAAAGTTTTAAAAGTGAAAAAGAGCTTATTTTAGGTTGGGCTAAATTTATTGCTAAACTTGACCCTGATATATTAACTGGTTATAATATTTGGGGTTTTGATTGGAAATATCTTTATCAACGCGCTGAAAGTGGAAATGGTGGTTTAATTGCTCCTTATGTTGAACAACTTTTTAATGTACTTCAACGTTCAAGTCGTGAAAAGAAAGTTGAGCTAACTGAACAAAAACTTTCATCATCAGCACTTGGTGATAACTTTTTGTATTACATTGATATTGAAGGTATTGTTCAAATTGATTTGTTTAAAGTAATGCAACGTGATTATAAATTAGATTCATATAAATTGGATAATGTTGCAAAACATTTTATGAAACAACAGAAAGAAGATTTACCTTATAAACAACTTTTTGCAAATTATAAACGTGGAACACCAAAAGATATTCAAGAAATTGCCATATACTGTATTAAGGATTGTGACTTAGTTAATCGTTTAATGGATGATCGCCAAGTATTAGTTAGTAATATTGGTATGGCAAATGTATGTGTTGTGCCTTTTTCGTATTTATTCTTAAAAGGACAAGGTATTAAAATTTTTTCATTAGTAGCAAAGATTACTCGTGAAGAAGGTTTTGTAGTCAAAGATTTAAATGATGATGATATTGATAAAGCTTCATATGAAGGTGCAATTGTATTTGTACCAACACCAGGTGTATATTTTGAACCAGTTGTAGTAATGGATTATAATTCATTATATCCTTCATCAATGATTGCTGAAAATATTTCTCACGATTCAATTGTTGGATATAGAGAATATAGATTAAAAAGTCAAATGCTTACAAAAGAAGAAAATGTTAAAGATGAGGGTGTAGAAGAAAGTGCTGAAGAAAAAGCAGCTAAAATAAAGAATATGTTAAAAGCTGGAAGTAAAAAGTATGATGAAGAAGAAAAGAAGAAAGCAACAAAAAAGAAGATTAAAAAAGGTAATCTTCAAGACGATTCTGATTTAGTATGTAATGAAAGTAATTGTGTACTTATTAAAGATACAATTGTTAAAAAATATGATAATCATCCTGATTATAATTATAATGAAATTACATATGATGTTTTTGAAGGTGTTGGTGATGATAAACGCAAAATTGGATACAAAACTTGTCGTTTTGCTGAAGCTAAAAATGGTGAAAAAGCACTATTACCGCGAATTCTTCGTGTATTACTTAAAGCTCGTAAAGATACTCGTAAAAAGATGGAATATCAAAATATGAAAATGAGAGATGGAAGTATTAAAGTTGGTATTGCAACAACAGCTGATAAAAGAGCAGTTGTTAGTGAAATTGACCCTAAAGCTGACCCAAATGATTTCTATCTTTTTGAGCAAGATAAAAACAGTACTGAAGAGTATAATATTTTTCATACAATTGATGGAAATTATAAAGTTAAAAAATGTGATATAGTAAGTGTTGAAGATACATATAATCAAGGCGAAATTGACGTATTAGATGGTCTCCAACTTGCTTATAAAGTTGTGTGTAACTCACTTTATGGTCAAGTAGGTGCTTCAACAAGTCCTATTTGTTATAAGGAACTTGCGGCGTGTACAACGGCAACAGGGCGAAATATGGTTATCCACGCACGAGATACAACAATGAAACACTTTGTTGGGGCAAAACTGACATATGGTGATAGTGTAACAGGAAATATGCCAGTATTACTTAAAGATACAAAGAATCAAAAAGTGTATCATAAATCTATTTCGGAATTATGTAATGAATGGGAAAGTTATGAAGCATTTAAACCATATGACAATACTCTTAGAGAAAAAGAGCAAGGAAGTTATAAAAATGCAAAAATTTGGACAGCAAGTGGATGGGCAAAAATTAATCGTGTAATTCGTCATAAAACAGTAAAAAAGATTTATCGTGTATTAACACGTACTGGTATTGTAGATGTAACTGAAGACCATTCATTACTATCACCTGAGTTAGAACAAATAAAACCAAAAGATGTAGCAGTTGGAAAAGAATTAAGACACGGATTTCCATATGAATTAGAAGCAGATGAAAATTATAATTATGTAGCATCAATGGATTTTGATTTAACAAAAGATTCAATAAATAGAATACAAGAGTTATTTATTAATTTACGGAAAAATGGTGAATATGTTTGGTTTGAAAAAATATCACAAAATACGATTACAGTTTCATCATCAAAACATAGTTATGGTGGTATAATGGTAAATGAACCATTTAATCCAAATGAAATTATTGATATTCAATATTTAAGAAATAGTGACGAAAATGAATATGTATATGATATTGAAACAACCGATGGAACTTTCCAAGCAGGCATTGGTCAAATGATTGTTAAAAATACTGATTCTATCTTCGTCAATTTCACTGACCATATTAAGCAAAAGTATCCTGGACGTGAATTTACAGAAGAAGAGTTATTAGAAGAATCTATTAAAATAGGACAAGAAGCGGCGAAAAACGTCAATAAAGATGTAAAAGCTCCTCAAAACATTGAATATGAAAAGACTTTTTGGCCTTTTGTAATTTTTTCCAAGAAACGTTATTTTGGAAATAAATATGAAAAGAGTATTAAGAAATATAAAGAAACATCAATGGGTATTGTACTAAAGCGACGAGATAATGCTCCAATTCTCAAATCGATTTATAAAGGTATTATTGATATTATTTTGAACAAACGTGACTTAGCAGGTTCCAAATTATTCTTTAGAGAATCGGTTAAAAACTTGCTTGAAGGAAATGTGGATATATCACAATTGGTAATTAGTAAAACAATTAAAGCAGATTATGCAAATCCAACACAAATTGCTCATAAAGTGTTGGCAGACCGAATGGGAGAACGAGATGAAGGAAACAAACCTCAATCAAATGACCGAATTCCGTATTGTTATATTGACCCACACAATTGGAAGTGTAGTATGTGTAAAGGAAAGATTAATGATAAAAATTGTAAATGTAACACGTGTATGAAGATCTTTTGCTTTCAACATATGGGAAATCATAAATCAAAGTGTACTCCAGTATGTCGTTTTTGTAAAGTGACTGATAAAATGTTAGAAGAAGATAATGATGCGAAACCGGAAAATTGGCCTGAAGAAAAAGAGTATAAATTAGAAAAATGTTATACTTGTACTGCGTATTATTGTCCAAAATGTTTACCTAAACATAAATTACGAAAAGATAAATATGGAGTAATACATAATGATAAATGTAAGAAAGCCATTGTTCCGAAATTGTTACAAGGAGATTTGATTGAACATCCACAATATATTCAAGAGGAAAAGATGAAAATAGATTTTATGTATTACTTTGAACATCAAATTATGAAACCAGTATATCAAATCTTTGAATTAGATATGGCACATCCAGAATCAATTGTACAAGATTTGATTGTAGCATATAATAATAAGAAAAATGGAAGTCAATCAATTGCAAATTTCTTTCTAAAGAAACCAATACAAAAAAATAATAATCAAGATAGTGATAGTGATACTGAAATTGAAAGATTACCAGTAAAAAAGAAAGAACAAAAGAAAAAAGATGAATCTAAAGAAAGCTCACCAATATCAGCATTTGATGTAAATGATATTAAAGTAAATGATGAACTTAAAAAAGAGATTATGAAAAATATTGAAATAACAATGAAAAAGAAAGAAGCACTTACTATTGCAGATGGAGTTCCTGATGTAGAAGATGATGAAGTAGTAAGTGGAGAAGTAGAAGATATAAATTTAGCATTAGAAATGTTTGAAGAAATTGAAGATTTAAGAAGAGATATTAATGATATTGATTAAAATTATAAAAAATTAAAAAAAATAATTTTTATATATTTAATTTCTTATATATATATATATATAAGAAATAATACATATATTATGAATAATCCACAACAAGGTACAAAAAGGAAACGCAATAATAATGTAGCGGGAGCTAATAATAATGTAGCGGGAGCTAATCAACAACCATTAAAAAGACAAGAACTTCCATGTCCAAGAGCAGATAATCCTCAAGAATCGGGTAAAAAAGTAAATATGAATAATGATAATGGGATTAAAAGTACTGTACAAAATCTAAGAAATAATATAGGAAAGGGATTAATAAAAATTAAAAACTTAATTAGAAGTAATATGGGACACACAAATGATTTAGTTGTTAAAGTTTTTAAAGATGGAAAAAATTGTAAATATACATATCCATATAAAGATTTTCCTCATAATTTATATAAAAATGTTGTTAATAATAATGGTAATACTTTTCAAAAACATAATTTATTACAAGTTCATGGTAAACATATATGTGATGAAAATTTTACAGATTTAATAACAAAATTAAATACTATTTTAAGTGATGTAAATATGCAGAATCAAAACAAATATGATAAAATTTTATATAATTTAAAACGATGTATTATTTCAAGATATAGTGATGTTATTAAATATAAATCTTTTGGTGATATGTTAACAAATATAAATACTTATATTAATTCTACAAATAATTATGTTTTAGGAGACGATAATTTAGTAAGTTCTGTAAGTCATTATGGTGTAATATATTCATTAATTAAACTTTATAAAATAATAAATTATTGTAAAACTAAAAATATTGATACAAATATATTAAGTATTAAATATATTGATACAAGTTACAATCAACTTCAATTTAAATCTGTATCATTTAAAAAAATATCCATTAAGAATGCTCAAGATATTACTCGATATTCAGATATTAATGGTAATAATTATGATTCTGATGTATACCAATTATATACAGCACAGTGTTATTATTATTATTATGATGTTAATGGTTTAAATATAATACCAGCATATCGAGGAAACGATGGACATTATTATTCAATGTTGGATAATACGCAAATAACTCAAATAGTCCAAGAACAAATACCAGTATATCTAGGAAGAGATGGAATGTATTATAGACAATTGGATAATATGCGAATAAATCCTATGGTCCAAGTTCACCTACTGAATCCACTTGACCGCACTAGCACTTATATTAATAATCTACAACTTCAGGTTAGAGATCAAAGATATATTCCATGTCCAAACCCAATAAATTATGTGATACATAATGGAAATGTTATAATAATAACAAACCAGTCATTTGTTAGAAAATGTACATTACCAAATAATAATATTATGATAATACCACTTCAACAACATGTTTATAACGGTTATATATTAGACATATCTAAATTAAATAATATAACGAATAGTAATGGCGAAAACTACAGACGATTTAATAATGGTCCATATGTACATTGTGATAATTTTGGGAATCCAATAAATAGTAATGCTGCACCAACGCATTTTGGTGATTTTAGTGCAGAATATGAAGAAAGATATATTCCATATAGACTAAATGGAGGAAATATGGTAAAACAAGATTTAGATGATACTTTTAAATATAAATTTATTAAAAGTGTATATGATATATATTACAGCGGGAAAATATTTGAAGTAATATTTAACGAAGCTCCTAATGGTAATCATCTTTCAATTGATACAAATAATAATTTATTAAATGAAGTTAAAAAAAACCGATTATTAAATACTTATAATAATAATAATATAAGACCAAATACTGATCTTCCAAATCCTCCACCTATAAATACAGAAATGAAATATATAAAACCAAATAATTTAATAAAAACAAATGGTGTAAATATTTATAAAAAAACTAATGCAGGTAATGATATTTATTATTTAAATTCAATTGATTATATTTTAGATCAGGACTTAAATTTAAATAATTTTTATAAAAAATATACATCAAACAGAACAGTCAATAAATTATTTGCTCGTAATACTGCTATTGTTAGAAATATATTAAATAGCAATCATATTATTAAACAAAATAATATTCAATTAAATGAAAAATTAATACATTATTTAGATATTATACCAGATGATATATTAAAATTATTAGCAAACCCAAATCCACCAAACGATATGTATAAAAATACAGTTTATTCATATATTTTGTCGTCTAAAAGTACAGCATCAGTTCATAATAATACTTATTCAAATTATTATAATAATTTAATACCCGATTTACAAGTTAAAATAAATGCAATAACTCCTCTAATACCTAGTTTTTATAATGATGTTGATATTAACCCAATTAATCCACCTTTTCATATTATAGATTATATGACTTTAGCAACTTTAGGAGGTAGTAAAAAAAGTAAAGTTAAAAGTAAAAGTAAAAGCAAAGTTAAAAGTAAAAGTAAAGTTAAAAGTAAAAGTAAAGTTAAAAGTAAAAGTAAAGTTAAAAGTAAAAGTAAAAAGTAAAAAGTAAAAAGTAAAAAGTAATTTTTATAATAAAATGTTTATATTATACCTAATTGGTAATCTAACAAATAATTTTTTTATGTATACAATTATTCATATCATAATAATATATTTGAATTGTATAACTATATAAAATTTGTTCATATAATAAAACTTCTGTAACAATAATATTATTGTTTAATCGTTTATCATATATTTTTTTACAATCATATAATATTTTTAAAATTTTTTTTAAAATATTATGTATTTTTATATAAAAATTGCTTTTTATATTTTTAGAAAGTTCATCAAATGAAATATTTATTTCACTATTATTTAACATATTAATTTTGAAATAATATGATGTAATTTTTTTTAAATCACATAGATTATATAAAATATGATTTTCATTTCTTTTTAAAGCATAATTTGATTGGTATTCTTTATTATTAATTTCAACTAAATTATTTAATTCATGTTTTTTTAATTTAAAAATAATACCAAATATATACTTATCATTATATGTTCCAATATTTACAACTTTTTCGTTAAAAAATTCAATTACACTATGAATTATTGTACCAATTTCATATTCAATATGTCTATTAAATAACTTTTCTAGATATTCAATATCATATTCAAAATATGAAAAAAAATGTACTTCGTCTTCATTTAAAGTTTCAAAAGAATTCATTTTAAATATAATATTTTATATTAAATATAATATTTTATATTTAATATAATGATTTATAATTATTTAAAAATATAATAATAAATTTTTATGAAATATTAACGTAAATATATTATTTAAAAAAAAATAATAAATGATTAGCGTAAATCATTATTTTCTTAACGCGTAAGTAAATAAAACATATTTAACCAATTGCGTATTTTATCTTTTTTAAGTGGTATTTTTTCAACAAATTTTATTAATTTTTCGCGTTTTGTCTTATTTGGATAAATATAACAAATATGAGTTAACATATTAATTAATTGATTATCTTTTTCAATACCTTTATTTAAATTATATACCATATAATCATTTATAAAAGCATATAATTGTTGATTTATAATAGGATTTTTATATAACTTTTTAGCTTCTTCAACACTAAAAGTTTTCTTTTTATTCATATTATTTACTAAGTTGTGTAATCTTACAGTCCAAGCAAATATTTTTTCTCCATTTATATTATTTTCAATTTTATTTTCTTCTATATTTGTATTTTCAATAAAATGATTTCTACAAGTTTTGCACGGAATTATTGTTTTCATACTATTAAAAAATTCTAAATAATGTTTTTTATATTCATCACTTTCTAAAGAATCAAAGTCATGTGCTAATTTATGAAATACATACCAAGTTAATGGCGCCCAACGTGGAAATCCCATTTATATTATATATTCTATTATTATAAAATATATAATTTATTTTATATTATAATTATTTTTCTCGAAAAATAAAGATAAATTTATATTTTTAAGCTAAAAGTGGTGTAAAAACTGTTCTATTTAATCCATACTTATTATCATATACTTTAGTACTATTCATTGGAATTAATAATAATGGTGTTCCATTAATCATATTTGTTAAAATATAAGTTTGTTTTCCTAATGTAATATTTTGATTAATTAATACATTTTGAAACTTTTTTGTATTTAAATTTTGTATTAATAATGTATTTTGATTTACACGTAATAATAAATATTTTTCGTGTTGAACATTTACTAAATATGCTTTTTTATCTTCAATTAATAAACCATAAGTATTTCTATTATTTTCTTTAAATATAAAATTTTCAGTTGGTACATTTTCATTAATAATTTTTTGTAAATTCTTTTCCATTATTCCATTTAACATATATACATTTGTTTTATAGGCTTTATTTTGATATATAAATGGCATTTGAATAATTTTATTTTCTATTTTTTTCTCGTCTTGTGTGTTATTTACTAATTCTTCTACTGCAATTTCTTCTTTTTCACGAAAAAGTAAATTTGCATTTCGTAAAACTTGACCAACAGTTTTTATAACTTCTTTTTCTATAATTTCTTCTTGAACAACTTCTTCTTGAACAACTTCTTGAATAGCTTCTTCTTGAACAGTTTCTTCTACTACAATTTCTTCTTTTTCATGTAAAACTAAATTTGAATTTCGTAAAACTTGACCAACAGTTTTTATAACTTCTTTTTCTACAATTTCTTCTTGAACAGCTTCTTCTTGAACAGCTTCTTCTTGAACAACTGTTTCTTGAACAGCTTCTTCTTGAACAACTGTTTCTTGAACAGCTTCTTCTTGAATAACAGTTTCTTGAACAGCTTCTTCTTGAATAACAGTTTCTTGAACAACAGTTTCTTGAATAGCTTCTTTTTGAACAATAGTTTCTTGAATAAGTGGTGATGAATCAGTATTACTTATGGGTGATGAATCAGTATTATTTTTACTTTTTCTTCCTTTCTTTTTTTTTTCTACTTGTGTAGCTTCTACTTGTGTAGCTTCTACTTGTGTAGCTTCTACTTGTGTAGCTTCTACTTGTGTAGCTTCTACTTGTGTAGCTTCTACTTGTACAGCTTCTACTTGTACAGCTTCTACTTGTACAGCTTCTACTTCTTGTGTAGCTTCTACTTGTACAGCTTCTACTTCTTCATTACTTTGTTTTTCTAAAGTAATTGGATGTTGAAAAAAAGTATTATTTTCGGTAGAAATAAAATGAAATTCATCATCTTGAGAATATGTTGTAATATTTTGGTCTTTTAATATATAAACGTGCATATTATTATAAAATAATTGATATTTATTAGACGATTCATCAAAAACAATTTTAAAATCGAAAGAAGTATATTTTTTCTTAATTCCTAATGAAAATTTGCTATCATTTTCAACTTTTATAAAATCATCATTAATTGCATTTGTTGGTGAAACAAACATTGGTACAAAATTTTTACTAGAATCTAATGATATAGATGTTATATAAAGCATTGTTTCATAATGATGTACAGGCAAACGTTGAATTAAATAAGAGCACATTTATAATTTATATAATTTATATTTAAAAAATAGAATTTTTTTAAATATTTTTAGCGAATAAGAAATTTATAATAATGATTTTTATTTTTTTTTATATATTTAATAATTTTTATTTGTTTATTTATTTTTAATAATTAATATTTACAATATTTACAATAATACAAAAATAATTTTTATTTGTTTATTTATTTTTAATAATTAATATTTACAATAATATATATTTTTACAATAAAAATCTAGTTTGTTGTTTCACTTGCAATAGTACGCATAATGTGTGCTTCATAATTTTCATCACCAAATAGTTTATCAATACCTTCCATAGAATGGAAAAGAATACGAGCACTACTTGATTGACCAGAACGACCAGCACGACCCATCAATTGATAGATGGAGTTACGAGTTGAGTTTCCTGATGCAGCATATTCAGCACTAATTGAAATAGTGTTAACACTTTTAATGTTAGTACCATATACTATACTTGGGTCGGAAATGAACATTTTTGAAGAACGAATATTTCGTTCATACATAAGACGTTCAAAAGAACCCATATTAGCAACATCACGAACTGCAATGCCACTCATAGCAAGTTTAATATAGGTGTCACTAATATTTTCAGCAACATAATTTTTAATATCATCATAACTTAAACAATTATCAACCATTCCGCGTACACGTGTGTGTGGAGCAAAATGTTCACAATGTTTACTTGAGTTAACTAAATAACGGTATGGATATTTAATCTTAGGTGTATAATCTTCATATACTTGTTGACGACGTTGTTCTAAACTATCTTTGGTATCACGTTTGAAGGAACCAGATGAATTTTCGTCACCTTTTCCTTTACCGCTGCTAGCTTTAACAGCAGCAACTTTTTCATCGCGAATACGGACTTGTTCAGCGTAATCAGTAAGTACTTCGTGAATAGATGGTGAACCTTCGAGTAGTGGAGCAGAAATAGTATTTACATACGTATCTAAACCAGTTGAAGTATACACTTGAATCATCTTTCCACGATCATACAAATAAGCATTACTTGTCAAAATATTTGTTTGGTCAACAACTATATTTGCTCTACTATCATTTTCAGATAATAAAGTACGTTTATAGTTACGCATTGAGTTAAAAAGCTCAATGTTATTTGTTTCAATCATATTTTCGAAAAGTGCAATAATATAGTTACGAATGCTACTATGTCTAATTAAACCAATATCTTCGAAATAATTATCGAATTTGTATTCAGTTGGAACAAAAGCAGCACCATTTGTAACTAAGTGATAAACTGCTTCAGGTGAGTAAAAACGGACTAGCGCATTATCATGTTTGAGTCGTTCTACAAAAGCAGGTAACTCAGTAATAGATGTTAGTCTCATATGAGGCATATATGAAATATATTCATTTGCTTCATCATTTTTCACGTAAGCAGTACAACTAATGTTGAGTCTTGACGAAACAACGCTAGTAATAACTGGTACATTACACTTTGTACGTTTGTTAGTAATGTCCATACGATCAATAATCTTCATTGACTTTGCATAATTTTGAGCTAAATAAATAGCCAAATTAGGATGCTGAGTTAATGAAGGTAAATCATAAGTGCGCTTACTATACGTTGGTATAGGAGCACTGTGACGTGTAACAAAAGGTGTAATACACCAATCAAGTTGACTAATATCTTGAACCGTAGCGGAAAGTAATATAGTTTGACGAGGAGCTTTTTTAAGCAAGTCGCACATAAATTGTGCGAATTCACTAGTAGTACCTTCTTCGGCACCAGCAGTAACTTCATCAAAATATCCTACAAACCGTTCTGGACAAGAGTCCAGTAATACGGAACAAGATTTTAAATCAGCAATGATAATCGCGGGAGCGCGATTAGTATTTTCCAAGTAATATAACCATTGTTCATCTAAATTACCATATTTCATAGAGTTTTGAGATCTACGATGTTCTTTGTAATTTTCAAACATTGATTTATGTGGTCTTAAAGTTGTTTTAAAAACTCCTTCTGGAGTTGTATAAGAAGATGCAAACATAAAAGGTATGTCAGCATCAATACAAAGTTTAGCAACCATATTACGTACTTGGACGTTGTAACAGGAATACAAAATCATCTTTTGATTTCCTTTCATAACGTGTGATTCAGGTACATTAGAATTTTCGCGAATAGCACGATTCAAAATTTCGTCGTTATTATTCTTAAAATGTTCTTGTTGAATTAATGCAGCTAATACAGCTGACAAAAATGTTTTACCTGAACCAGGACTAACTTTATATGTAGCAAAAAGAGGAGTATTTTGGTCATCATTAAGAGCATTACGTAAATGGTTAAGTACTTCTTTCTGTTCAGAATAAAGTTCTTTAGCATTGTACTTAATACGGTCCCATGTTGATTCAAGCAACAACTCTTCGTTTTCATCAGATAGTAATACTTTCATAATTTTATTAAAGCGTTCACTATCATTTGACGAAATACGCTTGTAAAATCGTGTCATCAAAGATGTGTATAACTCATTAACACCATGCAAAATGTATGGTGGAAAATGAGAAATATCTTGACGCATACGCGAAATTGAGCAAATACAATCAATAATTAAATTATTGAGTTTAGGGTTATAGTTTTCATCAATATGTTTATACATATTAATAGCCCATCGAATAATGAAAAATACACTACTCATTGGATTGTTATATACTCTAGATTTATTAATTCCAATATTTGAACCGTAAAGTTCAGTAAAACCAGAATCAATAGTTGTAAAAGCTTTAATTTTCTTTTCGCGTGTATTTTCCATTCTTATTCTATCAGCACCATTTAAACGTACATTTGTTTGTACATTTTCTGGAAATTTAATTGGAACATATTTTGACATCTTTTTTCCAAGAAATTCAATAAAAATCTTCCAATCATCTTCATCATATGGTATCCTATAAGGTTCTGTTTCTAAATTCATACTTGAGATATCATTACGCTTCAAATCAGTAATGATTGAAGCAAATGAATCAACAGGTAGTTCTTCAAGAATTTTCCATTCATTCGATTCACCACTAATGTGGAGTATACCCAATGTTTCAGGGTTTACGTCAGTTTGGTCATTATGACCAATATTAGTTTGTTCAGTAACAAATTCAGACATCGTAAATAAAATATAAGTAAGAGCGCAGTTAAAAGTTATATATAGTTATATATACTTATTTCTTTTAAACTCATATGTTTTATAAAAATATAGTAAATTTTTTTATATAAATATAAAAAGATTTAACGTAAATAAAAAAAGATTTAACGTAAATAAAAAAAGAAAAAAGATAAAAAATAAAGTTATTTATTTAAGTTTGCTATAAATTAAATTAGCTAATTCATTATAAATATATTCGCGACTAAAATGGAATAAATCATAATTTAATCGTTGATGATTACGTAAATAAACATAATCTTTAATATATTGTGCAAAACCAAAATCAATCATTTTAATATCTTTTAATTGGTCATTATTATCTAAAATTACCATTACATTATCCGAATGTAAATCATTATGCATAATACCAGCATTATGTAATTTAATAATCTTTTCTTCTAATA
>JACCEA010827987.1_pt1 | contig 19508 bp, 14 predicted proteins | sample 7449851 | NCBI WGS metagenome assembly JACCEA01 (sample SAMN15323453, study PRJNA562643) | freshwater metagenome | isolation source: river surface water | place: USA:Blue River Watershed | collected 2017-08-18
AATACAGACGGATTAAACACTTCCCTATTGCACTACAATTATGGTGATCAATTTCGAGGAGAAATAACGTTGGATGAAAACAATAATGTATATATATCTAGTACCACTGCATCGTCGAATTTTCCAACCGTAAATGCCGCTCAAGCAAGTCTAAATGGTTCACAAGATGCTGTGGTGTTTAAACTCAATCCTAACTTGAGTACTCTTTCATGGTCAACTTATTTTGGAGGATCGGGAGATGAAACTGGCAATGCTGTTTCAGTGGGAACTTCAGGCTCTGTATATGTTGTGGGAGGAAGTACCTCATTTTCACTTCCAATAAATTCGGGGAACGATTTGTCATTTAATGGAGGCTTAAGTGACGGTTATGCTTTGCGTCTTAATACCAGCAGTGGCGCCTTTCAATCAGGTACATTTATGGGGTTGAACGAATATGACCAAACTTATTTTGTGGATATTGATCCCGCAGGAGGTGTATATGTTTACGGACAAACAGAATCTTCTTGGTCTATTAGTTCGGGTTGTTATGGTGTGCCTAATTCAGGTCAATTTGTTAGAAAATATACAGCAGATTTATCCACTGTTTCATGGACCACCATGATTGGATCTGCTTCAGGACATGTGGAAATTTCACCAACAGCATTCTTAATTTCAGACTGTTACGATATTTATTTAGCAGGTTGGGGCGGCATTTTGAATCAAAATGGTCAAGCAAGTTTTTCTACGAGTTCCGGATTTCCCATTACACCCGATGCCTATCAAACCGTCACTAATGGAAGTAATTTTTACCTTGCCGTTTTAGACCAAGACGCAAGTTTTTTGAAGTATGCAACTTTTATGGGCGGCACGACAAGCAGTTACAATCACGTAGATGGTGGAACAAGTCGTTTTGATAAATCTGGAAGAATTTATCATGCTGTGTGTGGAGCTTGCGGTGGAAACGATTACGGGTTTACAAGTACTCCAGGAAGTTGGTCGCCAACTAATAACAGTTCGAATTGTAATATGGCCACTTTTAAATTTGAATTGAGTACAATTCAAGCGGCAGCAGCTCAACCGGCACCCTTAATTTGTATACCTCAATCCGTTTACTTTCAAAACAATAGTACCAATGGAAACGCTTACTTATGGAATTTTGGTGACGGAAATACTTCTACAGAGTTTGAACCAATTTATCAATATAGCACTCCAGGAATTTACGATGTAACACTTGTTGTTTTAGATACAAATGGATGCTTTAGTGCTGATTCCGTTACAATTACCGTAAATATTGGAGCATTTGAAGGGGGTGTTGTACCTCCCGCCTCACCCATTTGTCCGGGAGATAACTTTCAATTTGAAGCTTATGGAGGAGCCAATTACAGTTGGTCACCAGCACAATTTCTTAATAATCCTTCAATTTATAACCCAGTTGCTACAATAACGCAAACTACTACTTTTAACGTGACTATTTCTGATAGCTGCGGTTCAGTTACCGTACCTGTCACGCTTGAGGTCTATGATAATTCAATTTCTATATCACCAGATACAAGTATCTGTATCGGTAATAATGTTCAATTGAACGTAAATTCAACGGGTACTATTTCATGGACTCCATCTACATATTTGAATAATGCAACATCTTTTTCTCCTGTTAGTACTCCTGAAGAATCTATTACATACACAGCCAATGTGATTAATCAATATGGTTGCCAAAATCAAGCGCAAGTGACCATTGATGTCTTTTTTAATCCACCAATTCCTGTTATGGCGGATACGGTAGGTATGTGCAGAGGAGGTTCTGTAGGCTTAGTTATTTCCGGTGGAGATACTTATCAATGGCAAAATAGTCCCTATTTGAATTCGACCCAAGGAAATCTTGTAATTGCAAATCCTCCAATTGATGATTGGTTTTTTGTTACCGTAACAAATGCTTGTGGTAGTGCGGAAGATTCTATTTTTGTTCAGGTTGTTGAAGCTCAAATTCAAGCTGGAAATGATACAATTATTTGTCCGAGAGAAACCGCAATATTGTGGGCCACTGGTGCTAGCTATTATGAATGGAATCCTTCAAACACTATTGTTGGTTCTTCGGGAAATGAAGTAGAAGTTCGTCCAACCCAAACAACTAATTATCAAGTGGTAGGTACAGATCAGAACGGTTGCAAAGATACTGCGTTTGTATTGGTGCAATTATATCCATACCCTTCCATTTTTGTAACACCAAATGTTCTTGCATTCTACGGTGATGAAATTCAACTTGAAGCTACCACAAATACTCCTGGTACATTTACTTGGTATCCGACTGAGTTTTTAAGTTGTAGTAATTGTCCAAATCCTATTACCAGTCCAAATCAAGACATTACCTATTTTGTTGATTTTGTTGATATTAACGGATGCAGCTCAACAACATGGGTAAATATTAATTACGATGCAGTTGTTTATGTTCCGAACACTTTTGTGCCCGATGAAAATGGAATAAACGATGTCTTTCAAATTTACGGTGGAAATATTAAAGAAATGGAATGTCTTATTTTTAATCGATGGGGAGAATTAATATGTACCTTAAGATCGACATCAGAGTTTTGGGATGGAACCTATAAAGGTTTACCCTGTCAGGATGGCACCTACACTTGGAAATTGACTTATAAAGATTTTTTAGATGATAAATATCAACTTACAGGTCACGTAAATTTATTACGCTAGTTCTTTTCACTACTTTTGAGTTATGCTAAAAATTGCGTCTTTTACATTCAATGCGTTTCAAGAAAATACCTACATCCTCTCCTCTGCCTCAAAATTTGCTGTAATAATTGACCCCGGTTGCTACACCAAAGAGGAAGAGTTTGAATTGGAATCATACATCGAACAACATTCTTTGACTCCTCTAGCGGTGCTAAATACGCATGCTCATATTGACCATATACTCGGAAATCAATTTTGCGTTTCACGTTTTAATTTACCTCTTTACTTGCACAAAGAAGACTTTAAATCCTTAACGATGGTGGAAAGTTACGCACATGTATATGGATTTGAAAACTATAAAGTTTCTCCATCACCAACACATGAGCTTTTCGACAGAATGACCTTAGTCTTTGAAGATATCGAATTAAACGTGCATCACACTCCAGGGCATTGTCCAGGGCACGTTGTGTTTTATAGTCATGAAAATAACTTTGTAATCAATGGAGACGTTTTATTTAAAGGTAGCTTTGGTAGGACAGATCTTCCCGGAGGTGATTTAGATACCCTCAAAAAAAGTATTTTCACTACATTATTTAATTTTCCTGATCATACTGATGTTTATTGTGGACACGGTCCTCAGACTACTATTGGAAGTGAAAAACTAACCAATTATATCCATCAATTTTAAGGTGAATATTGGCATCAATACACGCAATTTAATCTCCGGTAAAATGGAGGGTTTTGGTCGTTATACCTACGAATTAACAAAACGAATTGTATTAAATCATCCAGAACACACCTTTTATTTCTTTTTTGATAGAAAATTTGATCCACAATATGTTTTTGCCAAGAATGTAATTCCCATCGTTGTTGATCCACCTGCGAGACATCCCGTTTTGTGGTACATTTGGTTCGAATTAAGACTAGGGAAAGTCTTGAAAAAATATGCTATTGATGTATTTTGGTCACCAGATGGATTTATTAATCTACGTACTGAAGTTCCACAAATCGCAACGATTCACGACATTAATTTTCATGTATACCCAAAAGACTTGCCTACTAGCGTTTCATACTATTACAATAGGTTCTTTCCAAAATTTGCAAGGAAGGCTGACAAAATTATAACGGTCTCCAACTTTTCAAAATCGGAACTCATTAAATACTATGAGTTAGAGCCGACCAAAATTGAGGTAATTTACAACAGTGCGGATGAAATTTTTAAACCTATTTCTGAACAAGAAATAAAAAACACAAGATCATTAATAAGTGGAAATAAGCCCTATTTCCTTTTTGTTGGGTCATTGCATCCACGTAAAAACCTGCAACGCTTATTGAACGCTTTCTCTATTTTTGCAAAGGAAAATAACACGATAGATTTGGTTATAGTTGGTAGCCCGTTGTGGAAAAAACACCGAATTAAAATACCTGAGGATTGTCAAAATAGAATTCATTTTACAGGATATGTGGACCAAGAGCAACTTGCAAAAATTACTAGTTCTGCTTATGCATTAACCTATTTAACCTATTATGAAGGTTTCGGAATACCATTGGTTGAGGCCATGAAATGTGGTGTGCCTATAGTTGCCGCTAATGCCAGCTGTCTACCAGAAATTACGGGTGAAGCTGCATTGCTTTGCGACCCCTTCAGTGAAAAAGAAGCCGCAAACCAATTAATTTTTCTCTTGGATACTAACGTTTACCAAGAGTTCAGTGAAAAATCCATTTCAAAGGCTACCTCGTATTCATGGGACAAGGCAGCAATCCAAACATGGGAGGTAATAGCAAGTTTATACAATCGAAAGAAAAGTTAAATTTGTATTCCGGTTTCGTAGTTCAACGGATAGAATAGAAGTTTCCTAAACTTTAGATCCAGGTTCGATTCCTGGCGAGACCACTAGTTTAAAGATCCAATTGATAAACTTGACTTAACGAAGAATTGTCCCGTATGGTAATATCTAGGTCTTTAATTAATCCGTCTGAAATATCGTAAACCCAGCCATGAACGTGAACCTCTTGATTTCGTTCCCAAGCACCTTGTACGATGGATGTTTTAGCCAAATCTAGGACTTGTTCTACCACATTCAGTTCTACAAATCTATTAAACCTCAATTTTTCATCAGCGATTGCATTGAGCTCCTCTTGGTGAAAACGGTAAACATCTTTTATGTGACGAATCCAGTTATCAATTAATCCTACATGTTTGTTAGTCATCGCTGTTTGTACACCGCCACATCCATAATGACCGCAAACGATAATGTGTTTTACTTCGAGAACATTAACAGCATAGTCTAATACAGACAGCATATTCATATCGGAATGAACAACCATGTTTGCAATATTCCTGTGAACAAATACATCCCCAGGTTCTGCACCTATAATTTCATTTGCTGGCACACGACTATCTGCACAACCTATCCATAAGACAGGTGGCTTCTGACCTCGCGCTAATTTTTTAAAATATTCAGGGTCTTTATCTAGTTTTGACTGAACCCATTGCTTATTATTCGCTAAAAGCTGGTTATAAAATTTTTCCATTTTTTTAAAATTAGTAACAATTTATATATTAATGACCCTCAATTCAATTTGTTTAGCCTTAGCCTTATGCAACTTAAACTCATGAATGATTTCCAATACATCATGGTCAATATTCATGCAGCGTGATCCATCAATAACGACCTTCGAATTTTCAGGAATTGACTGTAACGTGTATTGAATTCCACCTTTATTCAAAAATGTAATTTCTTCAGAAAGTGTTATGATAATCTCGTCATTCAACTCTTTTTTGTCAAAATTATTTTTATAATTTCTTTTTAAGATGAAAAATACTGCCACTGCAAATCCAATGGCTATCCCTTTTAAAAGATCTGTTAATAGCACACCCATTATCGTGGAAACAAATGGAATAAATTGATCCCACCCTGAATGGTACATCTTTTTTATTACGTCAAAACTGGCAAGTTTGTATCCAATTAAGACTAGAACTGCAGCCAACACAGCAAGTGGAATTGTATTCAATAAATTAACCAAAAACATGACGGCAACGAGTAACAATACTCCATGAAAAACTGTCGCTATCTTCGATTTTCCACCTGCATTTATATTTGCAGAACTTCGCACAATAACTTGTGTAATTGGGAGCCCCCCAATCAATCCACTAACTAAATTGCCAATACCTTGCGCCACTAATTCTCTATTTGGTGGTGTCGTGTTTTTATCCGGATCTAATTTGTCGGTTGCTTCAACACTCAATAATGTTTCCAAACTTCCCACTATGGCGAGCGTAAAGGCAATTACGTAAACATCCGGATTTTGTAAGAACGAAAAATCTGGAAAAGCAAACTGTGAAATAAATTCTGAAGGTCCGCTAATAGATGGAATTTGAACTAAGTGTTTTTCATCGACAAAAAGATTCGCATCGCCTTTAAATAAAAACAGGTTAACCACTGCACCTAATATTACAAATATCAATGCACCAGGGAGCCATTTAAAGAATCCTTTTTTTGCTATATGTTTATCATATAGTAATATGCCAAAAAGCGAAAAAGCTCCAATAATCGTAGCACCTAAATGCAAAGCATTAATAGAATAAAATAATTCACTAAATGTGTTGTGTCCATCTTGTTGAGCAAATGCTTCATCGCCGAAAAAGTCTGCATCATATCCAACAAGGTGTGGTAACTCTTTTAGTATCAAAGTTATTCCAATGGCCGCCAACATTCCTTTTATTACAGCACTTGGAATATAGTTAGCAATTAGGCCAAACTTTAGCAAACCGGCGATAATTTGAATTAATCCACTGAGACAAACTGCCAGTAAAAAGGCTTCAAAACTTCCTAAACTTGAAATTGAAGCAAGGACAATTGTGATTAATCCTGCAGCGGGACCAGAAACACCTAGACGAGATCCACTTATTACGCCTACAATAATTCCTCCAACAATTCCTGCAATGAGACCAGAAAACAACGAAGGTAATCCATTAATTCCTTCAATATTGGTAGAAGCCAAGCCTATTCCCAAACATAAAGGCAATGCGACTAAAAAGACCACAAGGCCCGCTGACAGGTCGCGCTGCCAACTAGATTTTTTTTCCATAATCGATTTATTAGTTACTTGAATTAGTTTTCTAAATCGATTGCTCTGGAGGGCTGTATAGCTTTATACTAGCTTCGGTAGTGAAATTTATTTTATAAATATATCCTTGTTTTAATAAGGATTTTGTCAAATTAATTTTTAAATTTTCAACGAGTTCTTTTTCTTCTTCGTTTTCTTCCAATAGATCAAGTAAATCATCCGTTTCCTCAAAGCTATCAGCTAAATGGTGTGCGGATGAAATTGAGGTTTCATTGACTTCAATCACAATTATTTCATGTGAAAAAACAATGACATAGGACATTACTAATTGTGTTATAAATAACAATAACAATAAATAAGGCCGTATAATTTGTAATATTCTCAATTGATTACGTTTAATGCCTTTCCTACTTTTATAAATGCAGCTATAGCTTTATCCAAGTCTGCTTTTGAGTGGGCAGCTGATATTTGGGTACGAATTCTAGCTTGACCTTTAGCCACAACCGGATAGAAAAAACCAACGGCATAAACGCCTTCTTCTAGTAACATTTCAGCAAATTTTTGTGAAAGGGCAGCGTCGTAAAGCATAATAGGAACAATTGGGGAATCTCCCTGTTTGATATCAAATCCTGCAGCTTTAATGTGTTCTTTAAAATAGAGCGTATTTTCTTCCAATCTATCACGTAACTCAGTTGTTGAACTTAGCAATTCAAATACTTTTATCGAAGCACCAATGATTGAGGGCGCCAACGAATTAGAAAATAAATAGGGCCTTGAACGCTGGCGAAGTATTTCAATTATTTCTTTTTTGCCTGTTGTGTAGCCTCCCATAGCACCACCAAGAGCTTTTCCTAAGGTTCCGGTGATAATATCAACCCTATCCATCACTCCACAATACTCAGGAACACCTCTTCCTGTTTTTCCGATAAACCCTGCGGAATGACATTCGTCTGTCATTACTAATGCATCATATTTATCGGCAAGATCACAAATTTGATCCATTTTAGCAATATCACCATCCATAGAAAAAACACCATCCGTTACAATTATTCTGAACCGTTGATCTTGTGCTTTTTTCAATTGTTCCTCTAGATCATTCATGTCTGAATGCTTATAGCGATATCGTTGTGCTTTACATAATCGAATTCCATCAATAATAGAAGCATGATTTAATTCATCAGAAATTATAGCGTCTTGTTCCGTAAAAAGAGGTTCAAACACACCGCCGTTTGCATCAAATGCTGCTGCATATAAAATGGTATCCTCAGTTCCGTAAAATTCAGCTATTTTCTGTTCTAAAGTTTTATGAATATCCTGTGTTCCACAAATAAAACGTACTGATGACATACCAAAGCCATGTGTGTCTAGCGCTCCTTTTGCTGCACTAATAACTTCCGGATGTGAGGAAAGACCAAGGTAATTATTAGCACACATAATGACTACATCCCTACCAGTATTAACTTTAACATTTGCACCCTGTGGAGTTGTTATGATACGTTCTCTTTTAAGAAGTCCATTTAGCTCAATTTGTTTCAACTCTTCAGAAAGGAATGATTTAATGTTGCCGTACATATTATTTCTTTTTTCGTTCTTGAATTCTTTTGCTTACTAAGGTATAAAGTAATTTGCAATCTTTTTCTTCTAATTTTCGTCCGAATTTTACAATTTTACCAAAATAGCTGAATGTAAACCGTTCTCCTCCATTAATCCAAGGTGAAGATTCCCAGACTCTTTGGATAGAACTTTCTTCAGGAACCTCAAATTGTAAGTCTTGAATGTTGCCGAATAAATACAGCGTGGATTTTCCAAATTTACGAATTGAGCGCTTATAGTGCATTCCTACTTCGTCGATCTTTATTAATTCCTTTCCAAACATTAACCATAAATAAGATCTTGTAACCCGAACGGCGTAATAAACCCAGAAGACAGCGAATACCCAAATAATTACTTGCTCTTTTTCCGTAAAGGTATGATCCATAGCATAAACAAGGGTTGCTATTCCGATAACGTACCACATTGCTAGCCAAGCGCCCATTAGAGCATTAATAGCGGCATTACGCTGGGGCTCTATTACAATAGTTGTACGTTCTTTTGTTTCGTTAAAACTTATACGATTTCCTATCCACTTCACTATGCGAAATTAAACAAAAAAGCCCCGTTATAAACGAGGCTTTTTAATATTCTAATGAGAATTTAGTAATTCCATACGTTGATTTCCCATTCTCTAATCTGTTCTTTAATGCGTTCTGCTTCATACAAAGCATCAACACCAAATTTGTAGTCTTCAATTTCACGATCAAATTTGTCAGAAACTCTGTAAATCTGTGCGCTGAATCTCCTTTTCCAGAACATATCGTCAAATGACATCCACTGAGAGTCGTTTTGGTCATTATAAATGTAATAATTAACCATAACATTTCTCAATTCCGGAAAGTAAAGCCAGAATAACTCTCTTTCAACTACGTTTCCATTGTAAGAAGACAATATTCCAGTAGCATCTATCGCCGATCTTTCACCATTAACATAGAAAAACACTTGTTTTATAGATCCGTCAGACGAATCCGTCTCCGCATGAACCACTGGTGCTATTGCTATTATTCGTCTATCCAACATAGATCTTTCCTTGTCAAAAAACCAATCTTCTTTAATATTGTAGGCCACAATACATTCACTAGACAAGAACTTAACTATTCGTTTATTAAGAATTTTCTCACCTGGCTTAACCATGTCCCAAAGTTCTTTAATTTTATCCTTATCCAAATCGATGTCAGCATATTCATCAGATGGATCTTTCTTAAGAGAATCTAACCACTGCTGATAAGGCAAATTAGTTTTTGTCAAGAAAAGAGGTGTAGTATATTGACCGTTATATTCATAAAAAGAAGGTGGCGCACTAGCCGCAATCTTCTTGTCATGGATTGTATTTCGATAGGAAGGAACAGTGAAATAATCACTTTTTGAATTTTTTACAATTGGATATTTAAATTTATAACCATCAGAAACTAATGGAAATAATTCATCATATGGTCTGTAGACTGTTAAGTCACCTAGCATTATATGACGAACAATTATTGTCCACAACGACCATCTTTCTGCATGTTTATTCCATTTAGGATTATCAATGTCGCCAATATTCTTAGGCGCTTCATATTCATCTTCGAATTTGTCATTTGGAAAGAAAATTTCATGATTCAATTTTTCTCTTTTGTCAATTCGTGAAAAAACACGTTTTGTCCAAACTTGATCTGCAGATCGAACAAACTCATATTCCACCGCACTTCTCACCGGAACTTCATCTTTGATTGAAACGCCATCAACTACACCATTAGGCAGGATATTGTAAGGTCCTCTTGAAGGATCACCTTGTGCTTCAACTTGTCCAAAAGAAACAAGAGCGATTGAAATGGATAAAATATAAGTTCTCATGTCTATTAAATTAAGGTTTAACAGTTAAACCAGCTTTAAGTGTTCTTTTCGTTCCTCCCGATCTTTGATAATCGATTAATACGACTACATCTCTACCAGGTTTCGCTTTTGCTAACAAATTAGCAGGTAAAACATCTCCACTAAAACTAAAAATATCATTACCGACAGTAACTGAACCACCAAGAACATTGAAGGAAATATCACCAAACAAAGACTCAGGTCCAAGACTCACTCTCAATCTCGTATTACTTGTTTTCGAAATTGAAGAAATCGTACATTTTCCATCAGGGAACTTTTTTGTTTTATAAGTAAACGTTCCAAAACTTACAGACTTACCGGCAGCATCTTTACCAGATAAACTGAAGGTAACGGTTTTATTCGGTACACCAACTTTAACATTAAAACCTTTTTGCCCATTTTTAGTTGCCCGTGACATAGCTGCGCCTGATGCAGATAAACTTGGTTCTCCCACAATTCCAGAAGCAACTGGAACCATGAAATTATCCCACTCTGTAAAAAGCACATTTAAATCTGGTAAGGAAATAGATCCAGCCTTTTGACCTACTTGAATTTTTGTTTCATAAGGCATCCATTTTACATCTCCACTTTTATCAGCAACACCTACTTGCCCAGTCAATTTCATTTCTCCTTGTTGAGGCGCTCTTAATTTTATAGTAGCCATTCCGTCTTTAGCCTCAACGAAAGTCCCTTGGTCTGGTTTTACTTGAGGTTGTTTATCCGAGTCAAATGCACCCATAAAAACAGTCATTGTGAATTCATCTCCAGGATTAAATACCGCTGATGATGGAAAAGCCATACCGATCACCTTGTTAAAAGAAAACTGACCAGTTGTAACCTTACTTTTCAATAAATTAATTGCTTTTGCTCTTGCACTCAATACTTCTAACTGTAAAGAAGAGAGTGATGCCAATGCGCCAACCATTGGGGCGTGGTCGAATGTTCTCCCTAGCCAATGTACACCATCAATCTCGTGGTGTTTCGCAATTTCTTTTTTCGTTAATTCTTGATAAATACCAACAAGAGCCTCCACATCTTCCTTATTTACGACATTACCGCTGCCAGTGATCATAGCGCGAACTTTCTTTTCAAGTTCCATGTTAGTCTCGAACTCATTGATATCTTTAACCTTAACAGAATATTTCTTCTCCCCTTCTTGATATGACCCAGCCAATTCCACTACTTTTTTTCTGAAATCGTTGTATAATTTCCAAATTACGATTCCTTTTTTACTTTCGTCTAGAACTTTTACATCAGCACCTACTAATTCGTGCATAGGAACATCAAATTGATCTTTAGCCTGAATTGCCATCAAATTCAATCGAGCTGGACGCAGAGGATCTTTGGCATCGTACATTTTCCAAACAATAGCTTTCTCATCATTTTCAGCTACCGTCGTAATATCCTCTCCAGCCTTTTGCATCAACATCAACTTTGTATCGTCAATTTCCTTGATAACCTTGGCAGCTTCCTTATCAATTAGATCTATTAGACTCAAATACCTCTTGATTTTTTCTGCTTTCTGCTGCATTTCTGGAGTTTTTTGAGCTAAAGCATCAGCCATAGAAGTTCTTAATTCATCTTTCGCAGCATTACCTCTTTCTAACTGTGTTAGCGCCGAACGTTGAATATTTTCTTCAATAGCTACAAATGCATCTAGAATTTGCTTTGATACATTTAAGGCCAAAAGTGCCGTTAGTACCAAGTACATCATCCCGATCATTTTCTGTCTTGGGGTTTCCTTACCACCTGCCATAATTTCTAATTTTTTAGATTAATTAATAATTTGAAATTAGTTACAGATTAACCTCTCATTGCTTTCAACATGTTACCATACACGTTGTTCAAGTCAGTAAGGTTTTGAGATAGCATAGCCATATTTTCTCTGTATGCCTGTGTATCTTTTGCAGTAGACGCAAGATCGGTCATAATATTTTTTATGCTTTCTTGAAGTGAACTCATATTTGATAAGCTATTTAAATACTCTTGAGATGAATTCAACTGTAGTTCATAAACATTGTTAAGTGCTGCCAAATTTTGACCTAATTTTTGCATTTCAGAACCAAAATTACCACCTCCGTCAGCTGTAATACCAGCAATAGCATTCGCAGATTGAGCATATTGCTCCGTTAATTTATTTAATCCGGCAGAAGCATTTTCAAGATTTTGAACATAAGCATCTGTAGCACCGGCAACGGTTGAAACTGCACCAAGGGAACGAGCATTATCAGCTAAATTTGACATACTATCTTTTAATTTAGCCAAAAGAGCATCATCAATTCCAGCTTTGTCCAATTTTTCAGCAATTTCTCCTGCAGCAGAAGCACCACCTTTTCCGCCTTTTTTCAAAATAGGTAATAATCTATTTTCTTCATCGTTTTCATGTACCCCTAATTCAGGAAAAACACGCGTCCAATCCAATTCATCGTGCATTGGCTCCAAGGCAATAAAAGCAAAGATCGCGGCTTCTGTTAACAACCCAACAATAAGCATGATATCACAACCTGGCCAGTGCATAATTTTAAATAATGCTCCTACAATTACTATTGATGCTCCAAAACCAGATAAGTACTTTGTAAATAATTTGTACTTTCTCGACGCAAAAAAACCACCTTTACCACTCATAACTTTAAAATTTAATAATTAGAATTTAGATTAATATATAGTTTAACTTGTTTACTTACTTTAATTGAATGTCTGACTGAATTTCCTCACCATTTTCTTGATCGATATCATCGCCACCGCGACCAAGGTGAGTCATAACATTTCTGAACCCTATATAAGATTTAGCAGAATCCTGGTATTCATAAGTTCTTGTACCATTTAATAAGTAGTAACCTATATCCTTCCAAGATCCTCCTCGTAGTACTTTCTTCTTCTTTGCTGGATGGTCACCATCTAACGCTTGGTAATCATAATTCGAGTTCAAGTCATGAGCAAATTCATACATTGATTCATCAAATGAAGTGGCGCACCATTCTGAAACGTTTCCTGCCATACAATATAAACCATAAGCATTTGGGTTATAAGAATAAACCTTAACAGTATGGAATCCTCCATCCTCAAAATACCTACCTCTCATTGGTTTAAAGTTCGCCATGAAACAACCCGCAGCGTTACGAATGTATGGACCACCCCACGGATACGAAGCTAAATCTAAACCACCTCGTGCTGATCCTTCCCATTCAGATTCTGTTGGTAGCCTGAAATCGTTTACATATACTTCGTCGTTATTGTGTAACCACGTGTGATAGATTTGAGTTCTCCATACCGAAAATGCTTTCGCCTGAGACCAAGTAACTCCAACTACTGGATAATTATCGTATGCCGTATTCCAAAAATAATTTTGAGTCATCGGATCATGAAAAGAGTAAGTAAAATCTCTCACCCAACATAATGTATCCGGATAAACATTAATTCTTTCCTTTATTATAAATCTACTTCTGTCCGTGTGTCCACGCAACGCATTGTGCTGACCTTTTGAATTCGTGTATCCTAAATCTAAATCTTGTCCAGGATTTTTAAGAGAAGTCTTGTAAACATTAGATGAATCGTTAATCATGTATGAATTTCTATCAACTTGATTTGGATTACCAGAAGATAAATCTTTGTCACCGTCTTTATTATTCCACTGACTATTTTGATATATCGTAGTATCTAACCAAACTAAATTTCCACTTGCATCTAATGTAGATCTGTGTAAATCGTTTTGTTTATAATCTTTACCTAGAGGTTCCCTTTTAGAGCGTAAATAAAAATTATCTTGAGTTTGATTGTTAACATCAGTTCCTCCAACAACTTTTTCGTATGAGTAAGTTTCACGAGCATCAACAGATTTAGTCAAAATTTTACCGCGTCTTGCAGCTTCTTGATAATCAATCCAATAGTAATCATAAAACAACAATCGTGTATCAATCTCTCTACGATTGTTAAAACGTTCTTCTCTACTGTAATACATGTCAGACAAAAGCACAGAAGTAACTGGATCACTATACTCTATTGGCTCTTCCCAATTTAAAGTGAAATATTTACGGTTCTCAATTCTTCCGCCTTGGTTTACAGGAAAATCTTTCATCTTAGAAGCGTCGAAATCGAAATCACCTGCTTTTGTTTTCTTACCCAAGGTTTTCTTGTCAGCAGAATATTGCATAAAAATGGATCTCAATTCCAAATCCGAAATTGTTACATCTTGAATAGGCGCTGTCTTGTTTTTAATAGAAGCAAAGAAGTCTTTGTTCTTCGCTAATTCCTTTTTTGCATCTAATCCGTTCACAACCTGATTGGCCTTAATTTTCTTTGTGTTTCCTCCCAGTAAAGAAATAACGGTTTTATCAAATTCAGCATTATTGGTAGTATCGTTAAAAATTTGGAAAGGTGTGTTTCCACCCTGAACATCAGAACCCATATCAATTAACGTTCTGTAGGGCTCTCTAAAGAAATTATCTGGCACACTCACCCATCTTTCTGCATCTTCATCATAACTTCTGCGATAAAGCTTTTCTCTAGCAATTGAGTCTCTAACCCAATGGACAAACTGTCTATACTCGTTATTGGAGATTTCAGTTGCATCCATGTACAAGGCCTGTATTGAAACGGTTTTAGTGCGTGCCGTGTGTAGACCCATGATGTCTTGATCATCTTGACCACCTGACTGGTAACCTTGAGATGGAACATATACCATGCCCAATGGCATTTTACCGGGACCAAGAACATCTGGATAAAACGTTCCGCGTCCTCTGACACCCACTAAATTCCCTTCCACAGTTGTACATTTGGAAGCGTAAATCAAAGGCAATAATAAAATTAAATAAATTACTTTTTTCATTTTATTGTTTTTGGTTTTCTCATTCACCAAATTAACTTGCTACAGGATCTAATTTTTGGTATAACGAGAGAACTTTACTTATGGTTACAAATTCATTAAAAAAAATCACAACCAACGCACGTGACGAGCACTTTGTGTTGGTGGTTCAGGTAAAAACATACAATATTTTAACATTATTTCGTGAGAGCCTCTCGAAATCGTACTTAATTTGTTCAACAAGGTGAAATCATAAGAATAACCAAAGGTAAAATTCGGAAATGGTGTATAACCTAACATCAAGGCAAACGCATCTGAAGTTCTAACTGTCAAGCCTCCGTATACTTCTTTACCATCTCCAAGATCGTAAAGATAGCGCGCATTTATATCAGCTGAAAATTTAACTAAATCTGTTCTCATCAATATTTGCGCATCGATTGTACCACTCGCAACATCTTCAAACTTCTTACCCCCCATTAAATAATAGTGACGAGCGGTTTGATAATTTTGAACAACGTTTCCACTCGGGGTGGTAACGCTTTGTTTTAAAAGTGATTCAGAAAGGTGAGTAGATGAAAAGCCCGCGTAAAAATCTTTACCTTGGAAATAAGCACCAAAATTCAAATCTAAATTAGTAGCAGAAAAACCCGCAGGCAGATAGTTGTCAGGATTAGAAGTTGGTGGCACCCAAGTTGGAGACATACCATAATTCATGATGCCCACTCCTATTCCTAATCCCAAAGTTCCTGCATTCCCAAATGAAATAGGATATGAATAATTAAGTATTGCATTGTTTTGAGTAGCAAATCCGATGGCATCGTGATAAAATGAAATACCTATACCGCCAGGAAAATATTTGTCTAAATTGGCCTCTACGTTCAAAACCGCTGAATTAGGCGCGCCATTAACCTTGTCCCACTGATTTCTATACATGGATGTTCCACAAATACCATTGAGTAGGTCAATACCTGTTTTACCCGGATTCAATGACATTTTATCGTACATGAAGTGCGTCAGGAGCTTGTCCTGTTGCCCCCAAGACACTTGTATTGCACTGAATAACAATACAAATAATAGACTCTTTTTCAATAGCATATGGTTCATTTAACTATTCAACTCCAAAAATCCAAAAATCGTGGAAAGTCGGAATTTAGAGCGCTAAAATATGTATAATTATCGAAATAGAAAATAATTGTTAAAAATTATCTAGGAAAGTTTTTGATAAGTTTTCCACCAAAGGTCTGGCATTTCGTTTTTCATGGCATTCTCGTAATCCATCTTGTCACATGGGACTAGGTAGTGTCTTTCATACTTGGATCCCTCTTTTGGGGGGTATGGAATTTCCATCCACCAACGAGCTGATTTGTTACTCTTTAAAAAAATAATTTCATGCGTTCCAGTATTATCTAAAACGACCGTAAACTTGGTGTATTCACTTTTACTTCCGAAAGGAAAGTCTCCTAGCCTTGTCTGGACTCCATCAAAGAAATACCACAACATTTGACCAATCATTTCATCTCCGAGTCTGCTAAAATTTTGGTAATTAAAAATAGAAAAACAGGTTAATTTGTCTGAATTCCCTGCATATTTTGCAATTTGACAAATTTGTTCGGAATAAAAACCATTAGGCATTCCTAATAGGTCATTTGTTTCAGATGCTTTAATTGAATTAAAATCAATATTTACAATATCGGCGTTTCTGAGATGTGGTTCGGCAAGTCGAAAATCAGCATTGAATTCTCCAAGTCGACAAACATCAAAGTATAATTTTTCGAAGAGACCTAATTCTCGCTCGTTCGTGTAAGGAATTTGTAATCCAATATTTGCATGATTAAAAAGAAAACATGGTCGTCTAAAAAGTATTTTACCCAAAAAGCCTTGTTCTTCAATGTCCTTTTCTGGATCACCCAAATCAAGAGAGTAATCAATAGTACAAATATTCACGAGCTGTTCTAGCTTTTCAAATCCCAAATAAAGCGAATATGTCAAATCTTGAGAGCCGCCAATAATTACCGGAATAACTTTGTTCTTTACCAATTCAAAAACCACTTCTTTAAGTGCTAATTCGGAATCTTTAAACTCGTTTCCAGGTAAAATATCCCCTAAATCGTAAATTTTCTTATTCCAATTTCTTCCTTTATTTAGCGCATACAAGCAACTCCTGAAACGAGAACTATCAGCGTGGACATTCATCATTTTGCTTCCTCTGAATTCAGGAATATATAGAATTGCAATGGTATCTTTTTCTATTACTGGAAATGATGAATCGTATTTCTCGATTATTGAACCCAACTGAAAATCGTTCCAGTCTCCTGATTCTTTTATAGGTGTGAAGTAAATTGAAATATCTTTCATTGCTTTGTTTCAACCACGAAAATAAACATATGATTTCCCAGATTTAAAATAAGAGAAAAAAGTAATGAAAGTTTAAAAGTGGAAAACTAGTCGTTAGCAAGTATCCTTTCAATATTTGGTTTAAAATAATTGCTAGACTTCATGATTTTTCCATCTTCACGATAAATTGGCCTACCATTATCATCTAATTTACTCATATTTGAACGTTGAATCTCGCTGAATACTTCTTCAATTTTATTTTGAAGGCCGTGCTTTAATATTGTTCCACATAAAATGTACAATTGATCTCCTAATGCGTCTGCAACTTCAACTAGATCACCATTCTTAGCAGCTTCAAGGTATTCGTCATTTTCCTCTTGCATTAAACGATGTCTTAGTTCGATTTCTTTCACCGATAGTTCTGTTGTGGGTGAATAATTATTTTCTATCCCAAAAGAATCGTGAAATTTTTCTACCGCTTGTATTGTTTCTTTTATTGTCATTTAATTATCGTTACTGTTCCACTTTTTGCCTCGTTGACTCCATCACCAAATTCAATTATGAAATAAAAAGAACCCACTGGCATAAACTCGTTATTATATTTACCATCCCAAGGGTTAAACTCATATTTACCAGGTTGTGATTGATATATAATATTACCCCAGCGGTTATAGATGGTTACCAAATTGTTTGGGAAGTTGGTGTCAATATCATTTAAATCCCATGTGTCATTCACATTATCTCCATCAGGTGTGAAAGCTGTTGGAATTATTATTTCACAATTTTCAAATGTTATCGTTACTTCATTTGGAGGGCTCACACAATTATTTTGTGCTTGAACGACGTAATATGTAGTTGTACCCAGAATATTATCAGGCAAATAATAATTTCCCGATTCAATTGCACTTTGCAATGAAGACTCATCATACCAAGTAAGCGTGGCATTCAATTCTCCATTAGCGAAAAGTGTATCGGGTGTAAAATTTAAACAATACGTGGAATCGTTACTTACTTGAGGCGCATTAGGTATTGGATTAATTATAATCGATGCCGAACCAAAATTTGAATTTACTTGGCAATTTAAATCGGAAATCTCAGTTAAATTATATTGTCCAGCAGTATTCCCTAATGAAACTGTAGTTTGATTTGATGAAATATTGAATCCGACTCCGTCAAGTGTATAACTTAAATTAAACGGCGAAGATCCTGACATATTAACTTCTACCGGTTGAATTACATCTCCTTCACAAAAAACTCCGCCACCTGTTATTGATGCTTGAGGTAATGCCAAGACTTGAACATTCATTAGTATTAAACTATCACATCCATTAATAGCGAAAAAAGTTACCGTTTGTGTACCAGCAGCATTAAAGGTTAATCCATTCCAAATAATCGGTAATTCGCTTTGACAAACTATAGAATCCAAAGATGTTGAGAATACCGGAAGAACTGATAAATTTAATGTCACTATGCTATCACAACCATATATTGAATTCAATGTTACCGATTGTGAAGTTGTAGCCGATAAACTTAATCCATTCCACAAATAAGGAGTTTCATTTGAACAAATAGTTAAATTCTCAACTTCATTATACGTTGGATTTACACTCAAAAATAATGTTGCCAACGAATCGCATCCTCCTACACTTTGAAGAGTTGCTGTTTGATTTCCTGCACTTGAAAAAGCCAAGCCATTCCAAGTATAAGGTAATTCCGTTGCACATATAGAAAGAGAGTTAGAGCTTGACAAAGTACTAGCAACTTGAAGTGTTAATGTTGCCAATGAATCACAACCATTTTGGTCCTGAAGTGTTGCGGTTTGAGATCCAGAACCATTAAACGTTAGACCATTCCAAGTATACGGAATTTGTGATGGACAAATTGTTGAACTTATCGCGCTTGATTGAGGAGAGAATATTGATAAATTTAGCGTAGCAATTGAATCACAACCACTTAGTGCTGTCAAATTAACCGATTGACTTCCTGCAGAATTGAAAGTCAGTCCGTTCCAAACATAGGGTAAATCGCTGTTGCAAACAGATATATTGGTTGTACTTGTGATTGTTGAACTCACAGTTAATGTCATAATTACTATCGAATCACAAGAATTGATAGAAGTCAAGGCTGCAGATTGGGTTCCCGGTCCATTGAAAGTTATTCCATTCCAAACATACGGAATTTGACTGGGACAAAC
>JACCEA011535973.1_pt1 | contig 19488 bp, 20 predicted proteins | sample 7449851 | NCBI WGS metagenome assembly JACCEA01 (sample SAMN15323453, study PRJNA562643) | freshwater metagenome | isolation source: river surface water | place: USA:Blue River Watershed | collected 2017-08-18
CTCTTCGGAAAGGATAAAAGCATAAATAGGTGAAAAATGCTGTTAATGAAGCAAAAATATTAAATAAAAAAGGATATTTTGTGATTTTTTGAATCAAATTCTTGGTCATGAGTTTTTCGAGGTATCAGGTGAAATCAATCTATTGAGGAAGTTATAAGCAATGCAAATGAAAAGTTTGATTAAAAATAACAATAAATAATCAGTTTATTTCAAAATAAATTTGAATTTTTAAAATAAACGCTTAATTTTGCACCTCAATTTAAAAGTTTATCTTTTAGATTCGAAAAGATTCGTTTATTATTCTTGACATTTGATATTGTCGCTTCCCCTGACTAATAACGGATTTCAATGTCGATTGATTTACTGAAATTGTTACTTCGGTAAAATTAATCAAATTCTCATTTAACAACATTCCTTAAACATCTGAAAGACAATGGCGAAAGACATCGCAGGTTATGTGAAACTTCAGGTAAAAGGCGGACAAGCAAACCCTGCTCCACCAATTGGTCCAGCATTGGGTTCAAAAGGCTTGAACATCATGGAATTTTGTAAGCAATTCAACGCACGTACCCAAGATAAAATGGGTATGGTTGTGCCAGTTGTAATTACTTACTATACTGATAAATCTTTTGATTTTCAGCTTAAAACTCCACCCGCTGCTATCATGCTTTTGGAAGCTGCTAAAGTAAAAACAGGTTCGGATCAACCAAATCGTAAGAAAGTTGGTTCTGTTTCTTGGGATCAAGTAAAAACGATTGCAGAAACAAAAATGCCTGATTTGAACTGCTTTACAGTGGACTCAGCAATGAAGATGATTGCCGGTACTGCTCGTAATATGGGTATTACAATTACAGGCAACGCTCCATTCTAAAATGGAACTCGGTAATGCTCGACATTATCAAAAAAATTATTTTTAACTGGGAGTTAGGGGTTTCGAAAGAAAATAGACCTTAACGCTAAAACCAAACAAGCCAATGGCAAGATTAACAAGAAAAAGAAAGGAAGCGAACGCTAAGTTTGATGCCGAAAAAAGTTACTCGTTAGTGCAAGCAGCGGGTATTTTGAAAGAGGTTTCTTACACAAAGTTCGATTCATCAGTGGACGTACACGTTCGCTTAGGAGTAGATCCTCGTAAAGCTGACCAAATGGTTCGTGGTGTGGTTGCATTGCCTCATGGTACAGGTAAAACTGTGCGTGTGTTGGTGCTTTGTACACCTGACAAAGAAGCTGATGCGAAGGCTGCTGGTGCAGACCACGTAGGTTTGGATGATTATATCAAACAAATTGAACAAGGCTGGACTGATATCGATGTAATTATCACGATGCCGACAGTAATGGCAAAGTTAGGTAAATTAGGTAAAGTATTAGGTCCAAGAGGCTTGATGCCAAACCCTAAATCAGGTACTGTAACTTTGGACGTTGCTACTGCGGTGAAGGAAGTAAAAGCTGGTAAAATTGACTTTAAAGTTGATAAAACTGGAATTATTCATGCTTCTATCGGTAAGGTATCATTTGCTCCTGAAAAATTGGCGGAAAATGCCAATGAGTTGATTCAAACTTTGTTGAAATTGAAGCCATCGTCTGCTAAAGGTACTTACGTGAAATCTATTTCATTGGCAAGTACTATGGGACCGGGTGTTCAAATCGACAAAACAACCATTAATGGATTGTAATCATGACAAAAGAAGAAAAAGGTCTAATAATTGATGAACTTGCTGAAAAGTTTGCTAATACGCCTTACTTTTATATCACGAATGCAAGCGGATTAGATGTAGCTAAAACAAATCAGTTGCGTCGCCTTTGCTTTGAACGTGGTGTAGAATATCGTGTTATTAAAAATACACTTATTCAGAAAGCACTCGATAGACAAAGCTCTGATTTCTCTGCTTTCGGTGCAGAAGTATTGAAGGGTTTCTCGGGTGTAATGTTCCACGAAGAGTCTGGCAAAGTAATTGCCAAACTTATTAAGGATTTCCTTAAAGAAAACAAAAATAGCATCCAATTAAAAGGTGCTTCTATCGATTCAAGTACTTTCGTTGGTCACGACCAATTGGATACGCTATTGGCATTGAAGTCAAAGCAAGAATTGATTGGAGAGGTTGTTGGATTGCTACAATCTCCAGCCAAAAATGTTATCTCTGGCCTACAAGGTGGAGGAAACAAATTGGCAGGTATTCTCAAAACTCTTTCGGAGAGAGATGCCGCTTAATTGTCAGTTTAGGTGTAAATTGGCAAACAAAAAATTTTCAATTAGTGCCGCTTAGCTAAAATGGCTATCGGTTTTTAACAATTTTTACTATTAAATAACTTTAAAAGTCTATAAAAATGGCAGATTTAAAAGCGTTCGCAGAACAGTTGGTAAATTTAACTGTAAAAGAAGTAAATGAATTAGCAACTATCTTGAAAGATGAGTATGGTATTGAGCCTGCTGCTGCTGCTCCAGTAATGGTTGCTGGTGCTGTTGGTGGTGGTGAAGCTGAAGCAGTTGTAGAGAAAACATCTTTCGATGTTATCTTGAAAAGTGCAGGTGCTAACAAATTAGCAGTTGTTAAATTGGTGAAAGATTTAACTGGTCTTGGCTTGAAAGAAGCTAAAGATTTAGTTGATGGTGCTCCAAAACCTGTAAAAGAGGGTGTTGCTAAAGATGAGGCTGAAGGCTTACGTAAGTCTTTGGAAGAAGCTGGTGCTGAAGTAGAAGTAAAATAATTCTCTTAATAAAAGTACTTGTACTTTTGTGAAGATTCGAATAAAAAAGTTATTGTTTTTGCATAATTCATTTATGTATAAAACAATAACTTTTTTTATTTATATACTATTTTGGTATAAAAGCTTGGTGGTACAAGTCTCCAAACAAATACATTGTCGCCAAAATTTGATTATTTAAGTCAAAAAAATAGGGACTTAGCTATCATTCTCAAATGAAAATAGACTTAGGCTCTGTTAAAAGAAAAAAGCCCACTTTTATAAAAAGGGGCTTTCCAAAATCTCTAACTTTCTGATTTACCTATAATAATAAGCTGTTGTTGATGAATTGTACTTTAATTATAAATTAAAATTTCAATCCCAATGCAAATAAAAATAAATTTTTACTTAAAATCAAATATAATTAAAAAAATATTTATTTTTCGGTCTTATTAGGTAAATAATTTGTATCTTAAACTTCTTGTTTTTTTATTTGTATGTTTATGGATTTAAAGAGAAATATTTTGATATTTTGAACTAATCTAAAATATTATTTTTTTATATACTTTGTCAATAAAATAATAAAATGCTTAAAATATCGACACCCGGGCGTATTTGCCTTTTTGGAGAGCATCAAGATTACCTAGGATTGCCGGTTATTGCAGCTGCCATTTCCCGGAGAGTTAGGATAGCAGGTGATTTTCGGGATGATAAGCAAATAATTATCCATTTACCAGATATTAACGCTCAAGTTAATTTTGAAATTTCTTCTACTCGTCTGATTTATACAAAATCCAGAGATTACTTTAGGAGTGCTTACAATGTTTTGCTTGAAGAAGGACTTACATTTTCAAAGGGGCTGGAATGTGTTGTTAATGGAAATATTCCCATTAATTCAGGTACTTCCAGCTCTTCGGCTTTGATTGTTTCTTGGGTACACTTTTTATCTAAAATGGCAGATATTCCCCAAAAATTTTCACCACAAAAATTGGGTGAGTTGGCATTTAAAGCTGAAGTTTCAGAGTTTTCCGAACCTGGTGGAATGATGGATCATTTGTCAACGGCCATCGGCTCAGCAGTATATCTCACTTTTGAGCCAAGCATCAATGCCCAAAAGCTAGATACAAACTTAGGGGCTTTTGTTTTAGGGGATTCTTGCGAACCTAAGGATACCATTGGGATACTTGAAAGGGCTAAGTTTGCTCGTCTAGATATTATAAATAGAATTAGAAAAGTTGAAAGTGATTTTTCTTTGCATGATTTTGATTCTTCTCATGCAGATAGTTTTAAGTCTATTTTGACCGAAGATGAATTGATTTTGCTTAGAGGGACTCTTATCAATAGAGATGTATTGAGGGAGGCTTTGGACTTATTTCAATTGAATAAAATGAGTGATGAAAAATTTGGTGAATTATTGCTGAAGCATCAGTCTGTCTTACGAGATGTACTGAAAATTTCTACCAATAAAATTGATAAGATGATAGATTCAGCGATGTCAGCAGGTGCAAAAGGAGCTAAAATCAATGGTTCTGGTGGAGGAGGTTGTATGTTTGCATATACTCCGGAGAATCCTGAAAAAGTAGCAGAGGCAATTGAAAAAGCAGGTGGCAAAAGCTATATTATTACATTAGATGAGGGGACAATAGCAATATGATACCAATATAAAAAGCGAAATCTGCCCAAATAACTTGAACAGATTTCGCTTTTTTATCGAAAAATATCTTAGAATTTCAATACACGCTTAGATATTTGCTGAGTAGCAGTTCTAACGCTAATCAAATAAGCACCTTCTCCGAAGTTACTTAAATCTACATTATACTCAGACTGACTTGGGTTGATTACAATTTTCGAAACAATTCTGTTCATTCTGTCAGTAACTGTTATTTCTCCATTGTTAATTTCCTCAGAAATATTCACTCTAACTAAATTGGCTGTTGGATTTGGAAATACTTGGAAAACCTCCGAAGTCTCATTAGAAATCCTAGCAGATGAACCTGCCACTGTCACTTGAGCAACGTTTGAATAAGCCGAGTTTCCTTTGCTATTGATGGCTCTTACACGATAGTAAGCTGTTTTACTCGCAGTTTTATCGGTATAGCTATTTTCGTTTCTTCCAGTACTTGCTATTTTGGCAAATGTTGTTCCGTCAGAAGAACGCTCAATTTCAAATCCTTCCTCTTTATTTGAGTCATCACCCCATGTTAAAGCTACTGCCCCGCTAGAAGCCGACGCTTTCAAGGCATAAGGAGCATTTGGAGCCGCAGTGATTTCTGTAGAAACTTTAGTTACGTCCGAATAAGCCAAATGACCATTAACATTACTTGATTTAACTCTAAAATAGTACGTTAATCCCTCTTCTAAAGGTAAACTTACTGCTGATGTAGTATTTTTTGTCAAAAATGCTTTTACTACTTCTTTTGTAAAGTCAGCATCGATAGCTCTCTCCAAAGTAAATGAATCTTCATCATTTGAATTGTCTTTCCAAGTAGCCTGAATGACAGGGTTTCCTAAAGCATCCGTAGCCATTGCAGTAGCCAATTGAGAAGGAGAAAATGGTGAACCAGCATTAACAATACTAGAAACAGGTGATAATCCTTGGTAGTTGACAGCTACAACTTTATACCAATACTTAGTATTTGATGCCGCTTGATTATCAGAATAACTTTCTGCATCAGGACCCAAATCTGCAATTTGCTTATAATCTCCTGCATCTTCGCCCGAAGAGGTACGATAGATATGAATTCTTACACGGTTATTGGTAATCCCATCTTGCAAACCACCTACCGACCACTTCAAGTCGTTGGTATTGGCAGATGCTGTTAAGGCAACTACATTATAAGGAGCTCTTGGAGCGGTACGCTTCAAGGTTGTTACAACAAGCTCACTTGACCAATAACTTGGAGTTCCGTCGCCATTAATTGCTCTAACTTTCAAAAGGTATGTCGTTCCTTCAGAAAGTTTTGTTAGGGTTGCCGCTTCATAAGTAGCTCCCTTGATTCCGAAGGTTTGAGTCATGTTAATCACTCTGTCAACAGTAGAATAGCTTATTTCATACTTAGCTACATCTGTTCTGTTTGACATATACCATCTTAAATCGACACTATACAAACCTCTGCCGTCGCCTTTAAGAGTCGTGTTACTTCCAAAACTATCCAACGCAAATTCTTTTGGAGTAGATGGGGCACTTTTGGTTTCATTAGATTCGGCAGATGTTAGGCTACTTCCCACAGAATTCACTGCTGTAATGCGATATTTATAACGTCTGTTATTTTCAATCACATTATCTTCATAAGACACCTCACCTGTGCCAGTATGAGGAGCAAAAGAAGTTGTCAGAACTGTCCAATTCACACCATTGTCCACAGAACGCTCAATCTTAAAGCTTTCTTCATTGGTTGAATTATCTGTCCATCTCACAGTGATGCTTGGCTTTGGAGTAATTTCATCATTTCTGATGTAAGCATTACTAGGAGAAAGCGGAATAGTTGTACTTGCATTGGTAGTGACTGTAATTGGTCCAACCCAGCAAGAACTTTGGGTTGCTCCAGCAGGCAAACCATTGGTTGGGAATGGTGTTCCACCCGGAGTACAAGTTGGTGTACTTGTTCCAGAACTTTTGTAGGCTCTAATCCAAATAGTATAAGTAGTATTTGGATTTAGGCTTGTCAAACTTCCTACACTTGGTCCACTAGAAAGAAACTCCGTAGTTAAGTACGTAGGAGTAGTGGAAGAGTAGGCTACTTGATAGCCTGTTTCTGTTAGGTCGTTATCAGTCCATGTTAAACCGATTTCGTCACTGCTGCCACCCACTGCAGTTCCTTGTAAATTCGAAGGAGCGGTGAGTTGTGCCCAAACATTGATTGAGGCACTCAGACAGAAAAATAAAGATAGAAAATAATTTTTTCTCATAGCTAAACTATCAGTTTAAGTTATTAATTACTTGGGAGGGATACTCTTTTTGTTTGTAAATATACTTTATTTAATTGATTTATCTCTAAAATTTAAGCTTGAAATTTATTTTACGGTAAAAATTTTATAAAACACCTATTTCGTTACCGTCGAATTATCAAACCATATCGGAGAATCATCTCCAAAAGGATATAATCATTAATTTTTAAAAGCAATAACAGAGATTTCGACATTGACATCTCTTGGGAGCTTGGCTACTTGTACTGTTTCTCTGGCAGGGGGATTTTCTGGAAAATAACTGCCATAAATTTCATTGACAGTGATAAAATCATCCATATTTTTAAGAAAAATACTTGCTTTTACAATGTTTTCGTACGACATACCAGCTTCTGACAAAATATATCCAATATTTTTCATAATTTGTTCGGTTTCTGCCTGAATATCGCCTAATCCTGCTTTTTCTAAGGCAATTTGCCCTGAAACATACAAAGTATTCCCCGCTAATACTGCTTGGCTGTAGGGGCCAATGGCTGCAGGTGCATTCGAAGAATGTATGATTTTTTTCATGTATGAATTTGTTTGATGTATCTAATAGTTTTTTGCAAAATTCATAATAAATATGAGAATAAACAATTATGTTTGAACAAATATTATACATTGATTTTATGTTTCATCTGCAAGAGAATAAATTTGATTCTGCGTTAATTATTTTTGTGAAAAATGCCTGTTTAGGGAAGGTGAAATCTCGTTTGGCTATTTCTGTCGGAGACAGGCTTGCCTTAGAAGTTTATCAACTTTTAAGCCACTATACAGCTCTTGTGACGCATGGTTTGGAAATGGATAAGTTTGTGTATTATTCTGATTATATCGAGCGAGAAGACTGTTGGACTGATGCTGTTTTTGAAAAGAAACGCCAAGCAAATATTGATAATCTTGGAGTGAAAATGGCAAGTGCTTTTCAAGAACTTTATGAGTTGTCGTATGCTAAAATGATAATTATTGGGAGCGATTGTTTGTTACTTTCAGAGGAAATCCTTCAAGAAGCTATGGACGAATTATCTCAAAATCAAGTAGTGATTGGTCCTTCTGAAGATGGGGGTTATTACCTAATGGGTATTAATTTTGAGAAAATTAATACCAACTATAAGGATGTTCTTTTTGAATTATTTCACCATAAATCTTGGAGCCATGCTGCTGTTTTGGAAGAAGCATGGATGGCTTGCGAAAAAATGTCTCTCCAATATTTTTTATTACCCATGCTCACGGATGTTGATACCTTTCAGGATTTGCAACGTTCGATGGATTTATTGTCTCAAAGTGAGTCGAAACATGCTTTATTGATGACTGAAAAGCTGATGAAGCTTCAGGATTTGTGGCAATAATAGATGTTTTTCGTCATTAATAATCAAATGATTGGAGAGTGCACTATATTCGGCATCACTTCTTTGTCTCTGTATAATGGCTTTAATTTCTTCCTTTGTTCGTAGGGGGTCTCTGGCGGCAATTCTCTCAATTCGGAGATTCATTGGAGAAATAACGGCAATTAATTCATCTAAATATTGGGAATAATTGGCTTGAATAATAGCAGCTTCTCTAATTAAATAGGGATGTGCATGCTGTGATAATACCCATTTTTGGCTATCTTCATAGACCCTTGGATGAATGAGGGCATTGAGCATAGTCAATAATTCTGGATTTTGAAAGACTTGGGAAGAAACCCACCGACGATTGTATTGCCCATGCTCATCATAAGCTTGTCTTCCCAATAGTTCTTTTATTTCTTTGATTAATTGTAAATCATTGTTGGTGAGGAATTTGGCTCTTTCGTCTGCATAATAAACCGGCACACCGAGTCGTTCGAAAACTTTGCAAATAATACTTTTTCCTGAGCCTATTCCTCCAGATATACCGATGATTTTAGGTGTTTTTTTCATTATAATCTTGACTAAAGAAGGCTTTTATGTTGTTTGTGTTTTTTTTGATAAAATACTCAAAAACAATACTTCCTGGGTAAATTTGTGTCATTTGGCTGTTTTTTTCTCTTTTTATCTTTCTAATCTTTGAATAAAAATCAAAATGAGCTTTGATGATGGCAATACAATCAGATATTTTACCTTCGGTGATGAATTTTATTCCAGAAATCCCATCGAGTACTAATCGGGTGAATAGGGTTTTGAGAAGTGTCTCGTCAGGTAAATTTTTGTAAAGCATTAGTAATCCATTTCTATAATTGAGGAATGTTTTTCGAGGATTAGATTTGTGTAAAGTTCCTCCTCCGAGATGAAAAACAATGGATTGTGGGTGGTAAAAAATCTTTTTTCCAGCAAGTTTAAATCTCCAGCATAGGTCGATTTCTTCCATGTGAGCAAAAAAAGTTGCATCAAAACCTCCTACTGAGTGGAAATCGCTTGCTCGAACAAACATACAAGCACCAGTTGCCCAAAAAATTTCCTTTATGTCATCATATTGCCCCTGGTCGCTTTCGATTTGGTCAAAAATTCGTCCTCTACAAAAGGGATATCCCAAATAATCTATGTAGCCTCCTGCTGCTCCAGCATATTCAAAATCTCTTTTTTCGAGGTAGCTTCTTATTTTTGGCTGACAAGCAGCAATAGATTGGTCTTGTTCCATCCAATCGAGTATTGGTTCAATCCAATTGGGGCTTACTTCTACATCTGAGTTCAAAAGAACATAATACTCTGCCTCCAGATGCTTTAGAGCTTCGTTATATCCTCCTGCGAATCCGTGATTTTTATTATGTCGAATGATGCTAATTTGTGGAAAGTATTCGGATAAATACCGAATAGAGTCGTCCTCGGAGGCATTGTCTGCCACGACAATGGCGAAATCCGAAGAATGAGCGACAATACCCGGAAGATATTTTTCGAGAAAATGTCTCCCATTATAATTGAGAATTACAACGGCTAATTTTGCCATATTTTTATTTGAATAAGCCTTCTAAGTCCATACCAGGAATGTTTGGCAAAAGGTCACCTGTAGATTTTCTAAATTCTTCTTTCGCCCGAACTTCAACATTTTCCAACGCTTTGTTTACCGCTGCTACAATTAAGTCTTGAAGGATATTTTTATCGCTAATCTTGACTAAATCGTCGTCAATTTCGATGCTAATAATTTGTTTTCTTCCATTGGCAACCGCTTTTACCATTCCTGCACCAGATTCTCCGATTTCTGTAATTTTACTCAAATTTTCTTGTGCTTCTCCAATTCGGGCTTGCATGTCTTTCATTTTACTTGCTAACCCAAAAATATCTCCCATGTTCATTGTCTTATTGGTTTTTGTTTCTTTTGCAAATATAAAAGATATAGTAAATTGATGAATATTTTTTATCTTAATAATTGAATTAATCCTGAGGTTTGAATAGTCTTGCCACTAAATGAAGTGATATTGGCAGTATAGGTATAATTTCCAGCTGCGGCAATTGTTCCGCCATTGTCTGTTCCATCCCATCCTTGTTCAAGGTCTTTTCCTTCATATACCAATCTTCCCCATCTATCGAATATTTTTAGGTTAAAGTCTGCTACAAATCGCCCGATTGCTCGAAAACTTGGATTGAATTCGTCTGCGTTGGGTGTAAAGGCTGTTGGGAAATATACCTGGGCGGGTACATCAATGGTCAGTGGATTGGAATAAAAGTATAATGGAAAATCAAAATGTGTTCCATTGATATTGATTTTGTAGTACTGAATCCCTTTGATTCGTAAAGTTGGGTTTTTCTTGCTGGTCTTGACAAATTCTTCTACATAATCTCTTATATCCAACTGATTGTCCACGGTGTTTTTTAAAACTTTGATATTTCCATCTTCTTCAATTATTTCTACAATGTATTCATACGAGGTGGAGCTACTGGTATTGATATTCAGGGCAGACCATTGGATAGTTCCTAAAGAGGCTGTTTTTAGTAAAATACTGCAAAATGCCTCTGATTGTTCAGAGGTATTGCTACATTCGTCTTCATAGCTGACTTTATAGCAATATTGTTTTTCGGAAGTATTAACACTCGAATCTGCCAAAGGGAATTGGATGTTGTCGGCTTCTGCTATTGGCTGGTAATTTGGGCTATTTCCTTCTTTTCGAAAGAAATGATATTTTGAAATAATGGTATTGCCAAGGGCATCATTTGCACTGAATGGACTTGGACTAAATTGGATTAATCGTTGGCTTTCTACTGTAACAGATGCAACAGAAATAGGATTTAAGGTGGTTTTAGATTTGGTTTCAAGTAAATAAAGGGGCGATTTTACGATGATAGTGCCATTGTTCTCTTTTTGAATCATGGCAGTAATGTAAAATTGATATTTTTTACTACAATCTAGTCCTTCTATTTCTACATTTGGATTATTGCTCGGATTGGGGCTTGCGATGTTTCCGTTTTCACCAGAGGGATAGTCGCTGTAATTCAGTTGATATTCTTTTACATTGCCCGAAGTTGATGTCCAAGTAAATGGTATTTTCTTAGGGTTTGAGGCATCAAATTGAGCAACAATTGTACATAATTCGTTCGAAATAGAGGTTAATCCACATCCATTTGTACCATTAAGCCTGAAACAATATTGTTGCTTTGTGTCAAATCCTGTCAAATTTATCGACTTGTTGCTTTCGCTGGCTGCTCGACTCAAAAACTTGCCAGTATCGGTCCATATTCCATTATTGGTTTTTTGTTCGATGCGATAGTCCATATTTGGACTGCCCTCTGAAAAGGTGATTTTATTTGTTTTACCCTCCTCAAATCCTTCTAATAAATCGATGCTCGGATTTTCTTTTTGATTGGTAATTTGGATGGGGCTACTTGTACAATTGGGATTTTCTCCTGAAATGGCAACGACCAAGGGAGAGCTGCTTGGGGCAGAAAGATACACATGCGAAACTTTCAGAGGGAGTTGGCTAATATTGATAAATTCGCCGTCACTCTGATTATTTTCATCTCCCCAAATAATGCGGTATTTCTGATGTTTTTGGTTAATAGTAGTGTTTTTAAAAGTAATGGTCAGACTTTTGTCATTGCATGGGCTGATATCGATGTCGGGTTTTTCTGTATAAACGACCTCAATAGAGCGGCACGTGACAAGCGGAATGCCACTTTCTGTATTACTAGTAGCTCCTTGTAGTACCCAGTATTTGCCTGGATTCGACACTTGATAGCTCAGTTTTGGCTCAGAAGGAAAGTTGTTTAGGGTTTGTCCATCGGTGAAATTAAAAATATAACCTGCATTTTTGATGTTTGCATCATTTTTAGGAATAATATTGACGAGGGCATTGGGTGTTTGAGAGTTCAGGCAAACAAAACTTTGTTTGAATTCTGATTCAAGAGAAAATGCTCCACCCAAGGCAAAACCTGTACCAGGATTTTGACAAGACGAGGGTTCTGTATGCTGTTGTCCGAAAGTATGGAATGCAAAAAACAGGATAAGCAGAATGGAATTTATTAAAAATTTCTGAATACGAAGCATCTTTCTATTAAGCTATAAATGAGCTTAATCAATAATCGTGCCTAGAATGGCTATTAATGGAGAATTATTAAAAAAATAAAAAATTGCCTGATTGGTATTAAAATTACGGAAGAGGAAAGGGGTTCGTTCCCTGAATAGTCCCTTCGGTTTTAATAGGTACGAACCTAGCGAATAATTCTTCTGAATACCATTTTTCTTTTCGGGTTTTCTTAATAATCTCGGCATGAGCTTTTTGTTGATAAGCGTATTTTTTTACCATGTCCGGACTTTCCCAAATGGAAAATGTAGCTTGGTTGATGAAGGGGGTTTCGCCAATGCCCACTGAAAAAATAAAACCCTCCGCTTGGTTGAGTTTTGCGGCGGCGATGGGTACATTTTGCCAAAAACGACGAAGTTTACTTATTCTGATGCTTGCTCGGGTCAGTACTGCCACAGCTGTTGTTGTCTGCTGAGAATCTATGGTTTTTGTGGTTTGGAATGGCATTTTATTGTCCCATGCTCCGTGGGCTTCACAAGGAATTCCGACAAAAGTCCATTGTTCTGAGGTAAATAGCTGCCAAAATTTCCAAATAATAGACTTTTTTTTAAAGTTTTCCCAATCTGTTTCATTTTCCCAAGCACACATCAAACCCCATTGTTGTAAATCAGGAATAATATCAAATGTTCCGTTTTTCCCACATCCCAAAAGTTTCCAAAATTTGATTTCTTTGGTAAAAAATAATGGAATTCTAAAAAAAGCCATTGATAAGAAAGCAAATGGAATATATTTTTTAGGGTATCTGACAATATGTAATGAAACGTACATGATATTTTTTATGATTTAAACTCCCATTTTCGACGAATTGTTGGCAAATTATTCTATTTATTTATGAAAAAATCAAAAAATAGCTCCTAAATTCCAAGTATGTTGCGTCTGATAATGCAAATTTCCATCTTTTACTTCTAATGGGCTTTCGATGTTATTGTGGTATAGTTCGCCAGTTCCTAAGCCTTGGGGGATATTGCTTTTGTATTGGGCGGTAAGTTGAGCAATGGCATTCAAGCCAATATTAGACTCCAAAGCTGAGGTCATCCACCAGCCGATTTTCAAACGAGTAGCGATTTCAATCCATTCTTTACAATGTTGCAAGCCACCCAAAAGGGTTGGTTTTAAAATAATGTATTGGGGTTGTATGTGCTTTAATAATTGCATTTTCTTGACATAATCGCTCACGCCTATCAGCTCTTCGTCTAATGCAATTGGAATAGGGCTTTTGGCGGAGAGGGCTTTCATGCTATCAGGCTTGCCTTGTTTGATGGGTTGTTCGATGCTATGAATCTGATAATCAGATAGTTTTTCGAGTTTTTGCCATACGTCATTTTCAGAAAAAGCTCCATTTGCATCTACACGCAAGGTAATTTGCTCAGCAGAATATTCTTTACGGATTGAACTTAAAACCGACAGCTCTTCCTCAAAATTAATTGCCCCCACTTTTATCTTGATGGTGCCAAATCCGGCACGGAGCTTTTCGCTTACTTGATTATTCATAAATTCTTTATCACCCATCCAAACCAACCCATTAATAGGGATAGATTTTTCACCTTTGACAAAGGCATTATTAAAAATAATCCGCTGCCCTCCGTTCATAAAATCCAAAAGAGCTGTTTCAAAAGCAAATTTTATAGAAGGGTAGCAATCGTCGATGAGCTGGGTCAGTATAATCGAAAGATTCCACTCAAAAACTTCCAAATCAAGCTGATTGAAGGTTCGACAGATATCATCTAAAATCTCTTCAAAATTGTCCAAATCATCGATGCTTAATCCTTTGAGTGGAGCGGCTTCGCCTAATCCAAAAATATTCAGATTTTCTGAGTCATAAACCTTGATAAAAAAGCTGTCTTTTTCGGTATAAAATCCACGTGAAGTACCAGCTTTAAATTTAAAATTCAGAGTATGTTTCAACCATTTGACTTTCAATCCCATCGAAAAATGTTTAATTTTGGCAAAAGTACATAAACTTTTGCTTTAGATAGATGTCTATTTTGAGTTTTATGTAATTTAATTGTTTGAAGATGTAATTCTTCAAATCAAAGAATATTTAAAAATTATCCTGAATGAATTACTCTTTTCTGAATTTACTTATTTTACTGCCGACTTTGTTGCTTAAGCTTATCATTTCTATCCGGAATTTTTTGTATGATAAAAACATCAAAAAATCCACAAGCCCAGAAGTCTTTACGATAAATGTCGGGAATTTGAATTTAGGAGGAACAGGCAAAACGCCTCATGTGGAGTATTTGGTGCGTTTATTGTCGAAAAAATATAAAATAAGTATTTTAAGCCGAGGGTATAAAAGAAAAACCAAGGGGTTTGTTTTGGCTCAAAATCCAACAAATGCCAATCAAATTGGTGACGAGCCAACCCAATATTTTTTGAAGTTTAGTCCGAATGTGCATGTTGCTGTTTGTGAAAAAAGAATAGAGGGGGTTCGTGAAATTCAGCGGTTATTTACTGATAATGAGATAGTTATTTTAGATGATGCTTTTCAGCACCGAGCAATAAAATCACATTTAAACATCTTACTTTGTGATTTTAACAGACCATTTTTTGATGATTATCTGTTTCCGCTGGGAAAATTGAGAGACGAAAGAAAAAGTGCTAATCGGGCAGATGCCATCATTGTGACTAAATGTCCTCACCAACTGAATGACGTGCGTAAGGCATATTTTACCACACAATTGTATCAGATTATTCCTAAAGAGGTGCCGATTTATTTTTCATCCATTTCATACAAAAATTTTTGTTCTTATACTTATACCTCGGATTTTGATGTATCAAAACCTGTGATTGTTGTAACTGGAATTGCTAAACCCGAGGTTTTTGTAGAATATTTAGAGAAAAATGGCTTGTTGATTAAGCAAATTCAAGATTATCCCGACCATTATAATTTTCAACGCAAAGATGTAGAAAAAATAATTTTTGGGAGTGGAGACTTTCGATTAGTTCCGCAAATTATCACAACAGAGAAAGATTTTGTAAAACTAAAACCGCTACTGAGCCCTGAGGAGCAAAAGCATTTTTATTTTGTTCCGATTGAGATTGAAATTGCTCCGTCAGAAGAATTTGAGACGTTTGTTTTGAATAAAATAAATCGATATGTTGGAAAGTAAAAAAAAACAGACAGCTGAGATGATAAAAAATCGAGCAAAAGAGCTTGGTTTTGAGGCTTGCGGCATTTCTAAAGCTGATTTTCTGGAGGAAGAAGCTCCTTTACTGGAGCAATGGCTGACACAAAATTATCACGGAAAAATGGCATACATGGCAAATTATTTTGATAAGAGGCTAGACCCTCGACTCTTGGTAGATGGGGCGAAATCTGTCATTACTCTTTTTTTGAATTATTTTCCTGAAGAGCAATTAAGCCAACAAGAAACGGATTATAAAATCTCAAAATATGCGTATGGAAAAGATTATCATTTTGTGATGAAAGATAAAATTTCGGAGTTATTGTCGTTTATTTGGGAAGAAATAGGGGAGGTAAATGGCAGAATATTTGTTGATTCTGCCCCAGTGATGGATAAAGCTTGGGCAAAAAAATCTGGCTTGGCTTGGATGGGAAAACACTCAAATATGATTAATCGTCAAATAGGAAGCTTTTTTTTCATTGGCGAAATTATCTGTGATTTAGAATTAGAATACGACGTTTCCATCAAAGATTATTGCGGAACGTGTACCAGATGTATCGATGCTTGCCCTACCGATGCCATTGTTGAGCCTTATGTGGTAGATGGCTCCAAATGTATCAGCTATTTTACGATTGAACTCAAAGAGGCAATTCCTGCGGAAGTGAAAGGTAAGTTCAATAATTGGATTTTTGGTTGTGATATTTGCCAAGATGTGTGTCCGTGGAATCGATTTTCAAAACCCCACCAACAGGAAAATTTTAGATTACCTATTGCTTTAAAAGAATTTACGAATCAAGATTGGGAGGAAATAACGGAAGAGATGTTCAGGGAATTATTCAAGAAAAGTGCCATCAAAAGAACCAAGCTTGAAGGATTAAAACGTAACATTTCTTTTGTTCGACAAATAGATTAGTTTTTCCCCTTGAACTCTCGCAAATCTATGATGTTTTGACAAAATTCATATTCGTTTTTTTGATTGGAACAAATAATTAATAATCTATCTTGGGTATGTTTTTCAACATGTTCCAGATACCAATCAATTCCATGTATGTCTAAATTTGAGGTAGGCTCGTCCAATACAATAATCGGAGTTTCGGAATAGAAAGCAAGTCCTAATTTAAGCCGTTGTTTCATGCCAGACGAAAAATTTTTGACGATTTTGTTGGCATGAGCAGATAAATGAAGAGCCTCCATCAATTGGTCGGCATTCCAATTATTTCTAATTTTTTTAAATTTTTTATGAAATTCGATGCTTTCCCGAAGACTCAATTCCTCTACTAATTCCAGGTAAGGGGCAGCGATGCTTATTTCTTTGTAAATCTCGTCGGCTTCAAAAGTTTTCGACGAATCACGATAAGTAATTCCCCCTTCAGATTGAGGTAAAACACCAATTAACACCTGTAAAAGCGTCGATTTTCCGCTGCCATTAGGGCCGATGAAAGTATAACTTTGGTTTTTTTCAAAACTCAAATGTACATTCCGAAAAATCCATTCATTTCGGAATTTTTTACCAAGGTTGTCGAGAATTATATTCATTGTAAAAAGAAACACACAAAATTAGCAAATAGCATTAATTTTGTGTGTTTGTAGAATGATTATTCCGAAGATTTTTTTACCGGACTTTTGATAATTCCACGCTCTGATTTTAGAACGAAATTCAGAATTTCATCTCTTTCTGGAGAAGCCAGAAACTCCAATTCAATTTGAGCAATGGCTTCGGTATTATTAAGACCTTTTAAATAGATATATCGGTAAATATCTTGGATTTCGTTAATTTTAGAATCAGAAAAACCTCTCCTTCTCAATCCCACCGAATTGATACCAGCGTATGAAAGAGGCTCTCGTGCCGCTTTGATGAACGGAGGAACATCTTTTCTGATTTGAGAACAACCACCGATATAAGTATGTTTGCCGATTTTCACAAATTGTTGTACGGCTGTCATTCCCCCAATATTGGCATAATCTTCCACCGTAATATGCCCTGCCAATTGGACGGCATTTGCCAAAATGACATTATTACCCACAATACAATCGTGAGCTACGTGAGCATAAGCCATAATCAAACAATTCGCACCTATTTCAGTTCTATGTTTGTCAATCGTACCACGATTCACCGTCACACATTCTCGGATAGTTGTATTATCTCCAATAATGGTAACAGTATCCTCTCCCTTGAATTTTAAATCTTGAGGAACTGCCGAGATTACGGCACCTGGGAAAATTCTACAATTTTTCCCGATTCTTGCTCCTTCCATAATAATGGCGTGAGAGCCAATCCAAGTGCCTTCACCGATTTCGACATCCTTATGAATAACAGCAAAAGGCTCGATGACAGCATTATGTGCAACTTTGGCATCAGGATGTATGTATGCTAACGGTTGATTCATGTTTATTAATATAGATATAATTTAGTCCAAACGCAGATTTGGCTTTTATTAGGGATTTATTATTTTGTTTTTTTGACTAACCTTGCTGTCATGCTTACATCGCAGACAAGATTTTTCCCAACCCAAGCTTCACCGTGCATTTTAGCAACTCCCATTCTGATTGGAGCCAATAAAGAGCATCTGATGATTAAGGTATCTCCTGGGAGTACATTTCTATAGAATCTACAATTGTCAATTCCGACCAAATAAGGCCAATAGCCTTCAGGGTCTCCTGTGGAGGTTAATACCAAGACTCCGCCCGTCTGTGCAATTGCTTCTATCTGAAGGACTCCCGGCATGACCGGATTGTCGGGGAAATGACCAGTGAATTGAGGTTCATTCATGGTAATATTTTTGACACCCACCACCGTTTGTCCATCGAGATAAACAATTTTATCTACGAGAGCAAATGGATAACGGTGGGGTAAAAGCCTTGCAATTTCACTGACATTAAATACAGGAGGTGTATTTGGGTCATATTGAGGAGTGCTTTTGGCAGCATCCGTCATGTGTTTTTTGATTTTTTTTGCTAAAGCAACATTAGGAGTATGCCCAGGTCTTGCCGCAAGAATGTGTGCTTTCAAAGGTTTGCCTATGAGAGCCAAATCACCCATCACATCTAATAGTTTGTGTCGGGCTGGTTCATTGGCAAAACGGAGAGGCATATCATTCAAAATACCCGTTTTTCCAACATGAACCTTGTCTTTTCCGAGCAATTTAGCTAGATTTTCTACTTCTTGTTCCGAAATTTCTCTATCTACTATCACCACGGCATTATCAATATTTCCACCTTTAATCAAGCCTGCTTTGAAAAGAGCTTCTAACTCATGTAAAAAAACAAACGTTCTACAAGGGGCAATTTCTTGTTTGAATAAATTAATATCGTGTAATTGAGCATGTTGGCTGTGAAGTACCGTCGAATTGTAATCTACCATTACTGTCAGACGATAATCATTCAAAGGCAAAGCGGCTAGTTCTATGCTTTGGTCGTCGTTTCTGAAGTGAATCGCTTCCGTAATTTCATAATAATTTCTAAGAGCATTTTGTTCTTCAACTCCTGCTTCTTCTATTATTTCTACAAATTTTATGGCACTGCCATCTACAATCGGAATTTCTGGACCATCCAATTGAATCAGTACGTTGTCAATCTGTAATCCAACTAATGCCGATAAAATATGCTCTGTGGTATGTACCCGTACGCCATCTTTTTCTAATACTGTCCCACGAGAAGTGTCCACTACCAAGTCAACATCAGCCTCAATGATGGGTTTGTTGGGAAGGTCAATTCTTTGAAATTTGTACCCATGGTTAATGGCTGCTGGCTGAAGGAGCATCGTAACTTTTTCGCCCGTATGTAAACCTACGCCCGTAATTGAAACTTGTGATTTGAGTGTCTGCTGTTTAACGTTCATTGTATTTTCTAATAATTCTGAGGCTTATAATCAACTTTTATAAAAAATAAGGTGTAATTTAAACTATTAATTCGGTAAGTTAGTGATTTTTTCCTCAAGTTGGAGTATTTTTTTCTCTAATGTCGGTAATTTTCTAAAAACAGACATGGATTTTAAAAAATCACCAATATCAAAAGCTGGATTTCCGTTGATAGAAGTCCCTTCTTTTCTAACACTCTTGGTTACTCCTGCTTTTCCTCCGATTTTTGTGCCGTTGGCAATATTCAGGTGTCCACCAATTCCTACTTGTCCAGCTATCACACAATTATCTCCGATTTTTGTCGAGCCTGCAATGCCCGTTTGGGCGGCAATCACGGTGTTCCAAGTTGGAGTTTCGGTGAAAGATATTAGTTGTAAGGACAATCAGGATGGCAGTGTGAAGTTGA
>JACCEA012285088.1_pt1 | contig 19474 bp, 22 predicted proteins | sample 7449851 | NCBI WGS metagenome assembly JACCEA01 (sample SAMN15323453, study PRJNA562643) | freshwater metagenome | isolation source: river surface water | place: USA:Blue River Watershed | collected 2017-08-18
AAAACAAAAAACTATGAAATAAGACATAGATTATCACAATATTGTTGATTTTAAGCTTAACCGATAATGCTATTTATAAATGAATGCAATGTTTTGCATGCTTATTAGGGTCCCTTACGTCAGCGCTGCCGCTGTCACGGGCCAGCCTCCTCGGCGGGGCGAATAACTTCTTTCTCAACTTCTGGGATAGATGGAGAAAGTGACACTTTCTTGGCGTCATTTGCTTTGTTTGATGATGATGTCGACGATGATTGCGAGTTCGCCTGTTTATTTCTTGACACTTCCTCTATTTTGGGCATATTCTTGCGGTCTTGAATGTATTGTTGGGGAATGGCATCACTATCACCCATATACTTTAGCTTCGGTAGCTTGTATCGCTTGTCTAATTCCATTTTATATTTTTGCTCAATACATTGAATACCCAGCTGACAAAGAAATTCACGAAATTTACCGGTCGCATCCTCCACCACATCGTGTACTACATCAGGATTTACTACAATGTCGTACACTTCACATTCCACACCTTTTTTGTCAACCTCTGACCTCCCTATCCCTACACTCATGGGGATGTTCATACCTTCAACCTCATTGCCATCAGCATCCAGCTTTTTCTTCAAAGCTGGTTTATCGATGATCTCGTGTTGTGTGATATTTATGAAAACCTTCTTTCCGTCCGCAATTTTACATGTCTTGAAAGAAAATCCTGGTACTGGGCTGATGTGGATCCCTTTCTACAAATTTGGAATGAACAATAATATTTGTTTTCGATTATAGCATCTGAAATTCAAGTTTACCTGCGTTGGTTGTTTGGTAATGTTGATGTTTTTGTCTCCCTCGTCCTGCTGTAGTGATTTCAAAGCTGCAGCCAACGCCTCAACATCTTGCATAGATGGATTGCTATTTTGAGATTTCATTCTCGATCCTGATTCCAACAATGGGTATCTTGGAGAAAGTCAATGGCGAATATTCCCATTCTATAAATGGTTCCGCCCGCGCATGCGGCTTTGCCCCGCCAGAGCGCCACGGACGGAGCAGTAATTCGACGAATTACATTTTAAGTTGTAGGATATCGCAAAAGCATCCAACCGTTTCAATTGTTGTATGGATATTGATTTAAAGTTATTATGTCAAACCCCTTAAACTTCTCTCGATAAATACAACTTATATTTAATAAATCAACTGTCAGGTTTGGTCAAAGAGCCCTAATGGAGACTCTGCCTAAAATTAACGGAAGTTACTGGACAATACTAAAACCCTAATTTGGCTTCCTTCATGATAATGCCAATCCTCAATGAAGTGAAGTTTAATGACAGGAGACAGTTGACCTTAATCGAAATGACATGATCAAGAAAGAGAATTTACTTCACATTATCGGAGTTGCTTATTTCATGCGAAAAATGCAAGAAAATATCCATATCCAGAATAGAAGCAATATCAACAAAATTTTATATTCGGAAATAGTCAGGAAAGGACAATACAAAATACAATGACTAAAATTCATTGTTCCAAATTGTTCACCTGGAAAATGTCAAAGCATTCGATGGTATTGAGAACTCGATCAATCTCCATCATGGCTGACAATAATGTTTTAATATATCACATGTCGGAATCGTCATGTTGCAATCCAGAGTAGCAAATGAGAAAGCGAGATGCTTGGGTATTGACATGCACAAATTCTCAGGAAGCAAGTATTTATATTACAAAACCACGCCAATTGTTTACTCCAAAATGACAGGATATGCTGGAAGAATGAACAATTATAAATATAATGACCTTACATGCTTTGAAAGAAATCTTAAATCACGATGCACACATCATCAATTAGTTTTAGAAGATAAAGAATTTTGGGTATTTTTTGATCCAGAAGAAACTAAAACCACAATCTTATAGGACTTTTCGGAATAAACATATTAAGAAGTTACTTTAGGTTTTTGGAAGTTGATGACAGCGTGTGTGACGTGGCAGCAGATATATTTTGGATATTTACGTGCAATCAACAACAGATTCAAATAGAAAGCAAAGAGAAAAGACGGATGGTGAGGAGATGAAGACAATTAATGAGAGTCATAGCATATGTGATATAGTCGACAGGGGGTTGGGCATTATAAAATACTGTATTGCAATGTGAAGGATATAGACAGATGGCCAATTATGAGTTGTTGTGAGAAGACACACAATTAAGCAGGAATAATGCACAAAGCAGTCGAATGGTGAATGAATGATAGCAAAAAGCAATGAGTAATAGCAAAGGGTGAAGGAAAAACAGCAAACTTAACAGTATGAGGACTCTAACTGCAAGACAAGTTATATACGACAGTTTTCAGTCAACAATTAAAAAGCTGTAGTAAATGGCATATAATGGTGTGAAGGATAGGATGATACAATACCATGGGTTGGTGACAACAGTCAACCAAAGCTACCATCTAAAACAAACATGATTTACAGAAGGGGAGGTATATGCAAGTTTGAGGGAAATTCTGATCAATAATATCTTGAAGAGGGAATACTTCGTCAAAAGAAGACCGGCGTAACATAAACAACTCAAAAAAATAGAAGGCATAATTAACAAGCTTCTGAAACTTGATGAATAATGTAACTGGAATGTGTTTGAATGATAATAATTTTCAAAAAAAGCAATTAATGTTGGATAGAAATATGTAGGCCTTATCCATGAAATAGTAAAAACAGCACGTGGGAAGGACAGCATATTATTGGTTGATCAGTTCTACCTTTTTATTCGAGATTACATCATCATGAGGCAAGTGAGAGTTTGCATTGCACGGGACCATCGAGGAAAATATAGATATGATCAAACATTGTGATGAAAGTAACGGGTGGTTCCGAGACAAACTTATCGCTTTCATGATGCGAGCATGCACAGAAAAGCAGTATTCTCACCTATACCACTGATTATAATTAGAACGGAGAAGACATCGGAAAGTGGGAATAAGTCGAGAATCGCGGGTCTCCCAATATAGACCTGTGCGGTAATGTTGGTTGTGCTTGTAAGGCATTTGGATAATGTATGTGTGCTGAATACTCAGAAGGAAGCGACAATGAACCTGCACCCTGGATATTTGATATTGGAGGGATCATATGTGAAGAAACATCTCCAACACCATGAGTCCTAGGTTTACGAAATCCATTCTTCAGGTGGTGGGTAAGAGAGCAAGTGATGGTGATGCCATCTACAGTGATACTACGACATTCTGTAGCAAGTTTTTGAGCTTCTTCAAATGATGCTAGAGTAAGAAAACCATAGCCTTCTTGGACTTTCTGTTCTTTGTGGAATTTGTAGTCCTTAACGCTGCAATCCAGCAATTTGCCATGCATGATGAATGCTTTCCGCAGGAACATTTCGGTGGGAAAGATAATCTCATTCTCTTCAAAAAACGAGCAAAAGCTAACATACACTTGTATTCCTTCAGTATTTCCAAATGTGCGGCCGTCAATTCTTTTATCACTGATGGCAACCCTAGGAAACAGACCCAAAATTAAATTGCCACAATAATAACAAACAATCACTTTAGCTTACTTCATACGACGACCCATAAACATACATTCATTCAACAAACGGTGCATTTCTCTAGCAGCATGTGCGGTGGTCATGGTAACGAAACCAAAGAGAAGAGATCTTGTGTGGTCATCGTTACGCACAATATGAACATTTTCTACTGGACCATATTGATTGAATAATTCAAATAAATGTTTTTCTTCACAAAAGAAAGATAAATTGCCAACAAATAATACATTATTTTGGGCATTAGTTGTAGTATTTTGGTTGCTCATCATCATATCAATCTTGACAAAATGTGGGCAATGCGGGTAGGAAAACTGTGGAAATGCATCCAAACAAGTGCTGTATGTTTTATCAGAGGTAGCTCTCTATGTTATACCAGTCCACTGTACAATATAATATTTTATATTTGATGGCATACGCCTCATGAAATTTGGAGAATAATGCTTGTTGCAAGTTCATGCAGCGACGTAGCATCTATTTCTATATCTTATTCTGTAACTGGTCAGTTTAGAAATATGGCAGGTACAAATACTTCTGTGGTCAGTTTATTAAACTGCGAAACTGAACCAACAGATACATAACATGCTGGTATCCAACCCAATTGATCTTCATTGACAAGCAGCACTAATCAACCCGCGCATCACGTGAGAGTGAAGAATGGAACAAAACAAAAAAAAATGTACAGTAACATACAAAACAACTATTTTAAAACACATGCAGCTTAATTGGATCCACTCAAGTCACTTAGCCAAAAGAGCTTGAGCCTGACCAAAAAGAGTCACAACTAAATCCTTCCAATGTTCTTCAAACCGCTTGTAGGTGACAACTGGGATAGCCGTCACAGTAATGAACCAAAGTAAAAAAGAAAACGAGAATACACTCGAGTCATTTTTATTTGTTTCCTTTCTATCACTCTTAGATTTCTTCAAATGTGAAGAAATTAAAGGTGATACGCTCGCAAAATCGCTTTCACTATCTGAAATAGGGAATAATCTCATAATTGCGCCGACAGGCAAGGAGAGTGCTCCTAGTGATATGCATTTAAACCATTGATCATTTGTCAATGGGGCAGTCTTCACGAAATCACCTCCAAACTCCACAATGAAGTACTGTGCAATAACAGTGAAGATCAAAATAGCAATAAATAACGGATTTTGCGCAAGTCCACGAAATACATTAGGGTCATTTCCGATAGAACGGGCATTGATTTCATTGAAAACTTGGCAGAAGACGAATGCATTGAACACCACCGTTAAATGCTGAGTCGAATGAGGAATAACGTCGAAATGCACATGAGCAAATTCTAATAGATACAGTAGCACAGCCATTTGGAAAATAAATTGGAAAAAGATATTACGGAACATGCGATTGCTAATCAACGAAGCATTTCTCTTGAATGGTTTTCGTTTCAACAAATTCATGGAGGGAGGCTCAGTACCTAGTGCAAGGGCACCCATAGTGTCCATGATCAAGTTCACCCACAACATCATCACAGCATTCAACGGTGGCTCTTTACCAGTAAGAGCAGATATAAATGTCAATGTAAGTGCCACAACATTAACCGTCAGTTGGAATTGCAAAAACTTGCGAATGTTATCAAACACAGCCCGCCCCCACATAACACTCTTCACGATAGATGAAAAGTTGTCGTCTAAAATGACAATATCAGAAGCCTCCTTAGCGACTAAAAATAAAAAAGTTAAATGGTTCAAATAAAAATGAATTACACAGAGAAGACATATATATATCGAAGTTGAAAATGTTGAACATGAGGCTCGTCAGTTGCTGCAGCATCGCAGCAACTGAGAAAAAAATAACCACACTGAGCTATTATCAATTTCCCAAAGATTCGGCACTCAGACTTTATAGGGATTCGAAGTCGCAAGTTTTTGACTACTTTGGTAATGATCATAGATAGAGTAGAGGTAGAAACAAGGAACAAAGAGTGAGTTCAACCTACCTTCAGTGCCAGAAAGGCCCATTGATAAACCCACATCTGCAGCTTTAAGGGCTGGACCATCGTTAGTTCCGTCACCAGTTACGCCAACAACTTCACCATGCCCGTCGTTTCGACTCGCCTTCCATTCATCCAAGTATCCTGGCAACACAATATCTCGATGTTGGTCCCAGTCGAAATCAGGATGCAGTGTTTCCCATTCTTCTTTTGTCGCGGGCAAAGCGTGACCATTAAGTCTCGTCACCAAGATATGTTTGTCATCAGGCGATGATCTTGCCAAAACTTGCAACTTGGGCAATACTTCGTCCAATTGTTTGGGGGATAAGCGTCTAAAATTGGGTCCTTCCATGGCAATACCTCCTTCCGTGAGAATTCCGCATTCTTTGGCGATGGCTTTCGCAGTTTCTATGTTATCTCCAGTTACCATACGAACCACTATACCAGCTTCCTGGCATCTACGAACGGCATCTGTTACATCCGGGCGCAAAGGATCCTTGATTCCAAAAATTGCATCCAAAACGAGACCTTGTTCAATAGAATCCGTTTCACCATCCAGTTCATGTCTCGTTACCATCTTGTGAGCAACAGCAACAGTTCGCAATGCATTCTTTGCCATAGTTTCAATGGCATTTTCAAGCTCTTTCTTTACCGCAGATGTCAAATCTTTATCTCCGGAGGAAGTAGCGTATTTAACACATCGTTCAAGGATGATTTCCGACGCTCCCTTGGTGTAACACACGCCATCTTTGCCACCAGAACCATTCAGCAAAATAACACTCATTCTTTTTCTGGCAGAAGAAAAGGTTATCAAACGATCTCCGCGAGCAGCATTAAAACCTGCGCGCAATGGAATATAATCCGCTTTGAATGCTTTTCGGATGTAGTTAAGCAGAGCGCCTTCTGTTTTATTCCCAACCACCAAAGGTTCATCCGATCCATCGGGTGATGTCATTAAATTGGCAGTAGAATTGACGCTAATTCCTTCACTGATAGCCAAACTTTGCAGTTTTGACAGATTGTTAAGATTTTCGATCATCTGGTGATATTGACCACCTGCCCACCCAGCGACCACCGTCATCCGATTTTGTGTAAGCGTGCCGGTCTTATCTGAGCAAATATTGGTGGCATTTCCCATTGTCTCACAGGCAGCAAGAACACGGATTAAATTGTTGTCTTTCATCATTTTTTGAGTAGAGTATGCCAACGATAATGTGACTGCCAGAGGCAGACCCTCCGGGACAGCGACAACTACGATCGTAACACCCATGATAAAAGCCTTGAGGACATATCCATACAAATTCAAGTCCGGATTACGCCATTCCGGCTTTATAAACCATATCGCTATCATAGCAGCAAATGTTAAAACCGCGGTGATCATACCGAAATTTCCAATCTGGCCAGCAAGAACATCAAGTTTTTCCTGAAGAGGTGTATCAGCACTCTCTGTCGCAAGTTTCGCTTTAGTCTTTCCCCAACTAGATTGTTCACCCACCGCTGTAACAAGCATCAATGCATAGCCAGTTGAAACATTAGTGCCAGATAATAAAAAGATATCTTCTCCTGGAGTGTTGCCTTTCTTGATGTCATCTGGTTCACCCGTTAGAGAAGATTCATTACAAGTAACGTCACTTCCATCAATAAGAAGACCATCTGCAGGTATCTTATCACCAGCGTTCAACTCGATTACATCACCAACAACCTGAATGACCAGCAAATTTTGGGTTACAAAAAACGACTTTGACCAAGAGCAATTTCGATACTTACCAACTCTTTGACATTCACAGTAACAGCCTTACCACCACGCTTTGCAGTGATAGAGACATCATCCTTGACTGCATTTAACTTACGGAATTGAATCTCCTTGTTGTAGTTATTCGTAGCAGTAACGATTGCAACAATGAGAACCGCCGAGAGAATGGCTGCTCCCTCAATCCAACCTTTATTTGGATCTTCATACACTCCAACTGCTAATGAAACAACAGCTGCAACAACCAGTACAATAATGGTTGTATCTTCAAAAGATTCGAAAAATAAATCGAACCAAGTGGCACTAGGAGGCTCCGGAAATTCGTTCCTACCGTAACGAGTACGTCTGCTTTCCAGATCTTTTAAGTCCCCACTAGAAAGACCGCTCTTCAGATTGGTCTCCAACTTTTTTGCAAGCTCATCTATCCCTCCCAATTTTTCCAATGCTTCGAAGTTTTTTTCATGCTGTGAAATTGCGGGGTAATAAATAAACAACAATAAAATTCAATTACTCACAGCCTGATCATCGTTGAATAGAGCTAGCTCCTTTACTGACAACGACATGATGGTAAGACACTAAATATTCTCACCAATACGACGAGCTGACTTTGCGTTGTAAATACTTCAGTAAATGCTACAAAATTATCATTCTACTATTTATTAAATCCTGTCACAACCATGCAACCATGTTCAGCAGCAGTATACGCCCAGCCATGTGTGGAGGATACAAAGTTGAGAATAACCGACGGCGGTAACCGCATTATACAACGTCGGAGTTGACGTAATTGTGATTTTGACAGGAACATATCAGGCTGATTGGATGTACAGGGATGTTAATGTCAAGCTAGTTAGGGCATGATTTGGTTTTATAGTTTTGGATGCATATCTGTAGTTCGTTTTAAAGAAAAAGAATATGAATTATAGTTATATTAGTTATCTGGTTATCAATACACATAGAAATTCATGTGTTTATTGCAATATTCGTTGGTAAAAAATAAATTCCTTTTTGCAACATGGACAGAAATGAATTAGAATTTAACACCCAATTCCAACAGTTTGCGAAACGCGGCAGCGAAATCTTGGAAGAAAATTGTTTCGTCTTTTGCATATAATTCAACATACTTGCGAAATTCAGGGTCTTGGAGCAACCATAAATCTGCAGGGAGCATCATGAGCTGACCATTATTAGCTTCATACTGAAGCGGTCCATTCCATGGCTTCCCTTTGTGTGTCTTCTTTACAGTCCATGTCTCTTCGAGCAAAAGACGATAATATTCATTACTAAAGGTTGTTTCAGCATTCGTCCACGGACCCCAAAAACCACTAGCATTTTCGTGACAGCGGCCAACTGCATGAGCGCCGAGTAGAGCAACTATTTCGCGATCGTTGAAGCCCATTCGACCAAATATATCTCTAATGTGAGAGTTCGTGGCGTGAGGGCATCCCATATTTGCATTTGGTAGCCTGCCATCTGGAAGCGGTTTGGAATCTTTCTCTTCAACATCTTTGCGACCAGCCTTCCATAAGATGGTAGGACCACCCATAAGCTCGACAGCTACAACACCGGCTAACGTCCACACATCTGCATACGACATTCCATACTTTTTTTTGAAAGGTTCCAAAAAGTCTCTTGCTATTTTCAAGCCAGCATTAGCACCCCAATTACACTCCGGACCAAACCTCATTGTTGCGCCATTACTACCTCCAGTTTTGTCAAAGATAGAGTAGGTACCAGCGGCATGCCACGCAAGTCTAACGAGAGTAGGACCGATCGATGTTCCATCGTCCCGCTTTTCCTCATCCGCGGTAATAGCCGCAGCAATATCCTCTTTCACCTTTTTATAATCAACTGTTGCTGTGCCAAACCAATTTTGTGTCGGATCATTAAATACATATGCTGCTGCAGCTATTCCAGCACATGATAATCCTGCGTATCTGAATCCAGTCGATCCATTGGTTGAAACTATTCTGGAAGTAGAAAGAAATCTCTTTCCAACAAAACTCGATGAGTGGCGAATGGAAGAACGGAGACCAAACATGCTTAACGGTTCACAAGCTTAACAGCAATTTTAGTGCACACTATACACTCGGTATCGAAGGATGTGTGGAGATAATATATTTAAATGCGTTCCGGATTGTGGATTTGGGATTGTATTTTATCCCATATCGCATCTTCGGATATTGCAAACTTCAACAACATCATCATCATCGCTCCATTTTACATGTAGATCATATGAAGGAAGGTGGTGCTTGTATGTACAATACGTACATCTGTGCTGTTGATTATTAACATTGAGGCCTGAATGCCTGAATACCTTTAAAACCAGTATTGTAAATTGAAAAAATCTGCAAATCAAACTAGAAATTAAGATTAGATCTACATTTGATTTTAATATCATGAGTTCGGAGCCCCACTTTCCGGAATATCTGCTCGGACAAAATCAGCAAAATACTCCTGACAATATTGCTCTGTTCGAAGCATCACTCAAGGGAGATGTCCACCAAGTCAAGGCACTGCTCAACAAAGGAGCAAAGCCAAACTTCTTTTACCGACCTGAAGATCAGAAAAACGCTCTGCATGTTGCTGCAGAGAATGCTCATTCTGAAGTGGTGGAATTATTGCTCAGTCATGGAGCAGTTGTCAATGCTATCGCCTCCACTGACAAAAGCACACCTCTGGTGTTAGCGGCACACCACGACAACAATGTCACTGTTATTGAGAAATTGTTGAATGCTGGTGCTACTATTGGGGCTGAGAATGGATATGGAAACACAGCTCTCCATGAAGCATGTCATCACGGGAACCTGGCTTCCGCCAGGGTGCTTATTCGTGCGGGGGCGAATCCAAATCAAAGGAACCACAAAGGATCCACTTCACTGCACACATTTTGTTACGGGGAATCGTGTGCTACACACACTCTTGATATGCTCCGGTTTTTGATTGAAAATGGGGCTGATGTAGATATTGAGGACAATCGTGGTGTTACTCCACTCTTGGTTGCGTGTTCCAGTGGCAGGTATGTTGAAATGATCTCTTTCAATAATTATGTTTTAATTGACTCTCTGATCAGAATTGATCTAATTGAAGAGCTTATTGCGAACGGCGCCAAAATATCTTCTAGGGATCACAATCATCGTGGTGCCCGGGAGACTGCCCAATTTTACAAACAACAAGGTGTTGTTGAATATCTTGACAGTCGCTCTGACAGCAAAGGACTTGACTACAAACACAAATAAATAGTGTGATTTGTTTGATAATTGATTATTTGTGGTTTGTGTTTCTTTTATTTAAGTTGACCGTTTACAATATTAGCTACTGAGGGATGGATAATGAAAAGATTAAGAAAGATTGGACTACTTTATCTAAAGTCGGCTATCAACATACACTTGCAAATTCGATGGTGAAATTATTCTTCTTTGGGTCTTATAAGCTTATTGCTGTTCTCCGAAAAGAATGAAAATCCTAATAAACCTACCAATCCAAAAGTGCTGAAGACTTGGACAGGAATATAATGCGACCATCCATAAATTGCCAAATACCTGCCCACCACATTTCCTGAGCAACTTGCGCCAATTTGAGCCCATAGCCCTATCACACCACTGAGACTTCCCGCATATTGGCTACCATTCTTACTCGCGAAACCCATCATTTCAACCAACTCCAAGCTCTTTTCGGTTGCCTCAAGAAACAGTATTGCTTTTGGACCATTCAATCCTACACTCGCCCCAACTGATGCGGCAAATATTACACCCTTACATATCAGACTGGAGTGATTCGAATGAGACACGTTCATATAACTAACTAGCAATTGAATTACAAAACAAAACAAAGAGAAAATTGAAAACATGAAACAAACAAAAATTTTCGAGTGTCGAAATTGTTCAGTTGCAATGGAAGAAAAGATCGATCCTGCGATTGCTCCTATCTGGATTTGAAAGTCATATTCATGCCTATCAAAGTGCTTCAGAACTAACCTCTGTACAGAAGCTAAGTGTTATAGCCCATTCATAGTTGAACAAATATACCTCCATCATGTATAAGACTGGTCAGATTTTTTAAATAAATAAATCTTGATCAATAAGTTCCAATTTCTCACCTTGCCAATCTGAAATCGTCTTAAGAATAAAATACGTCAACGCATTAGAAAAAATCAAACTAACAACCATTGCGATATCTCTAAGAGTATAAGATGTGAAGGATTTTTTTTTTTTAGGTTGTCCATTCGCATGTGAAAAATCATTGTTTTGGGAAGGGAGCGAAGTGGCATTAGTTGATCCGTTCAGCGGGAATAAGAAGCAAGATACAGAAACAGCAACCCCAGACAATCCAACAAACCAGAACGGCCCCTGCATATAATACTCATAAGTACATTGTCCATGCAGATCGCTAGAGTATTTGCAAACCTTCCAGCCAAATTGACTTATCTGCACCAACAGCAGATAAGGTGATATTAAATATCCAATATTATTTGCCTGCAAACATGAATCAAATAATAAATCAAACAAATCATCTTTCGCTTGATCCTCACAGAATGCAGATTAGACCAGATTGCGCTTCTCCTAGAGGAGGAAAAGTTTTGGATTACAACTTTTGATAATGCTGGTCCACCAACACCCTGTAATACCCCATTCAATGTCCAAAATATCCAAACAATATGCACCATACTGGAATCGTTAATTATGGATCCATTTTTATCAACATTATCGTAAAAGTCCTCGTTCATCAAATTTATGACTTGTGGGAAAATGCAGTTTAGCAATGATGCGGCCATGAGACCGCATGCGAACAATCGATGCGCGGAAACAAAATCAGTCATGACTCCTCCGATCAATTTAAACAGCCCGTATCCCAGTGAGAAGCCCGCGGAAAAATTTCCGTAGTCTTTGTTACTCAATCGGAGAGAATCCTTCATAAACGGAAACGATGCTGGCAAAGACCGCTTTGGCAGTGCGTAACACAAGTTTGCCAAATACAGTACCATCAAAGTGGTCGCACTCTCTGACAAATCATCACTCAATACCATCTTCAGAAGGTCTTATACCTGTTAACGCCCATTACTCTCTTGTTTCATATCATATCAGATACTTCTATATGTGATTTCGAAGTAGTTCCGATAATTTTTTTATCCAATAAATATAAATATAAGGCAACCTCAGATTAGAAATGTCATAAGCAAAAAAAAAATAGCATTCCACGTTGTCCCACTCCCTTGACATTGGTATTGGACATTGGCCGTTGTGTGAATAACCTGATGCCATGATGGTATAAAAGAATATAATGGCTGCAATGGATGGTAAATAACTGCTATTGGTTTGGCGGTTTTACTATAACTATTTGTTATTCGATCAGCAAATTGGATACCATCGAGTTTAATGGTCCAATCACACTTAACAAAATCGTGATTGTCGCATTTCATTGTAAGCATGCTGCAACAAACTTCAACTGTGGATAAATCCAAGACGGTGCGGTATTACTTAATTATAGAGTCAAAAGTATTGCCTGGTCGTAGTCGGCGAACCATTACTGTGAATGGTACTTCACCTGGGCCTGTTATTTGGGTTGAACTGGGACAAAGAGTTGCAGTTAGTGTCTACAATGACATCGATCCTTCTGATTGCGACGATGGAATAAAACAAAATGCGATGCGAAATGACTCTTCATGTGGTACAACTATTCATTGGCATGGTATGTCTCAGGAAGGGTCTGCTTTTAATGATGGAGTTGTGGGGTTGTCCCAATGCACGATTCCTTATCGACAACGGATAGTTTATGCTTTCACACCAACACGAATAGGAACATTTTGGTATCACGGCCATTTCAATGATCAATACCCAAATGGTAGGACTCTGCATCTTTTTATTCTCCTGACTTACTATATCCTTCTCAATAGGATTGTTTGGGCCTTTAGTGGTCCGTCCACCACCTGCTCATCCACTTTATTCGCGTTACGGTTATGGAGATCCTCACCACGTGGTCAGAGAAGAAATTATATCAGTCGCTGATTATTATGAGCGAGATTATAGGAGTCTGATGAGTGAATATTTGGCAGCAAATCATTCTATCATCGATCCAATTCCTGATGCATTTATGGTGAATTCAACTTTTTCTAACCGTTTGCTGATAAATGGAATAGATCGCAAGCAACCAATGATATTACGAATAATTAATGCTGGGGTTCTCGCATCTTACAGGCTTTCAATTGATGGGTTGCCTTTGATCATCTTAGAGATAGATGGTACCCCAGTTGAACCAATGCAGGTGGTGGAAGTTCACCTCTTTGTAGCACAACGAGTTACGTTACAACTGAATTGGTCTTGGTTAGATGATAGTATGAAGTCTTTCGATGCAATATGGTTTCGATTACAAGCAATCGTTAATGGTGCATGGCCTGAAGATGTATATTATGGAAGTGGGAGTGGAGCAGTAGTAGATATGATGTGGAAAGGTGTATTAAGCTTTTCCAGTGGTGACTCAGAAATTGAAAGACCTGACTATGCAGATAAATGGATACCGGACTTACGCAAAAACTTTCCTGCAATAGCGGATATGAATATATTGGCTGCCATTCCTTTGGAGCCAACAGCAATATCGTCACACAATTTTAATACAGATATTTACCACATGGTGATTAATAATAGTATTAGTATTCAGCATTCTACCAGAAGGGTGAAAGCCTTTATAAATGACGCCACGTTCCCATTAGAGTGGATTTCCCCGCAAGTTGATTTGGAGCGTTTCAATAGTGAACTTCCGTTGCTCTTCTCTGTGATGGGTTACTCTGGGACATCGAAACAAGATCATCCAATTTCTTCTCTTTTAAAGAACTTTTCTCGAAATTGGAACGAAAATGTGGTACTGCGACCAACAATACAAGGATCCGGCTCCGAGCCGTTCTTACTGCCCTATGATAAAACAATTGACTTGACTATCTTTGGGTCTTGTTGTGACAATCATCCTTTCCATTTACATGGACATACTTTCGCTATTCTGGGCTCCAGCGATTCTCCAAAGAGTAAAGCATTGCCGATGGAGAGGGATGTTGTAGTGGTCCCTGCCCAAGGATGGGTCAAAGTGAGATTTCAATCGAATAATCCTGGTCTATGGCTCTTCCACTGCCATGTTCACTCTCATATGAATGCAGGGATGATGGCTTTAGTTGTAGAAGGTTTAGAGGCTTTTCAGTCATTATCAGCAATCCCAATAGATCATTTGAATATCTGCCAGGTTTCAAGTTTGGATGATAACACTGAAAGTCTCTATTCAATATTGCTCCAACGTTTAAATATTGTAGCAATAACCTTGGTTGCGCTACTTGGTATTCTTGCAATGGTGATTTTCAGCAGAAGAAAATGGGAGCAAATCTCTGTTGCAAGCGGTACCTTGTTAAGAAACAAAAATAAAGGGGTTGGCCATCATGAAATGAAAGTTTTGTACTCTTCACTTCCCTCCTCGAACCAAAACGAAGATGAAAAGTTTCTCCTTCACGGACACGATGAAGAATATGATATATGGGAATAGTATTGAACATGTTTGCTGTAGGTTGAATTGTTGGTCCCGATAACCCTAAATTTAATGTGGTATGTATTTTTCTACTTATTACTTTATTGCCGACATTCTCATATTCTGGAACTCACCGCATCGCCACAAGTTTGTTTTATTCATTCTTTGCGAAAATTGATGTTCAACTTTCTCCAACGCTTATTAACATCATGAGGATTAAAGTACAATCGACGAGTTTTGATTAATCTCAACAAGGTACCTAAAGGCGAACCAATCATGTTTGATGGAAACGTGGTATCATCCCCAGACGAGATAATTGGAACGATGTAGTCTTCGGGAATGTTCAAATGACCGTGCATATCCAAATATATCTGAAGTGAACGCTCAATATCGGTAGCAGAATACTTTCTTCTATATTCCTGAGAATCCAATGCAAACAAATACTGTCAGAATTATTTAGGAAAAAAGTACGAGATGACTTACCTCCCTTTCAGGTGGAATAATGCCCAACTCAACAATTTTTATTTTAAATGAGCCCCTCATCCACGAAGCAGAAGACCGAATATGGTTTAATCTTCTGCCCAGTTTATATCCTATCAAATGATCTGGAAACCCATCTTCTTTCCTGACAGTGTATAATTGCGGAACTTCACAGTTATGAAATACTTTTTTGTACAGTAGAAACGCTTCGACAAACTGATTAAAGCTTTTGATACTGTGCTTATCCGAAATGTCACTGCCGTAGGAAAGTATTGATTCAGTTGTTTTGTTACATGGAGCTTCATCGTCAACTGATAAGGTTCGAATGATGCAAGGCACCGTCACGTTATTATCTCTCTCAAATTTTATACCTAACTTTCTCCAGCGCTCACGCACATCAATTGATGTAAAGAATAATTTCCTTTGTTTGATTTGATCCAATATCTTTCCCAATGGGGCTTCTATTAAATATGGTTTGTAGATGTGGACGCTATCTTTTGTGATGACAAAATCAAGAGGAATGTCCAAATTGCCATTTACGGACTTGTACACTTGTAGTGCCCAATCAATATCTTCAGGAGAATACCGAGAAAATTCCTACAGTGCATTTATTAGATAGATCATATAAATGGTAATGGATATTACCTTTGTTTCGGGTGGGACAATTCCAAGATCAATCAAAATAGCCTTGTATGGATAATGTGACCAATGGGCACGAGAACGTATGGCGGCATATAGGCTGCCTAGTTTATACCCAACAAGATCGCTAGGAAATCCTTCCCCTTCAGGAATGACATAGCGTAGTGGAACACGAAAATGGCCGTGCTTCTCTTTGAATGCATTCAACGCACGATACATTTTTAAAAAAAGGCGACTTTGAAATTCATGGATTGTTTTTTTGTTTCTACTTCTGCTAAAAATATCTTTATTAATACTTCGAACAGCTGCTTTTGCTTGTTTTTCAATGAAAATAAAGTTGTGAAGGTCAGATGTGGTTGATAACAAGCGAAACATGGAAAAACATAATGGACGAGGTGACCATCTTTGACCTGACAACAATCTCGTTGCAGTTCGCGTTATAAATTTCACTCCACCATACATCTTCGCCAATGAGATATTTCAACACGTATATATTTCTTCAAAGTAGAAATTTAAGAAGGAATATTATATATTAAACTGGAACCACTGCAGTGAATGAAAATATCTACCCACTACTGCTAAGGTTCACAATGAATGGGCCCAAATATAAATAACAAGGATTTCTTCGTTAGTTTGCAATCTTCCTCATGTCCATCTAGAAGACGAATCGTTCTCCACTAATGAGACTGTATTAGTGTTTTGGGGATGAAGCAAAGACATGCATGTACAAACTAATTGGCAAAGTGACACATATGCGTCGGTTATTCTGTGATTTTTTTAGAGAAAGAATATTTCTAAAATACTGCAGCATACAAAAATGGTATGGCGGGTATTCCTTCTATTATTGTAAATACAACGAAGACAGACACAAGTCAACAAGACCAATCGAGTGTATATTATTGTGTGTGTATGAGATTCCATCTTCCAACAAGATAAATTTAAGACATAGGAATCTGATAATATTAAATTGTCCGACCGCTTAAAAATTGGACTCAGCAGAGATTCGGGGCGGGATTTTTTTATTTTCTATTCCATATTATTACAAAATTTTTTATTTACAATACAAACATGGGAACAATATTTTGGCTATTTGGTTATATTTCTGGATATGTAGCCATCCTCGCCATGGCTATGTGCATTGCATCAGCCCTTTATTTGCTGTCAGAATTTGCTGAGGAGTTCCCCGCCACAGCAGCAAAGATTATCAAATATTTAATAGTCGCTGCATTTTGCATTCAAATCATCTTATGGATTGATGGTCTTCCAACTTATGAATCTTTGTTTCAATGTATTGCAATTTTTTCTTATGTTTCAATGATTCAAACTTTCCCGGTCATTCAACTGTTTTCAATAAGTACTGTGTCATCAATTTTCCTGTTCCTCAGTACGAATTTGCTTTGGTTGCGGTATTTTTTGAGCAACCACAAGGAACCCCTTCCAATAGTTGGATTTTTTCTTGTTGTTGTTTGGGCCGTTCCATGTGGGCTCTTCGTAAGCGTAACTCTAGGTGACCACATATTGCCCGATTCTGTGGTCGACCGTTCATCTGATCATCCCAATAATGGCATAGAAGGTAGGAAAAAGAATTTTTTCAGAAATATTTACGATGCTTTGGTCGATAGCATTTCTTCAATGTTTGCTGCTGTTGGATTACATAGTCCAAGCGGACTTGTACAAGCCAAACGTCGTTGACTTCTTTATCTGGGAGTTTCATATATTCGCCAAATTTGTATGCTTATTTGACGGACCATATTTTCATTTCTACAACATGGTGACTGCCTCAAAGCGGGAGAGCTCTGAACCGTAGTAAACTGCGCACAGAAGGTGTCCAGGGTTTCTCGTAGGAACTTAGAATTCGTAATACAAGGGCGTACATGATTGGTGCTCTTTATTCTTCATCTTATGGTCATTATTATTGTAGGTAATTTTGGTTTACTAACAAAAAGAAATATTTAGTAAAGTAAATAAAATCAAAATTATCTGTGATGATTTATTACAGATAATAATTTCGAATTGCGAATTGCACATACATATTGACAATATTATAACTATTGTAGCGTACATGTAGAAACTAATTTGATGATACGTGGACCCTTACAATATACCTTCACTGTCATTAAAAAATCAAAAAGAAAGACTGGATGAGTGGGATGAATGCTGAAGAACTTTCTCAAGATCGGGTCATGGATGGATGGCTTCTCAAACTCCAATCAGAGCTACCAAAGATTGATAGTGCTATAAAAAATTTGTTGGCTATATTGATGGCACAACAGCCCGTTGAGGGTGAGCATTATATTGTCCCAAGCAAAGCCATGGAGTGTGGAAAACACATATTGAGACATCTCCAAACCTATCCTTTATTGTCTATCGATGAGTACTGCGTTAAGTTTCCACAATCAGAAACACAATCAGCAAATGACCGATTGGATGAAATTTGTCATTACAAGGCATTGTATTGTTTAAGGGAGCACTGTACAAAAGCTGGTACTAAGGTTTCAAAAACTTTTGGACGCTCGTACTTCATACACACTAAGCAATGGGAATCATTTAAAAGTGCTTTGTTGGACCATCTACCACCCAAATTGTTGTTGGAAGAATTGCAATTGTTCCTTAAGTTATTCGAGAATAGTATTTTTACAAATGGTAATATGTCTCAACTATCAACCATTTATATGTATGACTCAATTTCATGGTGACATCCGATAGAATCTGTCATGGAAAATAATCAAGATCTGATCTGGGCCACTGATTTCAACAGCGCATTGCGTGCAAGACAAATTATTCGTACCAAAGCGGTGACACAGAGGATTGACAGTGTAAATGAAGCGGCGTCAATTCAAATCGCAGAGATAGTGGAATCGGTCAAAATGGAAGCAAGGGAAGGTCAGCCTCAAGATGACAGTTAATTCCAATCAGCTTTAATCACAGCTCCCCTTCATTAAGAGATGAAATGGTATTTTGAGGAATCATCATTAGGACTGGTTCGTAGGTTTGTCGCCAGTCAGCATTTTCCTCTAATTTGCTTTCGATCCAACCTAACTTCTCAACTACTTTCCAACCATCTAATAATTTCGGCAACCTATTTCGACCATATCGCCGATGCAGATTGAATACAACAACATCTGGACCGATGGGTACTGTGAGCATCATTATTCCGGTAGGCTTAATAATTGTCTTTACCAACTGCATTACTGATAGATCACCGTTTGGATTGAGAGGATCACCATATCTCCCCAATCCATCGTGATCAAATGCAGAGAGAGATATAACTGTGTCAAAATACTTGGCATATTTACCTGTTGAAGAATATAATTCGGCAAATCCATCCATCGCAATTGTAGTAATCCGTGAATCTTCGTAAGTCAATCGATTATATTCGATTGTAACTACATGTTGCGCACCTAACAAAATTAAAAATGACTCCAGCCATGGATCTACAGATCCATAGACAGCAATATTTTTATTTTGTACTATTTTTCCAGAATAGATGTACAATACAAACGGAGCCCATTGAGCTTTCGGCAATGAGAAAAGAAGGTTCTTAGCAACTGATATGTTAAAATGCAATACGGATTGATCTTTTATGCTTTTCAAAATTCCAATATTTTCATTATGAGTTCGATTTTTCTCT
>JACCEA010733379.1_pt1 | contig 19461 bp, 9 predicted proteins | sample 7449851 | NCBI WGS metagenome assembly JACCEA01 (sample SAMN15323453, study PRJNA562643) | freshwater metagenome | isolation source: river surface water | place: USA:Blue River Watershed | collected 2017-08-18
ATGCGATCATACCAAATCCTATCACATCATACGTACATGCTTAAGAAAAAGCAGCAGTAATAAGACAGACAAATCTTTTAAAACATTTTTACGTAACATCAACAGCATATTCCCATAAGATACCAGTCAAACATATCCACACTGACGTACATTATTATGAGTAAGAATTTAAGAGCTATCGCAATCAAAGAAGAAAGATCGATCAAGGTGACCCGATCACCAACTATTTAGCTGCGAAATGGACTTAAAATATTTACCACAAATATCATTCAACAAGCAGAAATACATAGACACACCACAATGACGGCTATAAAATTACAAGACAAACGAATAATTACACAAATACTTCAGTATAGTTTATATTTTGGTGATCCACGGCTGACGCTTCAAATAGCATCTCGAGGAGTTAGTATCTGACAGAGCAGAGAGCTACCCAACATATGCACCAAAATCTTCGAACGTTTCACGCATAACACCTTATTGACCAAGAAGGGGATGCAGAAACTGTCACGCCTGACATATACGCAATTGTGTATTTGTTGCCACAACTACAATACACACAACAAAACAAATACTTGAGATGGCTTACCCATAACACGCCTACCTACCACAAACAATCATTGAAGTTAAGCACAATATAAACAACAGAACTGCCTAGCATTCTATCAAAATGAGAGCGAGAATGCGAGAAAGAGGATGAGAGAGAGAGAGAGAGCACAAAATATACAGAAAAACACACTTTACCACCAATAAACTAATTAACATCATAAATACAGACCATTTTCTACTTGAGCATCGATTACTTGATTACAATTTTGTGGGAGATTCTCTTATTATTTACAATTATTTTATGTTATTTTTATTTCACCCATACTGAAATTTGCTGTCTGTCGAAAAGAAAGAAAATTTGAAACAAACCACGTCAAGCGAGCAGTATATCATAAAGTTTATTAGACTGCAGGCTTATCTGACATCCAGCAGACGGAAAGGAAGGACAGACACAGCGAACCTCCGAATTTCCTATCTTTCACTAAAGACTCACGGATGGATCAAAGTCAAGAATTACGCTAAATTAGAAGAGGAGACATTATGCGCTTTCTGTGGACTGTTATTGTTTAATGCTGCAACGGTCGAGGCCACCATCAGACTATTTGATGAGTTCTCTGCAGTAGTCGCTTCACTTCTTCCAACAATAGTAGCTGCTTTCATCATATCAGTCAGCCCATTGCTTGATTGGCCATTTGAACTGTCCGATGCATTTGCTTGCGACGGGCATAATTTCGCTACTACTTCCGGTGAAGCCATCGACAATTCTTCAGCTGAAAATTGCCACATCAGCTCAGACAACGGTGAACCATCGGGTAATACAGTATTTGCATCCCGCAATTCATCAAACGACGACAAAGCACATGCTGCAATTGCTGAAACACGATCAGAGGGAACGTAAGTCAACGTTTCTCGCACCAGTTCAAGAATGTCCGGAGTGCTATTTTTGAATACGCTATCCAGAGGACGAGCATGAAATCTGGGGATCTTCAGTTCATTTTTTGCAACATTAATTTTAACAAGATCTTCATCAGAAGGGGTGCCCAAAATCTTGACAATTTCAATTATTTGATCAGGGGCGGAAATACCAGGAAATATTGGTGTTCCAAGTAATAATTCACACAACACACAGCCAGCGGACCAAACATCGATAGCAGGAGAATAAGGAATATACTCATTACCTCCAATAATCAACTCTGGTGCACGATAAAATCGTGAGCAAATATATGCAACATTGGGCTCGCCAGCAACCAATGCTTTCGCCGATCCAAAGTCACAAAGCTTTAATGTATGTCTCAACGGATCGACCAACAAATTCTGGGGCTTGATATCACGGTGAGCAATACCCATACCATGAATATGTGCAAGCGCACGTAACATCTGGTATGTATAAATCTTAATAAATATAGATGGCATCAACTCTTTCCGCTTCGTGTAGTAGCGATTCACTGAATAAAGGGTTTCTGGTACATATTCTAACACCAAGTTCAAATATACATCTTCCGAATTAGATCCTTTACTGGAGAAGTAATGCTTCAACTGAACAACATAAGGATGTGGATGCTTCTTCAGTTGTCTCATAATTTGTAATTCTCTATTTTTAAATCTTCGATCTTGCAAAACCTTTTTAATCGCCACAATCTCATCGGTCTCCACTACACGTGTGAGAAACACCGCCCCGAAAGAACCCTGTCCAATAATTTTCTGCGCATCGTAAGTCACAACTTTCTTACTTGATTTAGGATTATTATCCTCAGACATGATGCAATAAAGGTATGAAATGAAAATAATCAAATTTTCTGCTGTGAGTGTAGATACAGAGTTGAAGGCAACAACTATCCCCAACTATTGACAGTAAGAAATGTTCAACAAGCAATCTGGATGAAAAACAAGGAAATAGTACGGATTCCAAATTCAGAATAATATTTGCTTGCTGTCTGTGTCTGTGTGCTGAAGCAATTCACTGCCATCATTCGTAGGACGAGGATGTGAATCCGTCATATTTTCAGGAAATTTGGAGGAATAGTCTTGATATTGTTTTTTGAACAAGTTAGCAAATTAACTATCACCAATATTTTATGACAAATAAAAATACATCAAAACTAAGTACACTCTCAAATCTACAAGTAATATATAGATGTTTTATGTATTGAATTAATAACAAACAACATCAATAAAAACAACCATGATAAATTAACGTAACAATATACTATGGGCTTGATTGGCTGTGACGCATTTGAAGAATAAGAATATATGCGCCACCACCGCAATCTAATACCAGCTATCATAAAAATGAATGACACGTGCTCTATAATTTTCATTTGAGCCTGTTGCTTACCATGTTAAACACACAACACACATGATACAATGTAATTATCTTGAACGAAACGAACACAGAAAAAAGAGGAAAAACTATTCCTAAATTTCATCCGGTTTTGCTGAGTGAAAGCCATTAGGTTTTCCCATGTATTATAAGATGTATGTAAGTTACTATAACTAAAGAAGGTATGAATCTTCCTGCCGAAACGCTATCAATGGCAATACACACTAAACACATAGAAAGAAGTGGAGACAAGAGCTCCCGGGGTGGGAAAATTGCATTCAAAAACAAAATACCTCATTTTGTCAAACAACTCTGTCATTCACAATAATTCGAACAATGATGGATTATTGAAAATTTCAATTCGGATTACTACACAAACACAAACAGTTACAAAATACTTTCGATGTGAACAAAACTTCAATGATAAGACGCAAAAGTCAATTACCAATATATTATTAATTATCACACACCATACAAAATAAAAGAGTTCACATATTAAAACAGCACAGATTGTTATTTTTTGTTATTTTTAAATTATTTGTTGTTTAGTTCATCAATTGACTACACACATGCACACCAACCCAATTGTCTAATCATTTACGAGAACAAATTGTACAACGCGTTTTTTTTTCTGATTGCTTTTTTTTGCTCATTTTTATTTTTTTTAATATTTTTTTTTATTCTCACATATATAGGTCTAATTCCAATGCAAACGATTGGTTTGGTATTGGTGGCTATGCTATATTCCCAGCTTCAATGATAATCAACACACACATGTAGATTTTGATCAACCATTAGCGTAGAATATAATACTAAACACAAATACAATATAAGTGCTTTTAATTCAGCAGTTTCGAACGATGTACATACTTAATGATATCAATTACCATATACATTGTGCACCATCACCCACAAAATCGTGAAGCGATAAGGTTACAAAAAATAAAACAAATCATAACATAATGATAATATAACCATCAACTTTCACCATCTTATGATATGAATATGACACACACTCTTACCAAACATGTACTCAAATTCTGCTGTTGTGTCTCAGGCATCACCTGGTCACAATCTTTCAGGACAAAGACTGAGAAACATTATCTGGGGAGGTTCATAATCATTGATTTCAACTTTGTCAATTCGTACAGAACCAGCAAACATAGTCATATGACATCATCCAACAAAGCAATGCTCTGCACGAGCCCTAACTTGTGGTAAACATCCAATTATCAAGCAAAAAATAATTTTTAGTGAGACAATGACCGTCAGTACTGCGATGGGAGCAAGAAAGAAACACTACTCACAACAATTCCATGACGAGAAGAAGAAAAACAACAAGAAAGAAGAAAACCAAAGTTGGATGATCACACACTGATTACACTGCCAATACTACGCGAACAAGTGACTGCTAAGGAGAGTGAAAGAGAGCAGCAAGTAGTGTGCGCTGAAGGAGAGAGCTGCACGAAGCAATGCTGTGCTGACATGACAATTATTTTTGTGGAAGGAAGGCATCATGTAAAATCAAAGGAATAACCGTGTGGAAGTACAACAAAGAGCGTAGAAGAAAGAGAGTAGATTCAACATACATGTAGAGAAGCCTGAGACAGAGAGTGAAAAATATACAATAAAATCACATCAAAATATACAACTGGTGAGAGATAACCCAGTAATAAACAATTTCTGAGCCCCTATACAATAGTGATATAAGTTTAAGTCGCCTCAACTCACCGACCCATTAAAATAGCCTCATCGTGCTAGGAGCGGTATCTTGAGATAAAATTGCCAGTGTCTCAGCAGATGCCATGGACAACTCTTCGGCAGTGAATGTACGCATCTCACTTGGCAAAGCTGAGCCATCTGGGAGAGCTGTATCAGCATAACGTAACTCATCGAAGTACATATGAGCACATGAATCAATACAAGTCAACCGCGTGGTAGGAGTATAGTCCAACATATTCTTCAACAAATCAATAGCTTCAAGAGACGCATTTGGTAAGATCGAACTCCACGGACGCTGAGGAAATTGAGGCATCTTTACTTCCGCGGCATTGTTGCTGTTTATAACGGATAATTGTTCCTTGCTAGGGGTTCCCATTACCCGACAAATCTCAATGATCTGATCCATTGCAGACATACCGGGAAAGATTGGAGTTCCTTGCATAAGCTCAGCAAACACACAACCCGCAGACCAAACATCGATAGCAGTGCTGTAGTCAGTGCACCCGAGAATTAATTCCGGTGCACGATAAAAACGAGAACAAATATATGCAACATTGGGTTCTCCCTTAATCAGACACTTAGCAGAACCAAGATCACATAGTTTTAATGTATGTCTCAATGGATCGACTAAGAGATTTTGGGGTTTGATGTCACGATGAGCAATACCCATACCATGAAGATGAGCAAGAGCACGCATCATTTGGAACGTATAGATCTTGACAAATAGGCCAGGCATCAGCTGCTTTCTCTTAAAGTACTGCTTATTTACAGAATGCAATGTCTCAGGAACATACTCAAGGACAAGGTTTAAGTAGAATCCTTCCGGTAGATTTGCACCACCATTGCTACCATTATTTGCTTTACTTGTGAAATAATGCTTAAATTGGACTATGTAGGGATGAGACTTAGTGGCTAATTGTTTCATGATCTGCAATTCACGATTCTTGAAAGATGGATCTTGGAAAACCTTCTTGATCGCAACCATGTCTTCAGTGCCCGCAACTTTGGCAAGATACACACAACCAAATGTTCCTTGGCCAACAACTTTTTGAGCGTCGTACGTAATGGTCTTGGCAGGAGCGGGAGCAGAGGGGTGAGGACCTGCAACAGCATTTGGGTTACGAATAATTCTGTTGCTATTGGTAGAAACAGAAGCGCCACATGGAACAGGACTTGGATCAGCGGTAGTTAATCCGTTAGGATCAGCTTGGTTGGGAGCAACCGAAGCTGGTGTGGGCTTTGAAAACAACCTTGTGTAATTCGAAGCTATCGAAGGAGCACGAGCACTACCATTTGACATGGTACTAAAATGAACCTGTTGATGGATCTGCTGATGGATTGGGAGCAACGAAGCAGCGGATGTATTGTGTTCAGGATTACCTCCTTGTTCGTAGCGTCCACTGTTACTGTTATTAATACTTGGGTTCACACTGGGACCAACACTGCCAACACTGCCTGAGTCACTATTCGTCAACGCACTACCAACAGTGCGACGAACACCAGTGCGCAAATTGTTTCTACCAGCACCACTTGCAGTACTACTGGCATCGGATCTATCAGAACGGAACATACTGAGCTTCATTTGAGAATCGTTTTAAAGCTATAAAAATAGAACAATGAAGAAAAAATATATATTGATAGTGAGGAGATATTGAATCCTTTATGTACAAAAACTATAATACTCAAGGATAACTAAAAGTAGTGGTAGAAATGAGAAGAGGAGAACAATGTATCAGGGAAAATAATAAAAACAACAATGTTGTAGAAAGATAATTCGATTTGGATATTGGAGAAGAAAAGAGAATTTTCTGCTCGTTATATCTCTTCTTTCTATCTGTTTGTTTGAAGTTAGAACACAGTCAACCTTTTTGTTTCGAGTTGAAGATTGAGCGGGATTAAATACAACTTTTATCGCACGAAAAAAAAAAGGAAACAAGAAGACGAGAGTCACAGAAAGTCTCACGGATGATTCCTATATTTACTTGAGTCCACTCTACTTCTGACACTGAATGATAAATTAGTCATTGTTTTTTAGTAAGGACTCCAGACTGTATTGTATAACAAAATCTGCGTTGGGTTCTTTCCGTTTGGCGGTTTAATCAGCACGAAAAACCGAAAATTGTAAATGGACCTATTTGGATATTTTATAACAGTTTCAGAAAAAAATTCAAAGATACTGTATGTGGATTCTCGCATGTTTGTTGGCAAAAATATTATATTATTCCATTAGATTGTGACAGAAGAGATGCATTGGAACTTGATATTGAGGACGGAATCCAAGTCCTCCTGTAAATATCTTCTGCAATAATCTAGTTGTTGAAATTGGATCTCCTCTCTTCTTTAATATTTGTTTCGTAATCGATTGTTTTTGCCATTGGGACAACCCAAAGCGGAAGGAATGTCGGTTGCCAGCTTTGGCTCTGCTCAACCATATGAGCCTTCCATTGCGGATAGGAAGCCGTTGGTTCCCCGGTTGCGCCCAACTTCAACAATGAAGTTCTCGAGCTCTGGGCTTAATTTAGATGGAACCACTCAAGATATGCCTGGCTTACAACCCCAGTTAAGTGTTGGGCCATCCGGAATGAACCAAGGATATGGTTCTTCAGGAAGTATTGGAATGAGTAGCAGTGTTTCGAGTCCGACCGTATATGTAGCATTGAAAATAATAGGGCAGGGTTCATTTGGATCAGTGATCCTCGCCAGAGAGAAGGATGGGGAAGATTTTGTGGCAATTAAAAAAGTCTTACAAGATCGACGATACAAGAATAGAGAATTGGAGATAATGCAAAAAATAACATTGAAACCACATCCCAATGTAATATTGTTGAAGCAATCGTTTGAGTCCAAAGGGTCTAGTAACAACACTAGTGGCAACACAACTTCACAAAGTAACAACAGAGGGAATCAAAATAAAAGAGGAACCAAGCAGCCTCAAACTGATGAAGTCTATCTCCACCTTGTTTTAGAGTATATTCCAGAGACTCTATATTCTTTGAACAAGTATTATCGAAAACAACGTATGCATGTGATGCCTAATTCGCTGACCAAACTATACTTTTTCCAGTTGTTGAGAGCTTTAGCGCATATTCATGGCATGAATATTTGCCACCGTGATATCAAACCCGAGAATGTATTAGTAGATCCTGTCAAAAATATCGTTAAGTTGTGTGATTTTGGCTCGTCAAAAGTTTTGATTCCCAATGAACCAAACATCGCCTATATTTGCTCTCGATTCTATAGAGCACCAGAACTAATTTTGGGGAATGCCAATTACAACACTGCGGTTGATGTGTGGTCGGCAGGATGTGTTTTGGCGGAAATGTTGCAAGGAACTCCGTTGTTTCCTGGTAGTTCAAATGTTGATCAATTGGTTGAAATAATCAAAATCCTGGGAACACCCAGTAAAGAGCAGCTTGTATTGATGAATCCTGGTCATACAAATTTCAAGCTTCCTCCCTTGCAAGTGTGCTTGTGGAATTCAATCTTACCACATGCTTCTGAAGAGGCAATTGAACTCCTTCAAAAGATATTGAAGTACGTTCCTTCAGAAAGACTTTCTGCAATAGATGCGTGCTGTGTCGCCTATTTTGAAGAAATACGATCCCCTTCCTATCTTATGCCTAATGGTCTGCCTATCTCAAATTCTATGCAAAGCCAATTTACAAGTGAAGAATTGAAATTAGCATCGCAATCCACAGTTGACCTGCTTGTCAATAAAATTGTTCATCCACCTGAAGCAGAAGAAGATTTAACATGGAAAAAAGGATCAAAAGTTGGTGCAGGAAATAAAGGGCGCAATGGAAATAAGGTAATTGATTTTTCTGATGATTAGAACGTTATGTGTTTGTGACTATCCCCTTGAGATGTGTATTGCAATTAGAATAGTGAAAGTGATGTCCTGCGTGTAATATCACTGTCTCTTGTTATCTAGCACTGTAATTGTTACAGCACACGAGTTTTATATATCATCTTCTGTATTATTATTTTTGTTCTGTTTGGTTTATGTGAATATGTGTTTTTTGCTGTGAGAATTTGTCGTTTTGTCACCCTGTCACAACCGTCGTGTTCATTTGGATAGTTATGTGTTGACGGTATGTTCGTGTCGAGGGCTACTGTCAATCATAATTAACGCTTGTATTAATATGAATTGAATGGATCGTGTCTTTCAAAGTGCCGATTGATGTCTGTGTGCGTATCAATAGAAGATCTTCGGATGAGAGTAATCAACATATACATTAAATAATAAGTTTCGGAAATTGTATCTTTGTTTCTCATATCAATAGAACTCTTCTTAGAAATGTGAAAATAAAGTTGTTTGCTGTTAATATTAAAAATGTGGAATAAGATGTGGAATAAGAATTATTGTTATTCAGTGTACGCCAGAAGGCGGCTCTATTAGGCGGCTAACAATGGGCATCGGGGAAGGTGCGGGATGGCATGTGGGCATGAATCCACTCGTCATCAACAAGAATGAGGCAAGGGAGAAGACCCTGAGGCCTGAACTGATCGGGATTGATTCCACGAGTGCAGTTCTGGCGCATCCCCGCAGCATGCACCACCCGTCAATGCACTCGCGGCGGACATTCATTGGGAACCGTGGCAGGGGTCTACCCGGTCTAATACAATCCTTTGTCAATCGAACAACCACCATATACCTACATATTAAACCCAGCTAATGATACACGGACAATAGTCCCGATTGGACTCTAATACACCCATTTGGCGATGGTCAACTATTGCTCGGGAATCCAGGGCTCGGAGGGCGACTGGGAGGTCGGAGAAAAACTTTTGGAGCAGTAAGTTCAGTAGTATTCAGCATTTCGCCTATTAACAACTGGGCCAGACTTCAGCTTCGCGAGGCAAGCAGACCATGGAGAGGCAAGGACAGCCTAAACTTACGTGAGCAAGTGAAACGTACCTTGAAACTTATTTAAAAACATGTTCACGAAATATTCGGACGTGGTTTGTTCTACACAACTCAGCTTGAATTGCTACTACGTACCCAGTGGGTAAAAAAAATTCAGTCAACAGCTCACTCCTACATCAGAAGCACGTTATCGTCAGGAATATACCTTGACCAGAGTCAAGCACTTGACCAAAGAGGGAAGGGGAGTCCAGAGTGCTAACCACGCCTTCTACCATCAGCAGAATTTGGAATTGGGCGAATGGAAAAATTTCCATGTACTATGCATTAATTAATACCTGTTAAAATGTAATTAGTCACAGTTGAAGAAAAGGCTGTATTTGCACGCGCCCAGGCCCACAGCCGACAAGATGCTATTCCATATAATATAGAATTGCGAATTGCTTCCTCAAAAAGTACAATTTCAACACCCTGTGTGGTTGAAAGAGTTTCATTCATTTCCTTTTTCCTCCTCTTGTTTCAAAAGATTTGACTACAACAAAGGTTGTAACAACAAACACGTAAAGAAAAGGGACGATTTGTGATCAGTCCTGCAATTGCTTTACTCGTGAGAAACCACAACTCATCGCTTAGAATTCTATCCTACAAGTATTCAGAATTATCAAGTTGAAGGAATAAATTAAAACAAATTTTCTTTTATTAATTGGTGTAACAATTGGAGTAATTCTGGTTTGATTTTTTTTCAATACAAAGGAAATACACATTATAAATAATGGCAGATTTTGTAACAACTCTGAATTCCGAAGATGCAGGACCTTCCGTGAATGGTTTTGGATCTTCGGAAACAGGTGTGCCTCCAGCTGCATCATTTCATCCGTCCGATAATAATAGCATTAGTATCTTCCAGAAACCTATCGTGCAGCAGGATACTATGACGATGTCTACTTCATCCACCACCAGTACATTATCATGTTCTTCCGCTGTTTCTTCCGCCCCTTTGCTTAGTTATATGGCATTTAAGACGGTTGGTCGCGGCTCCTTTGGTAATGTGTATCTCGCTAAGGTAGTGAAAAAATCACCACCTGGCAGTAGTAGCAACCTTCCTACTCCTCAAAGCTCTGTTCACAGTCAAAGTCGTAGCAATGCACAATCGTTCCACGGACAGTCTCATCATGGACAATCACATCACGGTCAAAGCGTTCACTCGTATTCCTCAGTTAACACTGCTCCCAGTGTAGCAAGTTTAGGCTCGATGAGTGTGGCTAGTCCATATGGCAAAATTTCAAGAGTTGAAGATGAAGTGAATGACCGCTTGAGACTACTTTCTCTTGGAGCAAGTATCGATACACAAGATTCGCAACAACAACTTCCATTTGTCGTGGAGCCACAAGTTCCAGAAGAAGAGGAATATGTAGCCATCAAAAAAGTTTATCAAAACAAGAAATTCAAGAACCGTGAACTTGAAATCATGAGGCAGTTGCACAAACAACCCCACCCTTATATTGTCCATATGATGCATTACTTTACAACGAAGGGAAAGCGTGCTGATGATGTATACTTGAATCTTGTGCTTGATTATGTTCCAGAAACCTTGGCTTCAGTTATTCACTTGCGCAAATTGAAGAAAGAGTTGCTACCGAGTTTATTGGTCAAAGTCTATGTATATCAAATGCTTCGTGGTTTGGCGCATCTGCACGGACTTGGTATCACTCATCGTGACATTAAGCCACATAATTTGCTAGTCGATCCATTACGGCATACTCTCAAGATTTGTGATTTGGGTTCAGCAAAATGCAATGTGCAATCAGAAGCAAATGTGGCATATATCTGCTCCCGATTCTATCGAGCACCGGAATTAGTATTAGGATGCACACATTATTCATCTGCCATTGACATCTGGTCAGCTGGCTGCGTTCTTGCGGAAATGCTACTTGGTGGTCCTTTCTTTCCAGGCACATCCTCTGCAGAGCAGATGATGGAAATCGCAAGAATGATGGGTACCCCCACCAGAGATGAGCTTCTTGCTATGAGTCCTCCCACTAAAACACCCGCAGAATCGAATGTACCAACAAAACAGACAGAGTTCTTCAACCACATGACTATGCCCTCGATGAAGCCTCGAGAACTGAGCAAAGTTTTCCCATTTGCTCCACTTGGTGCAATATCATTGCTGGAGCGTCTCCTAAAGTATTCTCCGAGTCAAAGACCCACCGCAATCGATGCTTGCGGGCATTATCATCTCGATGAACTTCGTAATCCTAAAACAGTTCTGCCAGTGGCAACGGCCGATGATTACAGTCCACCGGCCAAGGAGGACTCTTCATCCGCTGCCAAGATTACAAATGATATGATTGCTCATTCAGTTGCGATTGCAACTTCTCTGGGCCCACGCTCCATACCTCAAGAAATGTTCGATTTTACCGAGGAAGAAATGACTCTTGCTTCTGCTCCAACAATCTTGAAATTAACTGGAGAAAATGCTAGAGGAAGACTTATACCCAGCAAAGTAAAAGGAAAGAGAGACAAAGATACCAAAGAGAAGGAAAAAGATCCCTCTTTAGATGCGATTAGCGGGAAAATTGCTAGTGCTCCTGCAAGCAAAGATGGATCGATGCACAGCAGTAGAAGTGTGAGTTCTGCTGGAACTACGGTCGCCTCAACCAGTACAAGTGGAGCGAGTGTAAAGATAGCAGAAAAATAGTTTGTAAATATTTTTTTTTAATCAATTTCGTGCATTTGCACAGTGTTTTGGAATTATTATGCGTCTTTCTGTTTAAGTTGTGTCTGTCTTTCTGTCAATACCAACAATTTGTTTGTGTTTTGATGTTAGTGCCACATGAGTATCCTTCGTATTTGTACATGAGACTTTCAGGTGTTTATTGTACAGCGGTGTTATGACAATATACTTGTAGTGGGAAAACTGTTCGTTCAATTATTTTCCTCCCGTTCTTCCTTGTTTGACTATATTACTGTTTGTTTGTGTTTGTGTTTTTTTTGCACTACTCAGCATTTTGTTAGTGAGGTCGCTCTGTGAGATTCTGTCATTGGTTTGTACTTATGTGCATCTCGATTTTGTGGAGGGTCTTTCGGAATGTTCATTCTGCTAATTTCCAGACAAGCGTGATAAATTATTGTTAATACTAATTTTCGAATGTTATATGCTGTATATATATTTACATTGCAATTGAGCGATATTGCAATGTTAAGCAATGTTGTTTTATTTGCAACAGAAGATGGAATATTGAATAGACTACCAATTGATCTCACTATTGCCTCAAAGGAATTTGAAATTTCGTAATATGTGTAATGTTTCATTCGTGTGTTATTTATTACAATCAAAACGTTATGTTTCGTTGGTTTCTTGTTTAGATTGTAGTCACCGGAAGATAAATCTGAATTGTTTTAAATTGTACAGGATAAATATGTAGAAGGATAATTTTCAATTACATGGGTTGCATAAATATCGTCACCACTAGTTCAATACAATTTTTTGATCACCCTAATTTTAAAAAACAAAATTACAAAAGCATGGGATGAGACAAACTAATCAAACATTCATAAATATACACCCGATATTCTAGACTGATACAGTAGTCCCGTATCAAAATACAGCAAACTATATTTTCAAGCACTTGAAAATTGGGAGAACTAAATTCTCAAGGTTGGATAGCACTAATGTAAACGATCAATATCACCGACTTGAAAACTATAAACAATACAAAAGCCTCTAGTATGATCTTCCTGCAAACAAGATAAGCTACCTACAAAACACAAACCTGCCATGTTGCTACCATACCATGAAAGATGTCGATTGCTCGTAGTATTATTAGGGAAATACGAAAAGCAACTGTGCAATTACCATTCATCAGCATTACAGTGATTCCTTACATTTACAAATCATTGACAAGCACTCCAAGTAGACAAGCACCTATCGTGAAGTGAGTGATTGCGTAAATGAAGTAATCAATGAGAATAGTTAACTGCAAGAAATATTGGAGAACATTTGCAGTTTCCACGTCACTACACTGAGGGGAGAGTGAAGTGACATGGGGGAGTTATGAAATAAATACATTATTATTGAACTTTATTTAAATTTTGAAAGAATTTCGATAAGAAGTCGATATAGAATTGTCAATAATCTTTCTCGACTTAAATATTAGGTAGAAAATAATTTCAACCCATACGCCATAATTCATTACGAAGATATGGATCAATCGAAGACAACCATTTGAACATCAATGCCTGCCAATACATTTCAAAATCCATTAATGGGAACTAGATAATGCCTTAATTAAGTTCAGCCGATAATTATGCTAGTGCGAAATTCTTCAACCAATAATGACATCACAATCTCCGAATCTTGATAATCGATATTTATTATATATTTACATTTTATTTTGTATCTAATTCTAACTATAACGCGCTACAATACCAAGGACATGACGCACCAAATTAACCGCTAACTACACAATTGTGCCTACCAGATAGTTGCTTGTGAAGATCGCTATTACGACACAAGCCATTGCAAAGGACAGAGAGTAGGAGAGAAAACAATCGCTTGCACGAATTGAGGCATAACCCTCCGTAAAACTGGATATAGACGACAAAGATAAGAGATCAAAACAGAGATAAGAACAATCAACAAAAGTAATCAACGAATTTCAGTAGCATCGTTTATTCGTCATCACTAGAGCTCTCATCACTACTTGTTTCAGACATTGTTCGCATGCGGTGAATATGATTTGACTTTGTATGTTCTTTTCCACCAGAATTAGTGGTACCAAGTATCTTACGTGGTAGTCGCAATGGTGTTGTTGATAAAATTGGTGAAGTGGTATTACCATGGGTATTATTTATGTTCTTTTTCTTGGTTGGATTTGATTCACCTAGAAAGTGCACAGTTTCAAAGGATGCGAGTGATAGCTCCTCGGTAGTGAATGTAAACATCTCCACAGGAGGAGTACTACCATCAGGCATTTTCTTTGTAGAATCCCGTAATTCATTGAAAAAAGGATGTGCACAAGCATCGATGGCTTTGATTCGAATCTTTGGTGAATACCTGAGCAAACGCTCCAGGAGAGCCACAGTGTGCGGATTACCTGCACTGGTGCAAGGTGTTGGTAAAATATCCTTCCAGCTCTTACTGACCATTGATGGAGGGATACGAATTGCTGCTCCGTTACCATTATTGTCACCAGCAGCATTATGGTTGCCGCTGTCACCAACTGTTCCGCTCTTCATTCCCGTTGGGGTCATTGCCAGAAGCTGCTCACTCGTCGGAGTACCTAATATCTTGACAATTTCGATGAGTTGATCTGCTGCTGACATGCCATGGAAGACAGGCATACCCAGCATCAGTTCAGCAAACACGCATCCCGCAGACCAAACATCTATAGCAGTATCATACTCAGTACAGCCGAGAATTAATTCTGGTGCACGATAAAATCGTGAGCAAATATATGCAACATTTGGCTCGCCTTTGATCAATGTTTTCGCCGATCCAAAATCACAAAGTTTCAATGTATGCCTCAATGGATCGACCAACAAATTCTGGGGCTTGATATCACGGTGAGCGATACCCATACCATGGATATGTGCAAGCGCACGCAACATCTGGTATGTATAAATCTTTACCAACAAATCTGGAATACCCTGTCTTCTCCTCGTATATTGCTTCTGAAGGGAATGCAGGGTTTCGGGCACGTACTCTAAGACTAGATTGAGATAAATATCATCTGATTTTCCACCTTTCACTGACGCAGAGGCGCTAAAATGTCCTTTTAGCTTTATAATGTATGGATGCCCTTTGCCTCCATTACTTCCACAAATCTGTTGCATTATAAAAACTTCGCGATTGCGATACTTGCGGTCATATATGTATCTTTTAATAGCTACTGTTTCATCGCTCCCTTTTGCCTTTGCAATGTAGACGGACCCAAATGTACCAGTACCAATTAACCGTTGAGCATAATATGCTGGTGCCGCGGAATTTGCATCTTCGCGGCCTTTTGCGGAAACCAAAGGACTTTGAGATGCGCTATGTAAAGCAGTCACCGCGTTTGTACTCCCTAACGCTGATGTTGAATGATGGTTGATTTGAGCGCTGGGATTTAGTACACTGGGAGGCAGTTCCCCATGTTGACGTGAGGGAATGTCGACTATTCTCTTGGACATAATGCAATTCGGTACCCAAGAAATTTCGCACAGAAAAATGAATTATGAGATAAATTAAATTCTTTGGAGTCAGGGAAGACTCACACCTGCTTGTGTGAGCTCGGAAGCACAGTAGGTAGGAAAATGTTCGGCAAAATCGCCAAAGCGTGAGAAAAAAACAAAATTAAGTCAACAGAGTATCTTTTAGTTTATTAATTTGAAAGCTCTGGTGTTGGTCAGATTGTGGATGGAATCTTCAGATTGTGAATAGGATCTGAGATGGCACTCCAATAATCACAATTTGCTGCAGCATGCAGCATGTCTATTTACAATAGTACAATTAGTACAATTGGACCCAACGGAAAACTTGCGTCGGACGAACACACGCACAATTTGGGTAGAAAAATAAAAATACCAAAATAAAGTAATTAATTTACGAGCAGCAATTCAAACATGCATGCAATAAGACAACACGATTAATTAACTACTTATCTGAAACTCTGCATATTATCTACTGTTTTGATACATGTTTACAAAACTAAAATGGATTTAAACTTTTAATCCTTCTAAAAAACCCACCATCAATTTATAACTTTGCCATTTTCCTACAAAAAACACAACACATGATGAGATTGTTTGCATTACGATAATAGTGTCATTTCCAAGTATCAACTAACTGGATTCAAACTGTGATTTATTTGCAAATTTTCCGCACAAAGACTTATTAAACTGGAAGTCAAAACAGACATGAATTTCAAACCCAATACAAATACAACTTCAAAACCCATCTATTTGATCGCCAGATTTCCCTCAACAAACGTCATACAAATTAATGTAAACGTAATCTTATAAAATGTTTCTACAGCAAATAATGCAACATAAAATAACGATACCACCTCAATTCAATCCGATTTAATACACAACACACACAGCTACTCTACTGTTGGAAAGTAGATAGAAACACGAAAGAGTGCTGTTTCAAATTCCGTTTAATCACTCATACAATATGACAAAAGCTTAACATCTACCCAAATAATTCATCGATGATGACATCGCTCAGGGACAATAAATTCATACACTTATTTACAAATAGGAAAATTCTACAACTAAAACAAGAAGGAGAAAACTTTGCCTGTATGATAGAAATTACCAAAGTTTGTTAATTAATGGAAATTAAATTATCTACAAGTTTCTAATTTGTTATACTCATTCGCTTTTATGATGAGACCAATATGATCTGTAACAAACTAAAAATAAACATAATTGGCATTGACCTAATCTGATTAATTCAAACACAATAATCAGACAGGACAAGAGAAGAAGAAAACTGTTGCCAATAGAATTTAGTTTCCCACAACGATCATCCAATTCACAATTGATGATCAAACTGTGATGATAAATGAAGGGCTGTTTCAAAGACGATGTGAGTCTTTAGAAAAAAGCGAAGCATACGGCTTGCACTTATAGTACAGATATCTCTTGCGACAAGGCTGTCGGTTCACAAGAAACATGTTCTACTTGGGTGGGAACTGCAACAATACTATTTGATACAAGGTCACCTTGTTCGATAGTTGACACAAAGTTAGCTTCCTCGGGTAATCGAACAGTAGCGATTGACGGTGATAAAGTACTTTTATTTTTCTCCAGCGCCATTGTCAGCTCAGTCTTTGTGAAGACAAACATTTCTGCAGGTAAATTATTACCATTTGGAAGAATTGTTTCTTTGTCGCGAGCAATCTTAAAATATGGCAACGCGCATGCATCTATGGCGGTCGATCTAACTATTGGATTGTACTCAAATAAAGCATGGAGTAAATCTTCAATATCTTGTTGCCATCCTTGAATTATTGTTGGCCATGGACACGCTGGAATTTCCCGTAGTTTAACCGAGTTTGTACCTGGTGGAGCCATCGCTTTCCATTGCTCAGGTGTCGGAGTTCCGAGAATCTTTATTATCTCAATCAATTGATCAGATGCAGATTTTCCGGGGAAAATCGGATATCCACGTAATAATTCAACGAAAACACAACCTGCAGACCAAACATCAACAGAAGGCCCATAATCAATGTATGCATTGCCACCAAGAATCAGTTCAGGTGCACGGTAATATCTCGAGCATATGTAAGCGACATTTGTCTCTCCCTTTACCAAACATTTTGCTGCACCAAAATCGCATAACTTGACGACATGCTTGATGGGATCGACTAGTAAATTCTGAGGCTTTATATCACGATGTACGATACCCATACCATGTATGTGTGCAAGTGCTCGCAACATTTGAAAGGTGTATATCTTAACGAACAAATCCGGAATAAGTTGTCGGCGCTTGACAAATTGCAAATTAATGGAATGGAGTGTTTCAGGAACAAAATCCATCACTACGTTTAGATATATTACTTCTTCCATTGGCTTTCCGTTGCGACTGGAACCTTTACCAGCGGCACCTTTCGTTGAGAAGTTATGGAGAATACGGATAACATTTGGGTGAGGATCTTTTGCAATCGCTTTCAGCAGGACCAACTCTCTATTTTCAAAGCTTGGATCTATCTTAACTTTCTTAATAGCGACGATATCATTATCATTCCCACCAATTACTTTTGCAAGATATACCGTGCCAAAGGCACCTTGCCCTACTGCTCTTATGGCTTGGAAAGATAATGGCTGATTACCTGGTTGCGCTGCTGAAGGGGTGATCGATGAAGATTTATCCATTTGTCTGCTGCTTACATGGCTTGACTTGTCATTACTGATGCGATCTCTATCTTCGATTGTCGAGGGAAGTCTGGTGGAATTTGTTTCCCGACTTTCCGTTCCTGTATTCATTGAGCTACTGGATTGTTGTGATTGTTGAGGTCTGGGAGTAAGCTTGTTGCTGGCAACTTTGCTCTCGGAGTGTGATGTAGCCTTGATGCTGTTACTACCACCAATTACAGACGAGCCTGCTGCTCCAAGGGTGCTACCAACTGTTGTGCCACGTGGGGTGGGGCCTCCAGATGGAACTGAAGATTTTATAGACCCACTTGCGTTGTTCAAAGACATTAATGCGAGTTGACCCGCACGCATCGATGGCGACTTCGTACTACTAGCGCTACTCATCGTATTACTCCCGCCATCCACACTACTTTTCAACGAAAAGCTCCCGCGCATTTTAGAAGGACAATTAGTTACTTCGGATTGTGGTTGGTTAACGAAGGGAAAAAAATCCCTCCCTACATACAGGTCTCAATTAATAATAACTAAGGATGTGCTATGGTTTCCAAAAAAGAATGTTTGGATCGAATTGTTCCACCGTTAATTGTTATTGGTTATGTTTATTATGTTTTCCCGCAAAAATTATTTCAATGCGAGACCCAATATATATGGAAAAAATAAAAATGGAATAACGGACATTCGGCGTCTGTGTCTACAATTTCGAAAATTGTATTGTAGTAATAAATGCATTCACAATATTCGAATATGCATGCCTCACACCATAACAAAATATATTATCACACACCAGTACTTACAGCAAATTCATTATTTATATCAACCACATAATAACTACGGAGAATGATCAACGTTGGGCAAACAAGATAGTAATGACAGTATTGACGAAAGAAGGATAATATAACTTAAGGGTACTGCAAGAACGATAATATCCCGAAGTGTGAACCATCGTCACCCCCCACGTCCCATGATATCATCATATCATGGTACGTGGGTCTTCGCGGATGAACGTTTTCATATGTGATTATTCAAATAAGATTGAACGGGCTTCATTTCTGTAATTACGTAGCTCAGACAGTAGTCATTACAACTTTGTCATCCATCTGTTTATGCTTCATATTATTGTTTAACGCGCTTCTGATTTTAC
>JACCEA012541503.1_pt1 | contig 19454 bp, 37 predicted proteins | sample 7449851 | NCBI WGS metagenome assembly JACCEA01 (sample SAMN15323453, study PRJNA562643) | freshwater metagenome | isolation source: river surface water | place: USA:Blue River Watershed | collected 2017-08-18
AATATACCGTAACAGATTCGCGGGGTCGAACCGCATCGAGAACCGTGACAATTTCTGCAGTGGCCTATTCACCGCCTGTTTTATCGATGCTGAAGGCAAGCCGATGCGATTCGGACGGAAACCCGAATGATGAAGGGGAATTCGCGAAAGTAACGGTTGGTGCGACTGTTTCAGCCGTAAACAATCTGAATGATAAGACATTCACGATTTCGAAAAAAACCGTTACAAGCGAAACATGGACGAATCAGAACATCGCAAGCGCAACGTATACAATTGAAGCGGATGTGATAATTTCCGATATCAGCGGGAACAATGCCTGGGATATCAAATTCACGGTGAATGATTACTTCAGTACCGATGATAAGGTTTCAAAAACGATGCAATTATCCACCGCCTTTTCGTTGATTGACTATTTCAACGGCGGCAAGGGTTTAGCGTTTGGAAAGGTAGCGGAAAAAGAAGGATTTGAGAACGATCTGAAAACCTGGTTTACCGGAGGGATTGAAACGGTCGCATTACCAACCGGAGATGGATCACTTGCGTATTGGCAAACTGTTCTCGGCGGATTTTATCATGCCGTTCTTGGATCCGTCACTGGACAGCCTAGCCCTAGCGGATTTGTCCAAGTAACTAGGCATGAAACAGATTTTTCAGCCATATGGTACGACCTGACATCGCGGAACGTTTACCGGCTTTATGGATCCGCAGCAGCCATTAATGGGTGGACCTTGATTAGTGGAGCGCCGGTTACTTTTGCGCCAACGCTGCTAAGTGGATGGGTTAATCATGGCGAGGGGTTCGCTCCAGTTAAATACTGGAAGGGACCGGACAACATGGTTCACATAGGAGGATTAATTAAGAATGGCGTTACAGCTGACAATACAATCATATTCACGCTTCCAATAGGGTACCGACCAGGGGCGAAAGAAATATTCACGGTTACACAAAATAATGCTATTGGTCGAATTGACATAGACCACAAGGGAAATGTTCTAGTCAAGTTAGCCGGGGCGGGGTTTACGTCGCTATCCGGCATATCGTTTCTGGCAGAAAATTAAAAAAGGAGTGATTTAATGGCTACGCCAAAAATAATACCCTACACAGTAAAGTTGAGATCAGTAGTTCCGGAGAAAACGTTTAGCAAACCGCCAGTTGTTTATACAAATGATTTAAGATCTGCTGAATTTCAGTTCAAAATAACCGACATGGATGCACCAGAACTGCTCACTGCTACAGCAAAGACAATGTTGTACATGAGAGATGGTTCTTTCTTCCAAAATCCATCGACAGACGTTTCGCTCGTGGGTAATGTGTTTAGCTATCTGCTAAAAGAAAACGAAGGTAACCATGCCGGGATTGCAAAAATACAGCTGGTTGTTTATTTTAACGAGGGTTTGGCTAATGAACAGAATTTCCCAACGCAGCTGTATGAATTTGAAATCATCAACGGCCTTGAAACGAAAGTAGCCCAGGAAGTCATGATTTACGACTGGACCACACTGACCAGGGATGCGCGCGCTTATATTGATCAGTTTGTTGCCAATGAAATTCATCGTGAAGCTGAGTTTGACAATAATGAATTCGACCGAAATGTGGCATTTGCGGCCGAGCAAACAGGGCGAACGGATGCGTTTAACACAGATCAAACAAATCGAACGAAGGCGTTTAGCGATGCGCAAACAGCTAGGCAGAACGCCTATGTCGCCGCAGAATCCGCTAGGGATACCGACTTTAGCGCAGCGGAAACCCTGAGGCAAGATGGGTACGATGCGGACCACAGCCGCGCCGGAACGGATCATACCAGAGCGGACGATGACCACACCTTAGCAGGTCAAGATCGCACGAAGGCGGCGGATGACCGAACGGCCGCAGCGAGTGACCGGACGGCCGCGGCAAGCGACCGCACACGTGCAAAGGCGGATCATACGCGCGCAGAAGCAGACAGCGCGATTGTCACAACCTTCGATGGCCGCGTGAAGAAGTTGGAATCAAACGATGCTCGGTTAGAAGATATTAAAATAGGTGCTGACGGAATAATTTATGATTCTCCAGGAAATGCCGTTAGAAAAATAGGGGCGGATTTAAACCAAAACATCATCCCGTTGCAAAATGAATTTGAAAACGGTAATTTTAAAAATACAGGCGGCTGGTATGGGAAGGTGGCATCCGTGAGTGTTAGCGAAAACGTTTTAAAAGTGGTCCCAAACGGTATTTATGCAAGAATTCTCACACATACAATTAACAATTTAATTGTTGGGGATACTTATTATATAAGTCTTGATTTTAAAACGCTCAAAGAAACCGATGTTGTTAATTTCCCTAATTTTTCTCCTGTTTTGTATTTTCCGGATAATGTTGGCATGGGGGAATTTACAACAATTAGTGGTATATCGGAAGCTACCTCTAGTGAGTTCAGGTTTAACATGTATACACCACCAGACGCAACAGATTTTAGCACTTACGAAATGTATGTAAAAAATGCCATAGCTATCAACTTGTCAAAAACATTCAGCGACTCAAATAGACCTACCAAGGAGTTATTGGATGCACTCGTTTTAGGTTCTCCGACAATTTGGTGGGGTGAGAGAAATGCTTTTTCACAAAAACAATTATTCGACCTTAATAATCTAAAAATTGATGCCATATCTAACAACAAATTGAAAGTAATGAGTTTTAATTGTGGCACCTGGTATGATGGTGTTACAAGAGTGCCGGACATTGAAGTGGAAGAAATAACATTTTACACAAGGAAATTGTTTGGAGAATTTGATTGTGATTTTGTTTTAGGGCAGGAATTTTCTGAATATTTTGACGTGAGCAACACCATTTTAGCAATCCCTCATGTCATGGATTTTAAATACGAATATAATACAGAAGGTTCATATGAGCATGTCAGTTCGTCTTTAAGGTGTCCTGTCATTAGTAAATTTCCTATATCGGGTACGTCTTTAACGGATTTTTCTTCAGGTGTTACTAAGAGGCACTACGTCAAAACGTATTCTCAGATTAATGGTAAAAACGTATGTTTCATAAGTACATTACTCGATAAAAATGACACATACAGGCTTAGTCAAATGCAACAATTAATAACAGTGATGAATCAAGAAGAATACGTTGTTTTGGGCGGTGACTTCAACATAAAAGATAAAGTCGAATACGCCATTTTTACAAATGCCGGTTACGCATTGGCGAATGGTGGTGTCCTAGGATGGTTTGACACACTCGCTAGCTATACAGATGAGGTTGTGAGACCTATTGACAATATTATCGTTAGTCCAAACATCCGAATCGAGAATGTTTTTATAGATGAGAAAAGAGCCGATGACCACAGGGCGATTATTGCTGAATTATCATTTTAATGTATTGAACCAAACTCACTATAATGTGAAATGAAAGCGGCCGTTTTCATAAGGCTAAAAACTGAAATAAAACCTGAAAGGACTGTCTGCGGATAGTCCTTTTTATATTGATAAAGGAGCGTGGACAATGACGGAAATAATGGAATTGTTAAAAGGACAACTGTCAAAAATGGGGACGGATGGATCCTGGATATTCGGAGCGGTTACAGGCGGCTTGACAATCGCCATCCCTCAATGGGTATACACCCAAGGCTGGAGTGTGAACCACACGATTCTGATCGGGATTCTAATCGGCGTTATCGGGTTCGAGCGGCTTGTTGGTGGTAGACTTGCAACATTATCCACAGACAAGTATAAATCGAGCAGAGTGGCAATAGATTCGCTTATTCGTGATGTGCTGATTATCGGTATCTGTGCCATGGGATTGGGGCTTGACCAGCTTTTCGCGACAGGAAGCGTCATCTATACGATCATCACCGCCGCATTTATTTATCACAATTTTTACTCGTTGATGGCGAACATTGCCGTCCTCGGGTGGGATAAACATTTTCCAATGTGGCTTTTAAATTGGTTAGATAACGAGATTGCAGCCAAACGCGAGAAATATTTCCCGGTCAAAAATAAGGAGGAACAATAATGGCTTATGTAATTAATGATAGACGTGCATCGGCGCTGGGCGGACAAAGCGAGGATCGAAACCGTTCAGCGATCACAACGATCGGATGGCACTACACCGCAGTATTGCGCAAAAACAGAGCTTTTATCACCAATCACGAAGCGTACTGGCGCGACACACTCGGATGGGACCGTGGCGGCTATCACTTTTATATTGACGCTGATGCTAACATCTGGCAAAATTACGACTATGAGCGTATCACATGGGGAGTGAAGGGCAACAACGTGTATGTGGTCCACATTTGCGTAGAAGCGGGAGATGGCAACGATTACTCACCGGAGCAAGTAGCAGCGAGAGAATGGCTTACACGCAAGATTATGGCTGATTTAAACATCCCGGCAAGCAAGGTTAAAGGACACAACGAGATTTACAACAACTCCTCGTGTCCAGGCTACACCAAAGCGCAGATGGATGCCTTCCGCGCGAAACTGGCAAAACCTGCAGGTTCGACGGTAGCCGCTGCACCCGCTCCAACTCCGGCGCCAACACCTGCACCTGCCGGCAAATGGGTTGCCGAAAGCGGCACGTTCACGCCAAGCTTCGCGATCAATGTCCGCAGCGCTCCGAATACCTCCGCCGGGATTGTTGCCACTTACAATAAAGGCCAATCGGTGCGATATGACAGCTATTACAACGACGGCCGCTATGTTTGGATCCATTACAAATCATTCAGAGGACACGACAGATACATGGTCTGCCGCGAGAATGGGACCGCCTGGGGAAGTTTTAGCTGACAATCAAAAAACCTCTCACTCTTAATCGGGTGGGAGGCTTATTTTTTAGCACTATAATATCAATCTTCATATAGTGCGATAATCACATTTAATTTGTGTACTCGTCGATCAGATTCCACTCGTCGGCGGCGAAATACTGCGGCTCACCGTTCCCGAGGTCGATCTCGATGATCGTTTCTGTATCGTCAAAACGTCCAATCAGACTATCTACCCATTTGTTAAAATCGTTCATATCCTCTTCTTCCTCAATGACCGATTCGCGGAGGACCTTGGTAACGTGTGCCTTATTGTCATAGATGACGATCTGCGGGAATTCGTGTTTTGCTTTTTCGATTTTCTCTTTCAGGTCGATGACGTTCAATAAGCTTTCTCTTGTAGAAATCATTTTCTCCATCTCCTTAACATCTTCAATAGTGGCCTTCGTCCGGATGAAACTGCGTGCTGCCGATCGTGATTTTAAGTAATTGGAATGTTCCTTCGCTTTCGGTGACGATTCTCGCCACCGTTTGTTTGCTTCCTGATACTTGTCTGTCATGTTTACCACTCCTTATCTATATTCACATTATAATACATGTATTATACGATTGCAAGCATAAACACTCAAATAATCAAAAACTTTTAAAATAAAATAACCGCCACTAGGACGGCTAAAATGGTATAATGGGTATATGATATATCTAGCAGTAAGCGCCGGGCAAAAGGCTATCGTTTCGATTCTCACGAACATGCTGCATCTTTTGTTTACAACCGACAGGCCAGCAATATCCGAGTTGCGTACACTCACACACGCGCATAAAAACTTATTAATGCTCAGGAGTGTCACCGCAAAAGGATATCACATAGCAACTTACGGCCATATATCAAAAAAATAAATAGCTTTGCTTCGTACACCTCTTGCGGCCGCAGGGGTGTTTTTTTGTGGTTATATAATAGTAGAATTGATTTAATTGAAAAACAATTTGATTTTTTTATCATAAAAATCTTTACAAATAACAAAATAAGGGTTATTATTAACTCACAAGCAAAACGAAAGGAAGTGATAAACAAGTGGACAAAGCAAAATTTAAATCGGTGATGGCATTACACGGCGAAACACAAGGCAGATTAGCGGAAGCGTTGGAAATGGCGCAAGAAACGTTATCCAGGAAATTGAACGAGCAAGGCGAATTCAGCCAGTCGGAAATAAAAGCGATCAAAAACCGTTACGATTTAACACCGGAGGAAGTAGACGCTATTTTTTTTAAAGTTAGTGCATCTAATTAAGATACGAGCATTTACAACTCCATTATATTCATACTCATAGCCAAATGCACGGGTGGCAACCGGAAAAACAAAAAGGAGCAAAAAAATGAACGAAACAGAAGTAATGATAGAGGTTCGTGAACTCGAAAAACTTTTTTCGTTAAAAGGGCACGAACGCATGTTTAACAACTTATTCAGAAGTTACGGCGACAAAATTGTAATGCTCACAGCTGCATCAAGAATTAAGATTTGGCTTGAATACGTTGGATATGTTGGTGAGTATGATGCCTACAAACAACAGACAGAACTTGCTAAAAAATATATTGATTCAGAATTTAAAGAAATAAAAGGATCCGTAGATTGGGTAATGGATATCCCAAACCTGAATTTTTTAACAAGATTTTCTACATCTAAGTTTTATTTCGATTTGAATGATAAGACGGACCTGTTTTCTGGTATTGGGTTTCACAGACAATTCAAGCGGGAAAAAGATTTACAAAAATCGATATTCGAAACGTTGCATTGGCTAAGTGATGAATTCAAAACGGAAAAAGAAAAAAAGCTCAAGAACGGCGTATGTGATTTGTTTCTAACATACAAAGATGGAAGCGGGACGGCTATAGAACTTAAGAGAGGAAAAGCGTTAAAGAAAGATGTTTTTCAAGCTTACTCCTACGAATCATTAGGTTCTGATGTTGCGCTTATTGCAAAAAGCTTCCCGGATGATGTTTTGGAACTGGCCGAAAAACTTGAGATACCTTGTTATTGCTATGTTTTGGAAAATTCGCAGGTACCTTTGCTGATGTTCATGGAAAAAATGAACAATAAAGAATGTGGGTTCGACGAAGTAATAAATAGTACATCAGAATGTGACAACTTTATCGTTGAGTATCCATTTGAAAAAGAATCAAGGAAAATGGTCAGGCTTATCGAGAAGAAATTGAAAGCTGAAGATGACAACCTAAAACTGCTAATGGATTGCCTTAAAGCAAAAACTGGATATGAGGTTTAACCATGAACGTAACCGCAACGACAAATTCCGGCACACACGCATTCATCAACGACGAGTGGTTTCCGCCGATCGCGGTCAGCGGGGCCATCCACGCGGATGTGCTGCGGAAGGTGAACGAAATACGGAAGGGGCAAACGAAATGAAAATCTTTACCGAAGAATTTGAGGATGTTCTTGTCAACTTTATAGGAACTGCAGTCGTGGTCAGTATTGCATTACTATTCTTCGGCGTAGCAGGCGGTATTGAGCTAGGGTTGATATTTTAAGGGGGAACAAGCCATGAGAGAGACAGTAACGGAAAAAGAAAAAGCTGTCCTGGATGCAATGAGGATGGGCGCAGACGTTAATATTTTACTTACAACAGATTCGCTTGAAAAGATTGATGCCTATATGGATTGCTTTGACAGTTTGAAGTCAGATCGAATTGAAGTGCATGACAGATCTGAATTCGTTTATCCATACATCGGCTTCGTTAAACGCTGCTACGATATCGATTTAACAATACAAGCATCATTGATGCTAAAAGGGAGTGAAAAGAATGAATGAGAAAAGTTCTATCGAGTGTGAATTGATATTTGATAAAGGGCTGCACCGAGTCAATTTTAATGGGAACCTGCAAGAACTTGGATATATGGCCATCCTGATTGTCAACGCATTAAGAAGCGAGTACCTGGATGCTGGGTTCACAGACGACCAAACAAAGGGTTTGCTGGTCGGAGGTATAGAAAAATTTTGGGGAGATCCTAACGCAGGCGGAAGGAGCGAGCGATATGAAAACCTATCAGAATGAACGATATGCCAACAAATTGGCTCAAAAGTTCATAAAGGACAACCTATTGGCGATGATCGTCGTGCAGCATGTAGAAAAGGATAGCTACCGCATATACGTGTATCGCTCGCAAAAACAGATCCTGCTAACAGCCGGCCGCTTAAATAAACTCAACTCGCGCTTGGAAGAAATAAACGAAGAGTATCTGGATGCATCGGTACTTGAGCTGAGGCTCGTTACCGGCAACTTGAATATTCCGATAAGGGTGGTTGCATGAGTCTATATATCTTACTGGAAGTGATGGCCAAACGCGGCATTTCTTACCGTCAGAGCGTAACAGACAAGAACTTCGCAACAACAACAGAGGTTGTCGATGGTCGATCCGTACCAGTTTTGCAAGTTAACCTGGTGGATGGTTCTTTCTTGGAAATGCCGCACTATCCAAACCTTGAAACGAAAGAAAAAATAAAGCTTGCTGATGCACAAGCGGAGTATCATCGCAGATTTAAAGCATGGTACAAAAAAAGCTGATGCGCCAACATCAGCCTGTAAAGTAAAAAACATTTACATAGTGATTATATCACAGAACGAGGGTGAGCAAAGTGAGTGACAACAAGAAATATTATTATCTCAAACTGAAAGCAGACTTCTTCGATAGCGATGCAATGATCGTTTTGGAAGGTCTTCCGGACGGTTATAAGTATTCGAACATTCTTCTAAAGTTATATCTTCGCAGCTTGAAAAATGAGGGCAAACTGATGCTGACAGAGCGCATCCCATACAATGCGGAAATGCTCTCAAAGGTGACACGCCATAGCATTGGAGATGTGGAGCGAGCGGTTAAGTTGTTTGATGACCTGGGGCTTATCGAAGTATTAGATAACGGAGTCATGTTCATGAGCGATATCCAGACATTCATCGGTCGTTCCAGTACAGAGGCAGATCGTAAGCGTGAATACCGCACGCGGATCGAAAAAGAGAGGAAAATTCTCATTTCTGATGGACAAAACACAGGACAAGAATCCGGACAAAAGGATGGACAAATGTCCGACAAAAATCCACCAGAGATAGAGATAGAGATAGAGATAGAGTTAGAGAAAGATATAGAGATAGATATAGAGTTAGAGTCAGAGGTAGAAAAGCCAAACGGCGGCGACGTCCACCTACTCTTTCAGCAGAATTTCGGTATGCCAACACCAATCATCATGCAGGACCTGGAACACTGGATAACTGACTTGAATGAAGAGCTGGTTATCCTGGCATTGAAAAAAGCGGCTTTTACCGGCGCGCCTTATAAATACGCGCAAACAACGATGCGGAATTGGGCTTCGAAGGGCATCAAGACAATAGCGGAAGCGGAAGCCGAGTCTGTGGGCCATCAAAAACAAAAGCAGTGGAACAGGCAACCAAAGAAAGAAGTCACGCCCGACTGGGTGGATGAACCGCGAAACGCAACCGAAACACCTGTAGCGCCTGATGTGGCCGAATCAATAGCAGAGCGCATAGCTAAACTGAAATCGTCCGGGAAGAACGCTGGATGAACAAACGAAAACGCAAAAAGGCCCTGGACAAACTTCTGGTCAAAGCCGGAAAGGAAATGGGCGAGGATGCATCCAGACTTGCTCAAATCAATGACGATGGCAGCATAAACCGACTTGCTGAAGTTCTGGCCAGAAGGACAAACGCCTATGGACAAACAGAAATGATCATACGCATGGATGCGTCCATACCCGATTATCTTTTTGACAGACTGGTGGATGCAGATGGCGATCTGTTCGGAGAGTTCCGCTTGTTCGACAACCGGGTGATCACGGCGCCGCAAAGGAAGTTCATCAATGCCTTGTGCCGGGATATCGCGCGCTACACAGGAGACACAATAGACCAGGTGCGGGAACATCGAAAACTGGAATTCATCCATGACAAAGGGCTGCCATACTTCAGCACATCGGAGTTGGCCAAGAACTGCTCCGTGTCGCTGGCAAGTCAGTTCATCAGCTACATCGTGGATTTCTGTCTGGACAACGATATCGGCCTTGCTGAAGCACCGCTGCATTACCTGGACGACATCAAGCCGTATCTGATCAAATGCTTATGGATCCGGAAGTGTGTCATCTGCGGCAAAGATGGAGAGGTCCATCATGTGGATGCAATCGGCTCCGGCAGAAACCGAAGGAAGGTAGATCACTCAAAACACAATATGATGGCCCTGTGCCGGAAGCATCACACGGAGCTGCACAATGGCGGGCAAGAAACATTCATGCGCCGGCATCATGTTGTAGGCGTTCTGATGAACGAAGAGCAATACAAGAAACTGAATTATAAGGGGTGAAAATGATGAAAATTCTAGATGCATGCTGCGGCTCAAAATTATTTTGGTTCGATAAAGATAACGAATATACAACCTATATGGATATTCGTGAAGAATCATTTGAAATTCATGGTAAAAAAGTAAATGTAAAACCAGATGTGGTGGCAGATTTTAGGTCAATGCCTTTTGATGATGACATTTACGACCTCATTGTTTTTGATCCACCACATTTAAAGTGGGCAGGCCCTAACTCAATTATGAAAGCTCAGTATGGCCAGTTGGATAAAAATACCTGGCCGGACGACATTAGACAAGGAATGTCTGAGTGTATGAGGGTTCTGAAACCGACGGGAACATTAATTTTTAAATGGAATGAAGCGCAAGTTTCTTTGAAAGATGTTTTAAATGTAATACCTCATCAACCGCTCTTTGGAAACCGACGTGGAAAAACTCACTGGATTGTCTTCATGAAAGGGGACTCGCAATGATCATTATGACTGACTCCATGAGGAACAAGGTTGTCGGCGTGTTCAACAGTACGACTGAAGCGCTGAAATATGCAAAGGAAGAGGATATAAAGGTCGTCAGCTTCGAGACCTGCAAAGGCGGTGAGATGCATGAGAGGAAAGAAGTGGACAGAAGCAGAACTTGAATACCTGCAAGACAGCTGGGGGAAGACGAAAACTGAAGGCATTGCCTTAAAGCTCGGAAGAACGTACAGCTCGATCATTAACAAGGCTCGCATCCTAAGGCTAGGCGACCCATTAACGCACATGGACGGCATCACAATCAGCAGGCTTTCAAAGGAACTCGGAATCGATTATCACCTTGTAGCAAATTGGATAGAGAAATACAATTTCCCGGCGAAAAAGAAGCGACTAGCAAAAGAGAGACGCATCTTGTATGTAGGATATGCAGATTTTTGGGAATGGGCAGACAAGAATCGACAGATGATCGATTTCTCACGTTTCGACAAATACGCACTTGGTATTGAACCCGCCTGGGCGAACGAGAAAAGGATAGCTGATTTCAACAAGAAACGTCTTGTCCAGAAGACGCATAACACACCATGGACTCCTGGAGACATCAACAAACTGATCAGTTTGGCCAAAGAGCCTGATATGACCTATCCAAAGATGAGTAAAATCCTGCAGCGGACGCACGGAGCTATCAAAACGCGGATGGCAATGGAAGGCATCAAGTTCCGACCCAACTATCTGCCGAATCATAACAAGTACACAGCCGGAGAAATCGAAACGCTCGAAACCATGATGCATAAGGGTCACAGCTTTATCGAAATAGCCTTCATTCTGGACCGTAGTGAGGCAGGCGTGAGGGGCAAAGCCGAAAGGATGGGGTACACATTCAAAAACGGTGTGCCTTTCAAGGGTGAGCAAAAAGAGGAGGCTGGATGCAGATGAAAAGCATCATGGACGACTGCAGACAGGTGGATGCAGGAAGATGGGAAATATACGAAGGAATTAGGGTAATCGGATATTTTGAGTCAGATGGCAAGTCCTATGAATTTAAGTCATGTGCTGGACCAACGATCGGCGGTAATGGGGAAATATACGGGAATCAGCCGGTTAAATGGTACCTGGTGCATTTTGCAAAAACTCTAAAAATAAACTATTGGCGGTATATCAACAGAAAGAAGGAGAAAAAATCATGATTAAAGAATTAACATTGCATCATCCGAACGGAAAAAAAGAAACATACACACGCGGATATAAAGTCAATGGCGAAGCTGTTAAGGGTATAGAAGTCGAACAAAATAGATCGTCTGCAAAGGCAATCATACTTTTCGAAAACCATCAAAAAATATTCATCGGAATTCCATTCGAATACGCAGACCATGTAATGGAGTCCTATGAATGAATGCAACTGAATTAATCATCATCGCTGCAATCGGTACAGCTGGTCTTCTGATCGGTGAGCTGCAGCAATACATCGAAGACAAAAGGAGGCATAAACAGTGAACAATGATTATAAGCGATGGCGCCAAGAGGTTGAAGTCGAGGAAGAAGCGAAGTCTCCGGCAGTCGGAAAGGTTGCAGAATTGGAGCAAGAGTATAAGAGAGTGGTTTGGATGAGCAGTGCCAAGAAAGGCAGGGCCTATTGGAAAGGGTACCTGTCAGCCTTACAATTCGCGATCGATGTACTGAGTAAGGAATAGAGGTGCGGTATGATCTTCAGCGAGATTGCTGCCGCAGTTCTGCTGTGCATATTTATAATTTCTGCAATAAAAAATAGGAGTGAGATGGATGATTGATTTTGTTCAATTTACAGGAGAAGAAACCGAAAAGGAATTCCTTGAAAAATGTTTAGAGCAATGGGAACTGTCAGCTGAGAAACCACCGATTATGGCAATGATTCAGTTAGGTTCGTTATTCTCGGAGATGCGGCATAGGTTTGACGAATTGGAGGATGAGGCGCTTAGGGGGTGGGTCCCCGGAGGCGGTGAGGTCGATTGAGCAGTTACGCTAAGCTTGTAGACGGGGTGTATTCGGAATTTCAGCGAAAGAAAAGCAAGAGCGAAGTAATGGAATGGCTCAAGCATCGATATGAAGATGGTTTCGGTACGTCGTGCGAACAGGAGTTAGCAACAATAAAGTTAGAAGGATTAGGAATTGATCCGAAAGACTGGGGCAAGTCAAAGCGAGCGCTGCAAGAGCCGTGTGTGTATTGCGACAGAAAGATGCCTTGGAAAGACGAAAAGGGGCTTGATTTAAGGTTCAGCGATCCCACAGTGTTCGTTTATGGAAATAGGTTAATGATTGAATACGATTCGCCGTATTGCAACGATTGCTTCGAACGTGAATATGAAATATCATTTTGCCCGATGTGCGGGCGGAAGTTGGAGGTATAAGAATGATATTCAAGGAAATCGAATTAAGCGAAGCGCTGCGGATCATTGGTGAAGGTAATCCGGATAAAAATTTATATGTGCTTGATGGCGATGATTATAAATATAAAGCCTTACGAGATTACAGAGCAGTTAGTATTGATTCACATTACATCAATTGTCGCAAATGGTTTTTAAAGTTAGAGGGTGATACGGAATGAATAAACGCCAGATCAAAAAGAGAGTGAAGCGCGCGAAAATCAATAAAGAGCGCGGCATGATCTTGAGCCTGGAAGAACGGCACTTCATTAGAAATCATGGACCGAAATACCATACGAAAAAAGAGATTGCTGGATTTAATAATTTCTTTGTTGACCTGCCCGGACTTGTTGAAGCAGCAGTTAATGGAATAAGAGTTGGACTTGCCGATTACTTTCAAAATTTGGCCGATGCGCTGAGAACAGGGGGACGAGAAGAATGAGCGAAAACAATTTGAAATGGGTATGTGGCCCTGGTGAAGACGAAGAAATTTGGGGAGCATCAGAATACTTTGACACAAAAGAAGAGGCTATAGAAGCTGGAAAGAAAGCTTTGAGGGAATTTATAGCAGATCCAGAAAATGAATACGATCAATCGGATGTGCTGGGACATGTATACGAGGAATATGAAGGTATTCACACTATATTCGCGGTAGGTCAGTTAAATAGCCCGAGTTTGAGAATATATGCAGATACCGTAATTGAAAGTCTGCAAGAGCAATCTGACGAGTGTTGTGGAGATGCCTCTGAAACATATCTTAACGATGTGACAAAAGAACAAGAAAAGGATTTAGAAGAGAAATTAAATGCAACTTTAAACGAGTGGCTTACTAAATACAATCATCAACCTGCTTTTTATTATATCGACAACATCGAAAAGGTCAGATTGAAGGAGGATGCAGAATGAAAGATGCAATACTAGCCATATTAGCGGCTTTGCTTATTGTGACCAACTTAGAAAATTTGTTATTGGATCAAGAAATAGAAAAACAGGCCGAACGATACGAAACCCTTCTGGAGGTCCAGGGGATGGAATACCGCGATGAATTGATCGACGTCCGGCAAGAACTGGCAAAAGTTCGGGAAGAATTGCGCGGTAAACAGTTCGAGTTTGACATGGCAACCAACAGGATTGAGCAGCTGAACAAAGAAATCGGAGGTACCGCATATGAATCTAAATGAGGCCCTGCAGTTTATAAACAGCCTTGGCTACAAAATTAAAAAGCCCGAACGAATAGGTTTCTTCAAAAAAAGCTATTACATAATAGCTGAGCATGGTGGCAAAAAATATAGGTTCATGCTGGATAAGGGGAAGTTGCATAAGGAGATTCCGCTGAAGTCGGGAAACAGCTTTTGGGCCGAGTTGGAGGAAATCGGATGAGTAGTTACGCAAAGGTAGTGGATGGAGTCTATTCGGAATTTAAGCGAAATAAAAGTAAGAGTGAAGTGATGGAATGGCTAAAGCAGCGTTACGAGGATGGTTTCCGGTACGTCGTGCGAGACCTTGGATCGGACTGGTTAAGCGTCTACTCCATGAAGCCAAAAAGATACACGATGGACGAATGCTGGGGATACCAGGAAAGGAACTGGGATGATATCGAATCCATGCCGGTGAAAATCATCATGAATACGGATATGCCTGAAATCAACTGGAATAACAAATCGGCAACCGACATTGAAAAGCTACTGGCGAAATGGTTTGACGTTTGAAACAAGTCAAAAGCCAACTGACTTGGAAATGATAATCGATTGCCTGTTCGAAAGGAAAATACAAATATTTTATCACGAGGGGAGAAATCATGATCAATAACGTCGTACTTGTCGGCCGGCTCACGAAAGACATTGATTTGAAATACACGGGTTCCGGAACAGCGGTCGGAACATTCAATCTTGCAGTTAACCGGAACTTCACCGATCAGAACGGTGAGAAGAAATCTGATTTTGTAAATTGCGTAATTTGGAGAAAATCAGCCGAAAACATGGCAAATTTCACCAGAAAAGGCTCATTAGTTGGCATAACCGGAAGAATACAAACACGCAATTACGATAATCCGCAAGGCGTGAGGGTGTATATCACAGAAGTAGTCGTCGAAAACTTCACGCTCCTGGAACCGAAACAAGTCACAGAGCAGCGGCCACGGGAAAATACCTATCAGAACCAGGCGCCACCACAACAGAACCAACAACAAAGCTCCGGACCTATGGATGCATCCAAAACAGGAGATTATAAATACAATTCGTTTGATCAGTTTAACAATACACCGGATCCATTCGCATCCAGCGAACCATATGACGTCAATGATGACGATCTACCATTCTAGGAGGGTATCTCATGAACAACATAGATTTTAATATCAGCGATCTTGCTGGTGGAGCAGTGCAGGAAAAGATAGACCAGGAAGTCCGAAAGATTGTGGCCAACATTTTGGATGTAAATACGGCATTCAAGCCAAGTCGTAAATTGATCATCGACGTTGAGTTTTCTTCCGATTCCACTCGGCAAGTCATCGAGACAAATGTAACGGTCAAGAGCAAGCTTCAGCCATCGGAAAGTGTCTCAGCGCTTATGATGGCCGGTAGGGATGATTCAGGTTACATCCATGCAGCGGAACTTAAATCATCCGCACCTGGACAGATGTACTTCGATGCAAACGACAGCACGCTGAAGACGGATGTGGGCATCCCTGTAGAAGAAATCGAAGATGGCGGCATTATCGACTTTAACTCAAGAAAAATCAAATAAGGGACAGGTGAAGAAAAATGGAAAACTTAAGAGATGCTTTGGAATATGTGGTTGATTTAAAAGATAACGAAGAAAAAATCGTTAGAAGTTACGAGGACAAGGAATACTTCGATGCAAAAGCACACGACTTGCGAGAATTGGATCCGCGTCGTTATCCGAAACCCTTGGAACTTTCATCACTAACGAGCCTGGTTGAATATATCCGTAAACAGCTGGATGAAACTGGAGAATATGCAAATCTGATCGTACATGTCACGGAACACGATGCTGTTGAAGTCAAGACGGAGCTGGATGATGAAAGCAGACGTCGGGTGTTGGCGGTGGTAAAAGCTATCACGCCTGAAATAAGATACAAGTGCTTTATGGATGTGGAATCATTCAACATCATGATGCAGTCGAATTTCATTCCCGATGGCGATTATGACGTGGTGTTAAACTATGCATCGGCAATTAAGATTGATAAAGGGGCCGAGATAACCGATAACGGCGTGTCTCAAGTAACGACCATAAAAACAGGTGTTTCTACACTGCAGCTTGCAAAAGCTCCAAACCCTGTAACTCTTAAGCCATACAGAACGTTCCATGAAGTTGATCAGCCGGAAAGTAAGTTCGTATTTAGAATCAACGATGCTCCTGGATGCGCCTTGTTTGAGGCTGACGGAGGCATTTGGAGAGCGGCTGCCAAAGCAAGTATTGCCGAGTATCTGCATAATAACTTGATCGTTGAGCAGGGCGATAAAGCTGTCGATAATATCACGATTTTGGCATAAGGTGGGTAAACTATGAGAGAGAGCCGCGAATCCATCATGAAGATGAATATGGAAATAACCCACGACATTACACAAAACGCTAAAAGAGCAATGGAGAAACAGTCTTATCCCGAAGACCGTGCGTTATACAATCACCTGAAGACGAAGAATCTGATGGAAATGAGTCTGACAGAAAGGCAAGCTCTTATGAGAGCCGTAGCAAGCGGCCTCAACCTCCGGGCAAGCCTGGACGGGATGATCAAAGCAAAGACGATCGAACTCACTGACAGGAGCACGCCTGAGATACGGCAACTCGTGCTTAAGGAAGTCATCTGGATGATGAAGGAATTACGCGGGGATATCATTTAATAAAATAACGGCCATATTTCCATCCTGACGGTTTTTAACATCGGGATGGATAATCAGCCGGAAACATTTTAAATGTCGCAGATGGCAAAGGAAAAGGGGGCTGATGTATGACGCAGGAAGAAGCAATCGAATACTTAAAGACTGAAGGATATGACTTATTTCACATAGAGGATCGTCCGACAAAGATCATCATTGCTGGATGCAGAAACGAACCGCGAGGCAAATGGTACAAGCTTGAGGACGGGAAATTGTATGAACGCGCCGGATATGATGGTCTTGAGCATAAGTGGAACGAACAGAAAGACATCGAAGAAAAATTAAATAGTATACGTGAAAAGGTGGAATAGTACATGATTACTGAATTGACAGCTAGAATCGAAGAGTGGGCAAGAGAAAGAGGGCTAGACACTGCAAGTCCTGACAAACAAATGCTTAAGCTAGGTGAAGAATATGGAGAGCTTTGCCAGGGATTGGCAAAGAATCGGCCTGATCAAGTTAAAGATTCAGTCGGTGATATGTATGTCGTTCTAACAATCTTATCGCTGCAGTTGGGCTTAGATATCGAAGACTGTGTGATGCATGCGTACGGCGAAATTAAAGACCGCAAAGGTAAAATGATTGACGGTATTTTCGTAAAGGAAGCCGACTTATAAATTAAAGAAAAGTGGTGCTGCAGATGGATGAAGTGCTGTACTGGTTTGAGACATTAAGTGGGAAACATCCGGCGAAACCAATCTACTCCATTAACTTCAGGTGGTTCGGGATGGATAGAGATGCAGAGCCGTGGGAAATAGACGCTATGAGCCTTGTTTATATCGGCCTAATGTCTAGAGCGGATTTCGAAAAGCGCATCATATCAGAAAGGAATGTGATGCGCTATTAAGTACCATTGGCTGAAGGAATACCAGGACTTAAGAGAGGAAATGGAGACTCTCCGATGGAAGATTGAAAAGTCGGAGTCTGAGCTAAACAGGTGGATGATCGGAGGAGACCTGTCAAAAGTGAGGATAACAAAAGATTCCAGAGCCGCACATCTTGAGTCCGAGATAGAAAAGCTTAAGTGCTATCTTGGAGAGAAAGAGCTGGCAGAAGAGGCGTTAATTATAATGGTTGGCCATTTCAAAGGGTTGGAAAACCTTATTCTAAAAATGAAATACATCGAAGGTAAATCATTGAAGGAGATAGCCGACGAGCTAGGGTATAGCTATCAACACATAGTAAACAAACACGCCAGTATAATTAATACTATAAAGTTGATTGAGAGTATAAAATAATAACCGTATCAAGTGGATTCACACATATTGCATAAGGTATATTATTATATATTGTGAAGATAGATGAAGAGCAGCCGCACGCGGGTGCTCTTTTTCTTTGTTTGATGACAGAATGCGCCGGTTGAATGAATTAGAAAGGAGTGGGACATGGTACGGCAAGATAAACAAGGACCCCATCGCGTTGCTTACGAGAAGAATAAGAAGGTGATATTCAAGACTCAGAACGTTTGTGGCATATGTGGGAAGCAAGTGGACTTCTCTATCAAAGCTCCGGAGCCGCTCAGCCCAGTCGTTGACCACATCATTCCAGTCTCTAAAGGCGGACATCCATCTGCCATGGAGAACCTGCAGCTTGCCCATTGGACGTGCAACAGACAGAAATCTGACAAAATGTTTTTAGCAAAGCAAGAGGCGCCTCAAGTGCTGGGAAATAGAAACCTTCCACAGAGCACAAATTGGGCCACTTATAAAGCATAAAGAAAGGATGAGTATGTGAAAACCTGTAAGCAATGTGACAAAGACATCAGCGGAATGTCGTCAAGAGCTATGTATTGCAGCAGAACATGCAAAGATAAAACATACGAAAGAAAGAAACACGTCACTTGGGAGGAGTATATCGAGATTAAGCGAGAAGCCGGCATGCAGCAGACGGAAGAAACCAGGAGGCGAAAAGAGAAAGAAAAGGAATCAAGAATAATGCGTTCGGTGTGTAAGGTTTGCGATAGTGAATTCTCAACTAATCAACCACACCAGGTGACTTGCTCTTTAGAATGCAGGAAGAGGTGGAAGAATAGGAGGAACGATAAGAGGATAAATAAACACAACACTGTTGATGAAGACATAACGCTTGCAACTCTATATCAGAGAGATAAGGGTATATGTTATATATGCGGTGAGCAGTGCGTCTTCGAAGACTTCGAATACACCGAGGCATCTTTTACATGTGGTAGAACCTATCCAACAATAGATCACATTGTTCCGTTGGCAAGAGGCGGGTTGCATTCGTGGAGCAACGTTAAGTTGGCTCATCATTTATGCAACTCGCGCAAGGGCGACATCGTATCTAAAGAACGTTTTGATAATGAGAAGGATTTAACTGGACTGCGCGCCCTTATCAAACCTATCAGCAGTAACAAGAAGCGGGTTAAACAATACGACAAACGAGGAGGATTTATAACTGAATATGAATCAACTGTTGATGCAGAGAATGCTACAGGCATAAAACAAAAAGGAATACAAAAATGCGCAAGAGGCGAAGCGAAAAGTTACGGTGGTTTTACATGGGAATATTAAATGAACCCCCGGGGGTACCTCCCTCGGTGTGCCCTATTTCGCCA
>JACCEA011192593.1_pt1 | contig 19440 bp, 16 predicted proteins | sample 7449851 | NCBI WGS metagenome assembly JACCEA01 (sample SAMN15323453, study PRJNA562643) | freshwater metagenome | isolation source: river surface water | place: USA:Blue River Watershed | collected 2017-08-18
ATTGAAGAAAGATAAATCAGAAGAGTCAAAGAAATCTGATGCTGCGGTGTCTGTTGAGGATGTTCACAAAGATGATGAAGAAGAAGATGCTGTTCAAATTGTGAAGGAAGAGAAGTCCGAGGAAGAAAATCAACTCTCTGAGGAGGAACAAGAGAAACTCGCGTTGGAATATCGTGAGAAGTTCGCTGCCATCACCCCTGAATCACTTGGTATTGAGATAAATCCTAATGTATTCTTAAATTGTGAGGCAGATGTCGACCCTACCGTTGCTGCGAAGGATGAAGCTGCTGCTCGTGAAATGGCCATATTTCTGTATGACAGTGTGCTTCCAATGCTGACCAGACAGGTTCGTGAAGGTGATGTCTCTCCTAAAGATCCAGAGAGTATGGTAAATTTGCTGCATCGTATGGGAGTAAATATGAGATATTTAGGGCGATTGGCGAAGTTGGCTTTGGAACAAGAACGAGAAGATGCAGAACTAATGTTCCAAAATAAGCAGCGTGTTCATTCTATGCCTTATTTCTGGTTAGAATTTTTGACAGTAGAGTTATTGGCCAGATCAGCGAAACACATCTTGAATATGGCAATGAAATCAGATTCCGCCATCGCTGCATCACCCGCCGGCACTATTTCTGCGTTATTGAACAATTTCCTGTCGTTGCTGAAGGAGCCAGTGGAGGGAGTTTCCGAATCCAAGGAGGTAGAGATTCAACCAGTCGTGGCTGTTGAATCGGAAAAGAAGGCGACTAAAAAAATTGATAAGAAGACAAGAAAAGTCCCAAAAGTTGTTGCGTCATCAGCGGTTGCTGATGCTATCGGAAAACTTGAAATCACTCAAATAGTTTTTCCTACCGTTGCTACAAAGGATTCCTTCGCTGCTACTTTAGCAGATGTTCTGCAGAAGAAGTATCTTTATGACAGTCCACTACTTGCCAAGGCTGAAAATATTGAAGGTCTTGATGATAAGGCTGCATGGGGACATATGCAAAATGCTTTGTTGAGATCTCGAATCGCACCATTGATGCTTATTCGCAGAATCTGCCAACAATGTGGAATTGTTCTTGCTTGTAGATTCTATGATTTGAAGAAACCAGTTTCTTCAAGTGGTCCGTTCCATGTCAATGACATTCTTGGATTGGTCCCAAAAGTGAAATCTTGTGAACCTGAAAGTTATCTCAATGAAGTTCCGGAAATGTTAGCCACTTCATCTTCATACCTATCTCAAGGTAATGCGGTTGCTGCGTTCGAACTTGCGCAGCAAGCATTAAATTTTATCAGTCAAATCACTGGTGCAACTCATCCTCACACGTTACAAGCATCCGAACAGTTGACGAGTGTGTTGATCAATTCTGCGGACATTAAGTCAGCTTCTCAAATGACCACCCGCACTTTGGCATTGATCGCGCAGGTTCATGGCATTGATAACTCGAGTATGGTTCAGTATCGCTTGCATCTGGCAACTTTTGAAACTGAGCAAGGCAATTATCAGCTCGCTTTCAATCATTTAACGACGGCCAAATATTTGTTGGAGGCTGTCGGAGGTGACCATCACCCTGATATGATCCTGATCTTTACTCGCTTGTCTATGCTATATGAGAAGGTGAATGACTTTGATTCTTCGTTACATTGCTTACTACGCGCCCGCATGTTTGTTCACGACTTGGTTAACAATGCAGGGATTACCGTTGCAATTGCTAACTTACTTTTCAGATATAACAGATTCCACGAAGCAGTCCATGCCCAAAAGAGTGCTTATAAGATTCTGAAGGAACTGATGAGCCCAGACGATGAACGTGTCGGTGAAGCAAAGAAGAATTTAGAGGCTTATATTAGAGCTGCTGCCACAGCTCCAAGACCAGTAGAATTTTCTTCTAATTCCATCGTACAGCCCGATCTTAACTTGGTTAGTGATGCACAAGTAAGTGGTGATGATGCTGATAAGGATGCCAAGAAAAAGAAGTCAAATAAAAAAAGAGGCAAAAAATAATCATTGATTGATGAGATAAATGGAAACATGTTATAGAAGAAAGCGTTAGGGGGAAAATGTAGTCAGAAGGATTTTATGGACTCTTTCTTTTTGTTGTGCGATACATCAAACAGTTAGTTGTCATTATTACGGTTAGAGTTCGGAAATAATAGGAGGGCTGAAGAGTGAATCTAAAGAATTAACATAATTTGTATTCGTAAAAGCTTAAAATTAGTTGTGTGTTGTAAATTTTGTTAAATGATGCAAATTGTTAATGTGGATGATGTATGGAGAACCGAAATTCCTTCAAATGTGAACGATGTCATTTCAAGAACTTTTGGAGAGCATACTATATTTTTAAATATCCTCTTGTATTCCACGCTAATTTATCGAACAGCCGTTGGGACAATGTTAACTTTGGAACGATGAGAAGCGTAACTGTCAGTGATAGAAGCTTGATGTTACGTGTTGGTATGCTAGAGACCTATTTGAAGCTCGGTATTTCTAACAAATTATGGTGAGGAGCCACGACCTTAATTTCAATACTATTCCTCCAATATTAATGCCCAACTCTATTTTGCAAATATATTTGGATGCTAGATTTAGCAAATCTAGATGAAAATCTAGAAAAAAAAAGCAATTAATAGCATTAGCTGAAACAGCAATCCTTCACAACATCGATTTCAAGCCTGAACTAGCAGAGGTTGCCGCACCAAACGAACATGGGCATTGCATTGACGAAAATCGTTTTCATTGTACGGGAAAATACGGTCATGTTGTGGAAATAAACTTTGCAGATAATATCAACCTTGCTGAAAGTTAAGCTTGGGATAAAAATAGCATTTGCAGCAAGCAATCCTATCACCTGGATAGATTTACCGATAAGAAACTACTTTCCGAGTCTGGTTAAGTATTTGCATGCCTCAATCGAAATGTCATCAGTCTTTTCACCAGTCAAAACTTGTATAGATAAATCACGCTCGGGTTTCATGATTCTCAAATATTCAGCTAATAAACAATCTGATAAATCTCCTTTTTCAAAAGCTGATGCTTGAGTCTAAGAAGTTGTAAAAATTTGCTCAGCGACGAATAGTTCGATCCTTGATGAAGACCAATATCATTTGCTTCATGTCCTTGTTGGTAATATTCTATTCATCATCATCTTTAACTTCATAGAATTATACTCTTCGTTTAAATAAGACAATGTATTCCCATCCACTCCAAAATGATCCAGTACATCCATCAAATCCTCATCTTTCTTTTCTTAACGGTGACGAAACGAACTATTCGGTATTCCATACAATATGGAATACCTTTATTATTGTAATTGTAGAGCGTCTTAAACATAGGGACCTGATAATATTACAATTTTCTATGTGTACAAAATTTGTAAACTATAGTGACTCTTTATTCTTCAAATTTCAACAATTAACAGTTACCCTCAAATACAGGAGTATATTTAAAGAGTAGATAAGCTGACCAGAAAGACATGCAATAATTAGGCAGTGCATCATTAACGTTTATTATGCTAGGGTGATGAAGTCCAATATATTGCCACGCATCTTATACTGTATCCCGAACTTTTGTAGATACATGAAGTAGTTCAATCTTTCAACAAAGTTTGCTTTTACCCACTCAGGCATCACAAGAGTCAATACTGATCCACTAAAACCATTCGGTCTACCTAGATAACCACATCATAATACTGAGTACGCGATGAAATCATTATGAGTCCATCGTTCATTATTATTATTAGCAACCACTGTATACACATGATTTCGAATAACCTCTTCACACTTTATACGAACAATCGTTCCTTTATGTAAATCTAAACCATTATACATAACTTTAGATCCTAAAATCACTAAATCACTATCAGTTGTTAGTGAACCATTGGTAAAGCCAACGCACCAACGGCCAGTCCGCTTCCATCGGCAAACATATGTAAGGAACCTTCCTTGATCTAACCCACTCCACAGTTCCAAACAATATATCCTCCCTAACATATCCATATGCTTTTAGAAGACGATTCAATGATTCTACGTCTTTATTGTCCACTTCAGACACAAAACCCCTAATTTTGATCTCCAACTTCAAACGTTCCTTTTCTCTTCCTTGATTGGTCGCTTCTTTCAGCGGATTTCTCGCTCCATCTAAAACTAATACAATATCGATCCCTTTACGCTTAAATTTTCGATGAAAGACATCTCAAAATATCCAAACAAGGTAGTTCTACACGATCATTCCCCACAACTAGTGGGAATAAGTCTTTTATACCCATCTGAATGAAATGCTTCCTCCATTACAGTACCTTGTCTTATTGCTGAGTGTCCGTATCGCAAAATATAAGAAAAGAATGATAAAGCTGATATGGGCATAAAGTAATATGATCCTTGTTATACTAACTTTAATATTGGAAGTTCCTTTGAAATTGATCTCAAAATGAGATAATGTAATTCTTATGATTATTCAAGATTGTCACATATAAATTTATTGCAAAATGAGAAAAACAACGGTTATTATTACTCAAATGATAATGATAAAAAGTAGCCTTTTTGAACTTTTGAACCACCAGTCTATAAAAGCCTTAGGCCTTATTGATATAATAATATTATAATAACGGATGCATTTTTATTAGTAGCTGTATTATTTCTACAATATAATTATTTCATATTCCATGCCGTAATCTCCTGTTTGTTTCTTTTACTGTTATTGACAATCGTGGCAATGTCCAGGCAAAGTCGTGATCAAGGTTATGGAAATGGTTCTGGCAATGTCACTAGAAAGGTTAAGCAGGGTCCAGTGGAGATAGACTTTGAAGATAGCGCTCTGGTGGTCCATTATGAGATGGAAACGGTGAGTTGCGAGTTTGTTCCTCTCTTCTCATCTTTTTATCATCTACTATTGCAATAGGTTGAGTTGGATGACCGTGGAGCTGTTCTGGCGGTAATTGACCGCAAGGCAGAGATTCGTAGAATAAAAATAAAGACCCTCTCCCCTGACAAGAATATGGCACAATTAGCAGCTGACATTGTTGAAAAATGCAAATATATTCATCCGTCTCGGACTGAAGAGATTGAACAGTTGCTGATAAAGCTTCGAAAACATGTATTATCGACCGGAAATAATACTTCAACACCTTCTGGTGGACCGGCGCAACAAGTTCCCAACATGGAACGTGGTGACGAAGAACATACAACTGGCGATCGTAAACGGTCAGATTCAAGGGGAAGAGCGAACGGAGGCAAACGAGAAGTTGGTGATCGTGACAGAGACAGAGATAGAGAACGTGAAAGGCGCACAGCAAGTGCAGATGATTACGGAGCACCTCCAAAAGAACGAGAAAAGCCCCCGAAGAAACCTGTCGATAACCTTCCTCCAGCTGATATGAATGAACTGGATGAGTACTTGGAGATGCTGTACCAAGTATCTGGCAAGTCTGACAAAGAAAAGGAGGAAGGTTTACGTGCACAGGAACGTGGAACAGCGATGATTCTTAAGCTTTGTCGCGATGTCATGAATTTAGAGCAGTTGATACAAAATAGTACTGTAATGGGTGCAATTACGCGGGTATTACAAGAAGAGTACAAAAAATCCCTGGACCTAACATTCAACATTCTTCGGATCTTCCTCGCTTTTTCCAATTTTATGGAAATGCACAGTTTGATGGCGAATTATCGCATAGGCGTTTTGACAATGAAGGTTATCCCTTAATTTATGAAATTCGATACTCGATAATAATTCTTGTTTGATAGGCTATTGAATTTGAAGTAAAGCGTAGCGAAATGAGAGAATCAGAGCGATTGGAGCGGGAAAAGGAATTGCAAGAAGAACTTGCTCGTTCACGTGACGCACCCGATTGTTCACAGATTGCAGATAAAATACGCAAAACTCGAGAAAAGGAAGCCAATAAGCAAAAGCAATTTATACGGAAGCAAGATAAGCTTCTCTTTGTTGGATTTTATATCCTTTTGAACCTTGCAGAAGATGTTTCAGTGGAGAAAAAAATGATCAAAAAGGGTTTGATTCCACAGTTAATTGCAATCCTATCATCACGGACGTTTGAAGATCTATTGATTTTGGTGGTTACATTTTTGAAAAAGCTTAGTATGTTTGAAGAAAACAAAGATTCTTTCCGAGAGTTAAATGTGGTTGAGTTGATGGTGAAGTTCTTACCTTGTTCATCGCAACCGTTGGTAAATATATCTTTACGTCTACTTTTCAATTTATCGTTTGATAAGGATATTCGAGAGCAAATGTTAAAAGCTGGTTATGTGCCCAAATTGACATCTTTACTACGCACACCGCAGTATCGAGCAAAAACATTGAAACTTTTGTATCACTTGTCGGTTGATGATAGATGTAAAGCGATGATCACTTACACAGAGGGGATCAATATTTTGATGGGAATGTCTATTAACTTTCCTCATGACTTTTTGGCAAAAGAATTGGCTGCATTAATGGTCAATCTCAGTTATTATCCAAAGAATTGCGAGCAAATGATTAGCAACAAGGGATTGAATCTTTTGGTGGATCGATTTGCTGATAAGCGGGACCCAATGCTTATGAAAATTATTCGTAATATCTCATTATGGACATTCAATTTACAACAGGTGAGAGGCATATCTATACTTGGCTGGATAAACTCTGAATGTCTTCAAATAGGAGATGGAGTCACCAGAACTGCATTACAAGCACCGCGGTTTGTGGAGCCCACACATCAAAACTCTTCTTGAGATACTTTTGGAGGAAAGCAATCACGATCTTATCATTGAAATAGTTGGTTGTATGGCAAATATGACAGTATATGATTTGCCATCGACTTCCAATTGGTCGAAACTTGTGCGAGACAATAACTTAATCAGCTTCTTTGCTAAAATGCTCGTTCCAGGAATGGCACAAAATGATCTGATTTTAGAAATTGTGATGTTAATTGCCACCATTGCAACCGATCCTCCGGTGAGATGATTAACACGTCTAAAAACTATTAATGGTTTCTAATACTGTTTATTTTTCTCATAGGCTTGCAGTATTTTGGCAACCGGAAATTTGATTACAACTTTATATCAGCTTTACAAAGACAAAGGCGACGATGTAGAAATCCTATTACAATTATTGAATTTATTTCACAAGTAAGTTGATATATATCATTATATCGAATTGTTGTTGAAGATTATTTATGTAGGCTGCTCTTTACACAAGCTTCTCGTGAGACCGTAATGTATAGCACCCGAATTTTCTCGGATATCATTGAATGTCTCACACACCGCAGCTCAGCGGTTCGCACGAAAGCAGAACAAATGAGCGAAATTGGTATGCAATCTTTATGTATTGACATCTTCATTGATAATATTTTTCAGTTCTCGAATATGATCGCAAACCCTCAGGAGAGATGGGCCAACTTGGTCAACAGATCTTGAAAAAGCGTTTTGAGAGTTACAATAAGGTTTGGCTTGCGAATGCATTTGATAATGGCGGGGGCAGCCACTATTACGATGATAATGAGCGATTGATGTCTGCGTATGAACAAGAAGCAAGTATGATGAACAGCGCCAATTACTTCAATGAAAAGGTAACACTCTTCCTCGCTGTATCGCGGTTCTAAATAAACATTTTCGTAGGTGGATAATTCTATGGCAGACTGGAGAATGGACAGTAAACTTGACGATTCGGACGATTATCCTCCACGCGCTCAATCGGAAATCGATTCTTGGGGTTATAACAAGTAATAGAATAAAGTCTACTATATTTACTTCTATATGATTTGATTTTATGTCTGTGGAGTTTGGAAAGAGAAACGCGTTTTTTTCTTTTGTTTGTTCAAAAATTCAGCTTTGTAGCCATGTACGCCAACAGGCCAAAAGGCCAAAACAATCTGGAATCTAGCAATACTTCTTCCATTTTTTGCCATATATATATAAAGTTCACTCATTGCGCTGGTAATTGAATTTGTAGTTTTTTTTCACCACCAAGTATTTTATTGTTTCATACAAATGCCGAAGAACCCACTCAAATTACTCACCAAAGTAGGGGGTAAGAAAGGCAACATCGAAGAGCAAAGTCAAATGGATGACTTTGATCCTTATACAACAAACAAAGAGGGAGAAGTTCGAGAGTATATCAACAGAGAGTTGGATTTGATTCGTCAAGAACTTCAACCCAACATTTCAAAACAGTTGAACAACACTACAAATTCGACTTCAGGCAAACCTGAGGTGAATGCCGTGGATGTCAATAATGTTGATGATAATTACAACGGGTTTTCAGCTTCATCCACAACCACTACTCGATCAGGTTCTGTGCTCACAAATCGTTCAAAGTCTGCTGGTGGTGGGCAACAAGAAAATGAAACCAGCAAAGGAATTGCGATCGTGACCCCACCAACTGTTCCTAAGCGGATCAAAACAACAAGCGTGCGCGAACGCAAGAAGATTGGTAAACATTTAAGTTTTCGGGAACGACCGGACTTTTTGAAGAGTCGCTATTTCTACTTCACTTTCTTATATGGTTTATTCTATCTTATTGGTGCTATCGTTGGGTACCAACGAAAGAAAAACCTATTTTGCTTGTTAATTTCCGGTTTTCTTGGACTTTTATGTCTAGCATTTAGTATTCTTCATGGTATAGATTACTACAGTGGTGCACCACTTGAATCAGTTTACGTTTCCTTACCATTCAGTAAGTCTTCTTATGTTATTTTTTCGGACTTGTTAAATAAATAATATTTTATTTTCAGTTATTTCTTTATTCTTTTGCATTCTGATGGCTTGTTTCTACGCAATCGGATCGGTTTTCAAAACTTCTTTGATGATTTCAATCGTCGTAAGTTGACATAAATTTTTATTCCCTTAACTAAGAAAATTCCATAATTTTGAAAGTGTGGTGTTGCAACTGTATTTTACGGTTATGCTTTAGTCAAGGACTATAGTGACGGATCTTACTACAAAGAAAACATCTATGTACAACCCAAAGAAACAGAGGATATGCAGGCACTTTTGAAAGAGTTTGATGAAAACAATCGATCAGAAGGAGCAAGCAGCGCTAATGTAGATGAAGTTCAACCAGTTGATTATAAACCCACTACCATCCGGAAAAAGGCAACTGCTTCAGTCCTTGCTGCGTTGAGTTCTAACAATGGAAATACTTCATCCTCCGCAACCAAGACGAATAGCATTGATAGTAAGAATGCCACCAAGTTCTTCAATGCAACTAACAGAAATACCATGACAAGCCGAAGTCATACTCACAGTAGCCGATATGAGGCATTGATGAAAAAAGGAATTAAAATAAAGGACTCAACAATTAGTGACCCTGTGAAGGATACAAATTAGATCTATTACGTCGGAAATATACAAACTATATTTACAATTATAAGCTTTTTAATAGTGTTCAAAATATTCTCACAAGTTGCATTTCGTCTATACGTAGGACTTCTCTTTTAATGGATTTTGCATGAAGTAACTTCATCTACATAATACCAACCATTACCATTAATAAGTGTCCTCCCAAAGAGATAGGATTAACACTTCTTTAGCATTATTTAAACGAGATGAGACAAGCAATTATATCAAGTTGGAGCGGAGGAGATATAAAGGTTATCACTGTCACTCGAACGACATTGTTAGGATCTATAACTTCCCGCCAGTGAATCCTGGCAACTATGAGAGAAGCAGAGTCGCGCAGAGCACAGCGTATTAAGCAACTGACAAATATAGAAATACCATATAAATGGCTGAACTGTTCGATTTCATCGAAAAAATTTATTGGCATCGCTAATAAAATCTTCGGCGCACAAACGGTCATGCGGTTGGGTTGCCCAACATGTCTATCAGAAACACTAAATCATGGTCGACCATTGCCGAGAAGTTTGATTTCCCGAACCTGTAGAAACGATTTTTGTTCCGCGGAACATAATGCTGGGATTGCTGGTCGATATTGATGATTAATGACAGCAATTGCAACTTCTACTTGCTTCATTCCCTCATATGGACATTTTCCGGTCAGCATTTCCCAACAAACCTACCCAACTGTTTATGAATCACGAATAAAGATGTATTGCAATCTACTCACCAGGGCCATGCTAAAGATATCAACACTTTCATCATACGCATTACCGACGAGAACTTCCGGTGCCATCCACTGCACAGTTCCAACATTTGCAGTCATTACAGTGGTCAAATCGCGCAATTTGGCCAGTCCAAAGTCACAGATCTAGAAACGGTATTGTCAAAATGGATGATAAGAACTCCATTGAGCCTTACCTTTACATTGAAACTTTCATCTAACAGGATATTTGCGGATTTCAGATCTACAGAGTAACGAGTTATGAAGCATCGACATGTCCACCAATTTATTTGCTGTACCTCGGTGGACTATGGGTGGATTATGACTGTGCAGGTACGCCAAACCTCTACCTGCCCCTTCAAGGACCTTTCGAATGATAGACAATGGCCAGAAGAAAGGATCACATTGTTGACGCTGAAACAATAGTACAACGATATTATTTTCACGATAATTCGAAAACTAAAAATACCTGAAAACTTTGCTTTTGTCTCAAAGCATCCCATAGAGATCCTCGAGAAACGAGCTCCGTTACGATAGCTTTACGATGTTGTTCAACACACACTCCTAACAAGAGACAAATATTGGGGTGCCGTAATTGTCCCAAGATGGTCACTTCTTCCTCAAATGCTGACAAAACTTTTGAAGGCATATCACAAGCAGCTTCACCATCATATTGCTGAAAATCGTCATCAATACTTGATAAAATTTTAATTGCAACCGGAGTGCCTTTCCAAACACCTCGATATACCTGTCCAAACGCACCTCCTCCTAAACGATTTCGTTTATCATCAGCTCCGATGAGATCCTGGAAAGAAATAATGGGCAATAATAGCGACATTTTGGCCACATCCATTGAAAAGATAGAAGAGTTTGTGAGATCATTTGATTTCTTCTTAATAAAACTATTCGTTTGTGGAGGGGTCTTCGCAGCTTCTAGTAATGTCAACCGATTTAATCTAACGAGAGGCTGGCTGCCACGAATTCCTCGGTTGAGAGTTGCAATAGTACTATCATTCGACATTTGTTGCGACACGGTCTGAGTTTCGCCTGAAATTTGTTTTTGCAGCATCGATGGCACAGTATCAATCACTATCGGATGGTGGTGCTGAGGCTTGACACCAATATTGTGATTATCGGGATGTTGTGATGAATTTTGAGAAGGTGAAGATCCACCCACTTTCCTTTTGGTAATTTCAGGACTCGCAGTTGAAAGTCGTCCGCTTGCAGCAACCCCTGGTCCACCTGGATATGCAGCAGGGATTGTAGTTGTAGAAGGTGTGGGATGCAATGGAGTGGTTGGTGGGATGACCACATGAATATTTTTACTGCCGCGACGATGAACATTAGTTGTGTTATGTTGGAGATTTGTTGCAGTTGCGGTTGGTAATATCGCTTGTTGTTGAATACTAGCTAATCTGTCTATATCAATGTGAATACTTCCACTAATCGGAGTAAATGATGAATCGTATTCAATTGCGGTTGGTGTATTGTTTGCTCGTTGAACAGGATTCGAATGTACGTTCTGGTTGAGTTGTTTCCAAACTTGATACTGCTGGTCGTCAACGGAAAAAAACACTGATTGATCATGAGTCATCATGGATGATCCACCCTCTCGTGCATTATCAGCATGGATTGTTGGTGTGTGGTTTTCACCGTGGTACTGGTAAGTGGTGCTGTGGATATGATCGTAATCATCTGACTTTTTCCTGTGAAAGAGTACATGTCTCTGGTTATATGTTGCTCCATGGTGATTATGAGGGTATGGAGGATGTTGCGCAGAAGGTTGAGGGGTTGACTGTAACGGCAAAGAAAGTGCAATATGAGATATATTTTGGTTGTGAACGGCTTGATGTTGACGGTGAAAGTGCGGCGGCAATGCTTCCAAGGCAGCCAAATTCGAACCACTTTGATGCTGCTTGAAGGAAGAAGTACTCCCAGTGGTTAAAGATGTGGATGAAGATGAATTGTCATTATCAAAGAGAAAAGAGACAAAGAAATCAATGATATTGATGATTCCTTTCACACCATGTTGTAACAGCCTCATAATCCACATCATCGCTGCAACAGGATGAACCTCACGAGCTTTCCATCTAAACAAAGGCACCTATTGCGCTGGTTCTTAGGTTTTGAACCCTCCACGAAATCAGAAGGCGTTCTGTTCGATAGTAGATAATGTCACAATACAATACTATTGTAGATATAAAACCAAATAGGGAAGTCTGCGTCTCTGGCGCCCAATTCCAGCACACATGCATCACTTCCAACTTCTTTATATTATTATTAGAAGTATTAGTTGCTATTAAAAAATATTTTTTATTGCTCACCGCCGTGCGCTGGCATAACGGACGCACGCAATAAAATGCAAAACTCGAGTTTCTCAAAAAGGCCGTTATGGTTGCCGTCAGTTACAAGTTTACATCGTGGCAAGGTTTGTTGTCCAATATTTATTTTCTTACACAAGGCTGTGAACTTTTACGTTGGGTTGTTGATTCCTTAGGATAATGAACACTCTAACTGCTATTGAAGCTGAGCGAGTGAATCAGATCATGCTCAATGTGATCGATCGCTTGCAAATATTGTCGTTTATCCCTATAAACTGGGACGATGATATTGTTGTCGACATAAAATGCCAACCAGTCTTGAATTCATTAGAGAAATTGTGGATGTGTGAAGAACAATTGAAAGATATAGATATGTCCATGGGGGCAAATGGTGCTAAGGACATAACTATATTGAAGCAAACTCATCGTGTCTGCAGAGCAACTTGTCGTAATTTTATAGCAGATAGACCTTCTCTGCAAGCATTGATGAATCGTCCTGAAATACAATCTCGAGACGATTTTGCAAAGTTCATCAAGTATTTGAATGAATTAAGATCACAGGTCATGCAAAAATTGACGACAACTGTGGAGGATGAAGCTGCACACCGCGCTTTACTTCATGATTTGACTGAAAAAGAGAGGCAATATGAAGAGAGCAGAGATATATTACAATCCAAATTAAATGATTTGAGACAAGAACGTGAGCATGTTTGTACAGGGTACGATCAAATGATTCACAAACTTCAACATGAATTGCAGGAGATTACACAAGTAAGTAGACCACTGTTCAGTCACTTGTGGTACTAATTGTATATTTTTCTTAATAGCAAAACAATTTGGAAATAGAATCTGTTCAGAAAGAAATGAATGAAGCAATCAATAAAGCTAGTGCTGATCATGAATTGCGGATGCGTCAACTACAAGATCGCGTCGATGCAATGGAGCGTCAAGTGAATGAAGTGGTAGAAAAAAACAAAGAAGAAGAACAGAGGATGCGAAGAGAAAAGAGTAGAATGGAAACCGCATTAAATGCAAAGATTGCTCAATATGATGAAGATATGGAAGTTCGCCAAAAGAATTTGGATGAATTGAATGATGCATATTCCAAAGAAGCAGCAGAATATGCTGCATTGAAGGAACATTTTGACAAGATAGATGCTGATATTGGTCGTCATAATGAAGAAGAAGACCTTCTTGCTTGTGTCCAAAGAAGAGAAGATTTTGGTCATTTGGTATTGTTTTTTGCTGCATCCCAAATTCAAAAGATATTCCGTGGTCGTCAAGCTAGAGAAATTGTGGCCAAGATCAAGGCGAAGTCAAAGAAAGGTAAGGGTAAGAAGGGAAAGAAATAATTCATATCAGATCCATGTTGTATATTCTTGTTTATTCCCACTTTATGGGAACTGTATATAGTATATCAGCGATGTAAAATAAGGTACTAATTTGTTGGTATATATTATCTGTATCTATTGTTCAGATTGTCAAAATTGAAGTATATATATATATTATACACATTGATTAGAAAAGAAAACTATTATCAGCCAGGATACGGTACCTTCTCACCGTTTTCCACAACAATTTATAGGACAGAAAGCTCGTGCTCTCCAAAAAAATTGTTATTCAAGCTATCAAAGCTATCTCCTTTCCCTGAAGAGTTCCTATTCAATGTACTTCCACTAACGCCATCTCCAGCCCCTGGAACATTCTTCTCCAAAAATCCATACATCTTTTGACGATCATTCGTCGTTTCTACGCCGGCAATATAATTTGAACACATCATCCGCACTCCTTCCCAAAAGCGCTTATATTCTTCCATTCTCTCTCGAAAACGGGCCATCAATCTTGGTTTTGAAGAAAATCCTATAAATTGTTCAACATGCTGACCTTTCTTTGTCAATAAGTCCAAAACTACCTCAGTGTTAGCCCAAAAAACATTTAATTCCTCCAAAATCTTATCCACCTGATAATGAGAAAAAAAAATTATCAAATACGCAAAATGCATAGCCTTTCGTTTCACTCACCTCTCGCAATTTATGTAAAGCTTCAGTGAGGCGATTTGCTGCCCTTGGCGAAGGACCCTCTCTAGTCATGTCTAAAACTTCTTGCTGCGTTGTAATTACACCGTGATGATCACGTCGATGATCATCGGTACTAATTGTTAAAGGGGATGATATGGAACTCACATCTTGGAATGAAGCAGAAGATGGTACAGTGTCATGGAAAGCGGGTTGAAGATGAGGTGGCTCTGGAGGACTCTGTACTGTGTAATTACCCATACCGCCAGATGGCGTATATGGATTACTATTATTTGGAGGTTTTGGTGGAACGACAACTTCATCCTCTGATGACATTGCCTCTTGAAAGTAATCCATTCCATCAGTCGAATCCTCCAGAACTTCGGCACGAGGAGAGTATTCAGGGTACTTTTCTTTAGCAGGTGTCTTGAATCGTTTATTAGAGCCTTCATTTCTATTCGTCTGTCCATCAGTTATAGTCGCAATTTGTTGTTGATGGGCAGAGAAGAGAGAATAAAAGAGTTCAAGCACCTGATTTGCGTCCAAACCGCGATCATCAGTGGTGTTTGCACTGCCGCCACCATAACTGTGATGGTCGCCATTACCGATTTGCCGAACAGAATCATGAATATTTAATTTACTCATCAAGGCTTCAAGCAGCTTCTTAGAAATGTTAACTGTTTGGGTATTGTTGCGTTGAGCTTCTTGCTGTTCTTTTAATCCAATTGTTGACTGCTCAACAACTTTTTGAATTTGATTCATGGATGCTTTATTGATTTTTTGAGTTGCAGATACTTGTTCCCGAAGCTCAGCGACCCAGCTTTTGACCAAATTGAAAAAATCCGCAGCAAGCTTCGGCTCCTCTTCTTCCACTGCTAATTCAAGATCAGGGAACATCTCCAGTACTTCTTTGGATGTTTGCTCCACTTTACGAAGCATTTTTGTACTTTCCACCAACTGCTGCCGACATAAAGCAGCACCTCTACGAACCTGAGCGGCAACTTCAGGATAATCCTGATAGTGGCGATGAGCTTCTTCAAAACATGTAGCTATACTGCGCTGAAGATGCAATAACGGCGCTAATTTCAGTTCGACCGCAGGTTGGCTGCTATTGGTATTGTTCGCATGATTGTCGTTTTGACGAATAATCATTGCATGATGTTGAATTACTGTTCCTCCAGCTGTTAGTTCTGGTACAGATTCCTGACAATCAGAGTTTCGCTCTTCTTCCATTGCTACTTCTTCCTCCTGAAGTCGGTGGCCAAGCTCTGAATTTTTAACTGCCAATTCAGCGAGCTGCTTCTCATTCAGCCGATATTGCCCTAGCCATGGATGCATTAAGACAGACTGCATAGCAAGTCTCGCATTTGGGTTCGTATTCATTAAACCGCGTATTAGCTCCTTTGCTTCAGTAGATATGTTGTTCCAAAGCATGGGGGGAAGTTTAACAACAACCTTGCCAGTGATATCTTGTTCGAACTCAGGAAATCTTGCAACCAACATGACATACAAAACAGCTCCTAAGGACCAACAATCCGCCGCTAAACCATACGTCCCACCTAACCCTTTTGAGGTGTATTCTACTTCTGGTGCAAGATAACATGGAGTACCAACGAACGTCTTTGCAACTGACCCAGCACCTGCGTTTTTGGATAAGCCAAAATCTAATAGTTTTGCAATTGGCAAACCAGTTAGTGGGTCGACATCATGCATAATTAAAATATTTTCAGGTTTTATATCGCGGTGAATAATAGATAGTGAATGCAAATAATACAAAGCTCTTGCAACTTGGGCAAAAATTGGTCTGGCATCATCTTCACGCAAAAATTTCCTTGCCAAAATAACATCAAATAGTTCCATGCCAGGACAATACTCCATCACCATCATCAAATGGTCCGCATCTTCATACACTTCAATAAACTTAATTATATTTGGATGGTCCAAGCGCCTCATAATATCTACTTCACGCTTTAATCTCGAAGGGTTGAAACGTTCGCGAAGCCGCAGTGGACGCAAGTCAACTACTTTCACTGCGTATTCCTTCCCAGTCTCACGGCTACGACATTGATAGACAATAGAGAATCCGCCCTTTCCAATTTCACGAAGAATCTCATAACGACTATTGAAATCATCACGAGCATTGGACATAATGGAGAGGATATTTTGGGATGAAGGGCTGGGAGTGATCGATTCTGGTTGTCGTATTGTCAATGGCATTTTCTTCTCAGGATGACCGTCAACAGATATGGCTAATCGTTTAATTGAATCTGAAACACTATGAACATGCAAATCAGATACAGAAGTGCTGATCTCTCTCTTCACACTCATCAAAAAGGATGAATTGCACAAGCGGGAAGAGAATTGTTGAGTGACTGATGTGACGATTGCGTCTGATGAGATGCGTTCCTCACAACAGATTGTATCTGAACACCCACGAACAATAACTTCACTTCTTGATGAATAGTGAATAATGAACAAGAAAGATAAAAAATAATTGTATTTCTAGATTTATAAATGGGGATGGAATTTGCGAGAAGGTTTTTCCAAATGTCCAAATTCTTAAATATTTGGGAATACTAGAATATGGACGGAATTTCAAATTCGCTCAAGCGCGCGTTCATTCGTCATCACCAAACAATAATATTATAAAGAAATTGCTTCAGATCAGTTGATACCAACATCAGAAATAACGCTTATAAAAATAGTTCAAATTTCCGAATGTCGTATTTGCCTAGTGCTGTAGAGTCTCACTCACCACAGTCGCTTTCGATGGAGAATTTATATTCTCAAATCGAAAATATGCATGGAGTGATAAATTTGGATGCTATGAATTCTTTGTTGCAAGTGATGCTCACTCGCATGCATAAACAAGAGGCAATTATTAACAAGCTGTCTGAACAAGTGAATGAGACAATCGTTCCTTCCTATCATCTAATTAGGGAACACTTATCTCGCCTCGATCAAAGACTAACCGTTGTTGACGAAAAAGTGGGAAAGGCTTTGCATGCCTCGACGGCCAATCTCCTTGACACACAGTGAGTACCTTATTACCATCTATACTATTAATGCGAGTTACAGTGTTACAAATTCTCTGTCGATATTAGATATTCCTCTGCTGATTTGGCTACTTCCAACTTCTATCAATTACAAAAAATTAGCAAGGCAATTACCACATTCATTACAAGAGCTGAAGTTGAAAGACAATACAATGAGCTTCTGGAAATAAAAAATGAAAACAGGACGATTCAGCAAGATTTGAGCCAAGTACATAATATTATCAACGAAATGAATTTGGTTCAATCACATTTCAGCGAAACAGTTGCTCAACAGGAGTCTCGATTGTCCCTAAAACTCGATCGAAGCGAGTTACCGCATCTCCAAACTCTCGCAAACAAAGTCCTGACTTATGAAGATTTTAAGAACGATTCTTTGAAGAGAATTATATTCATGGAGCAGAAAATTCCTACAATTGAGACCAATGTAGATGAAAATTCGAAAGAGATCGCTTCCATTCAAGGAAATCTCACCAATCACATCATCTACAACATGAATAAAATGGCATTGAAAAGAGATGTACATGTTCTTGCCAAAGAACTGAAAAATCATCAGCAAATTCTGGAAACCGTCGCATTTAAATCAAATATCGATGAAGTAAGTTGCGAAGACATTACACATTACTCATTTTTAAAATATTTTCCCCGCAATAACATTACATTTAGTTGAGGATGGTACTCAATGAGACGGTGCATCTCATATCAGTGAACGAAAAAGAAACAAATATTAATAAAAAGGATATACTAGCTCTAAATAAAAGTCTGAAATTGAAAGCAAATCAGGATGAGGTGGCACAGTGTTTGAAGAAATCGGAGTTTGAAGAAGCTATTGTTGCAACTAATCTAGAAATTCAATCAAAAACGGACATACCTTTCACCGAAGCTTTGCAATGCCATATACAGGTAATCGCTTGTGATGATTAAAAATTGATTCGATTTGTTAATGGGTTTTTTGCACTCAGACAATTGAAGAAAAAGTGCATGAAGTTGGCCAACAAGCGAGCGTTGCGGTCAAGTTTGTTGAATGGTTTACCAGCAGAGGAGAAAATTATGAACATAATATCAAGATAATTGATCGTCATTTACGAGATTTAGTACCAAATGAAAAATCTCTAAAATATTCCCATCTTACATTCTTTGAACCTCCTGCAACGATTGACCCACATAAATGAGAGCTATTTTGTGCGATAATCATGACGGAAGAGAGCCAGGAAATCTCTTGGTTAAATGTCTTTGGGATACTACTGGTGAATACAAAAATCATAGCGGAACATGTGATATTACCTATCGGCATATTCAACAAACATGAGAATTGAGATATATTTAGATCATAAAACAAAGGCAGTTGCATTGTTACCAGAAGGAAGAAATCAATTTCTATGTTATTTTGTATGTTTCACGATATGTAATTAGGAATTCGCCAATAGTATGCCCAGCTTCTAACACACGATATATATAGTGAATATACAATACACGCAATCAACTCAGTTCTATTGTGTATTGTGTATATAGCACCTAGTTCCACACAGGTACGATACAACTGATAATTGGTTTTGTGCAGTTGATGTACATTTATGAAATGAATATTTAATCACATGCATTTATTATTGACGAAGCTAATATTGTCTTATAACCCCATATGCTTAAATTAACAGAGATTATTATTTATTATTAATAATTATGCAAACTGATGATTATTTCAAGAATGGGTAGATATTTAAAGTACAATTTAGTATAATCTCCTTTCTAATGATGTCATTACCTGTATTATTAATCGCTAATGATGATAGCCGAATCGGCATTTGAATCAATTTATTCATTTGCTATATGATTTTTTTTAACGGTGACGATATTCTCACTCATACTCTTAATTTTAATTTAACTTAATTTTAATTTATTATTATATATATATTGAACAACTACAGACAAAACTGCGGTCCTAATTAACTATGTAGGGGCCTGGCTTGGTCCAAAAGCTCCTATGTCGTCGTACTCAATTTTGTTATGAAAAAGCCCCGGGG
>JACCEA010345218.1_pt1 | contig 19434 bp, 15 predicted proteins | sample 7449851 | NCBI WGS metagenome assembly JACCEA01 (sample SAMN15323453, study PRJNA562643) | freshwater metagenome | isolation source: river surface water | place: USA:Blue River Watershed | collected 2017-08-18
ACAACCCAGGCCGTTACGGCGGCAATCAAGGCGCCCAGACCAATTTTTATTGAGGTGTCAGTTATTTGTAAAAACAGCTCGTTATCCATAGTGCATTGCCCCTCTGTCAGAAAAACGACGGTTTTAGTGTGATAAACGAGTATGAGCAAAATCCAGGCCAGCGCCGTGCGGTCATTTTATGGCGCTACCTGGCTCGTTGATGATGGCTATTTATGTGAGCTCAGATTGGGAAGCAGAGCAGTAAATATTCCCAGCAATGGCAAATAGGCGCAGCAGTGGAATACAAAAACGATGTCAGTGGCATCGGCCAAACCACCTAGTGCAGCAGCGGAAATACCGCTCAGGCCAAAACTCAATCCAAAAAACAACCCTGAAATCAAACCGACTTTACCCGGCACCAATTCCTGGGCAAATACCACAATTGCGGAAAATGCTGATGACAAAATAAGACCAATAATTACGCTGAACACGGCCGTCCAGAAAAGGTTGCAGTAAGGCAATAAAAGGGTGAAAGGCGCCGCGCCCAGGATGGAAACCCAGATCACCAACTTGCGGCCAATCTTGTCGCCCAGTGGGCCACCAGCAAAAGTACCGACTGCTACGGCAGCTAAAAATAAAAACAAAAATAACTGGGCGTTTTCGACGGGTTGATCGAAGCGCTCAATCAAATAAAACGTGTAGTAGTTGCTTAGGCAGGTCATGTACACGAATTTGGAAAAGATGAGTAAGCTCAAAATTGCCAAGGCCGCGATCACTTTATTGCGCGGCAGCTGGTTGGGGTTTGCGGCGCGCTTGGCGGCGAGATGGGCGTGAGTGCGCACCACCCAGCGGCTAACGCTGAATAAAACGATGATGCCGAGCACTGCGAAGGCAGTGAACCAACCAATGCTGGACTGCCCGCGCGGAATAATAATGGCGGCGGCTAGTAAGGGGCCGAGTGCGGAACCGCTATTGCCGCCTACCTGAAAAAAGGATTGGGCAAAACCAAAGCGTCCGCCGGAAGCCATGCGCGCAACGCGCGAAGCTTCCGGGTGGAAGGTGGAGGACCCCAGGCCGACAAATGCCGAGGCCAAGAGTAATCCGGCATAGCTATCTACAAATACCAGCATGATTAAGCCAATCAGGGTAAATAGCATCCCCATGGGCAACAGGTATGGTTTGGGGTGTTTATCGGTATAAAGGCCAACTGCGGGCTGCAAGAAGGATGCAGTCATCTGAAACACCAGGGTAATAATTCCCACCTGGGCAAAGCTCAGGTTGTAGTTGGTTTTCAGCATGGGGTAAATCGAGGGTAAGACTGCCTGGATTAAATCGTTGAGCAGATGCACGAATGCAACGGCGCTAACTACCGGCAACACGAGTTTGCTGGTATCGAACTCTTTGGTTGTGAGGGATTGGTCGGGAATGGGTTCCATTTTGCTCATATCAGGGGGCAACTCTACCGAATAAACTCCTGGTCAGTATAAAAGTGCGGTAAAAAGCATAAATGACATAAAATGTCGAATAAGTGACAAGTTGGCAGTTGGGTTGATGTTGGTTGATAGCCGTGGAGATGAGATGCGTATCGTCGAGCAGCGTAGTCCTGAAGAGTTGCAGTACGTTCCGCGCCCAATTGTGGCTTGGGGTGGTCATTACGCGAATGGCGACGAAATTCCACCGCATACCCATCCGCGCGCGCAATTGCTTTACGCCGTCGAGGGGGTTATGCGTGTGCGTACGCCCGATAGCGTCTGGACTATTCCATCACACCGTGCACTCTGGGTGCCGCCGAATGTTGAGCATCACTCATTCATGATGAGTGACCTGGAGATGCGCACACTCTACGTCAGCGCCGACATTCCACTCCGGCTCGGCCAAGAATGTCGGGCAATTTCGGTATCCAATTTGTTGCGTGAATTGATTTTAGGATTGTTGGCTGAGCCTTCTGAATATCCCATTCCCGGTCGTGGTGAGCATTTGGTCGCTTTAATTTTAAGTGAGATTGATCGGGCCGCAACGCAATCTGTGCAAGTGCCCTGGCCCCAAGATCGGCGTTTGCAAACCGTGTGTCAGCTGTTAATGAGTGCGCCAGGTGCCAATCGCACGATTGAAGAAATGGCGGAGTTGGCTGGTGCCAGCGCGCGCACACTGATTCGGTTGTTCCCCAAAGAAACCGGTTTGAAATATCGTCAATGGGTGCAGCAAGTGCAACTCGCTGATGCGCTGTGCCGGTTGGGGCGTGGTGAAAATATCGCGCGTATTTCCAATGCGCTTGGCTACGCCAATCCCAGCGCATTTTCAGCGATGTTTAAGCGCACATTTGGTGTCGCACCGAATCAATATTTAAATGGTGCAGCGAATAAAAAATAAAAGTCGACGCGATAAATAGCGCACGTTAATTAATAGTTTTGTTAATTCAGGTTTCGGTCGCCCTGGAATCGACGGGGATTTTCTTTCAGCGGCTTTAATAATGACTCCAACCCGTTTAGGCGTATCTCATACATCAGCCCCAATAGTGTGCCGAGTTTTCCTTTAGGAAATCCCTCGCGTGCCATCCACATCAAATAGTGCTCTGGAATATCGGCAATCACATGGCCTGCGTATTTACCGTAGGGCATAGGGGTGGTGACCAGTTCTTTGAGCAATTCAGGATCAAACGGAAAATCGTCCACGATTAACCGCCTGCGAGCTTCACAGTAAACCCGCGTTTTTCCAGTTCGGCTTTTAATTTCTCGCGCTGATCACCCTGGATTTCAATCACACCATCTTTTATCGCGCCGCCAACCCCGCAGAGGACTTTCAATGCCTTGGCAAGGTCTTTTAATTTGGCTTCATCCAATGGCACACCGGTGACAGTCGTAACACCTTTGCCGTTGCGTCCGGCAGTCTCGCGGCGAATACGCACTATGCCATCGCCTTGCGGAATAGTGGCGGTTGGCTTTTGTTCTTTGATGCGCCCGGTTTCAGTGGAGTAAACCAGGCGGGAATTTTTGTCGTTGGTCATGGTGTTATCTCTTGCAAATGCGTTGCTAATTCTACCCGCCAAGGCTGGTAGAATGCGCATAAATTTAACGGGGAATTGTATATGTCGATAACCATTAATGGCCACTGGTTCCCCCAATGGCAGCCGTTGGTCGATGCGTTTTCAGCCAATTTTTCCTTGGGGGAGATTGGTGGCGGGGTAGCGTTGCATTATCGCGGTGAGCTGGTGGTGAATATCTGGGCTGGGCAATGTTCTAACAAATTGGCCGGTATAGAGCAGCGCGACTGGGATGAGCAGACCCTCGTGAACATTTTTTCCGCCGGTAAAGGTTTGGTCGCAATTTGTATACTGCAGTTGGTGGCAGACGGAAAATTAGCCTTAGATGAACCTGTTGCCGCGCTCTGGCCTGAATTTTCGCAAGCTGATAAAGGTACGATTACGCTGCGACAACTGCTCTGTCATCGCGCGGGTATGTCGGCATTTCATCAACATATTGCGAATGAGCAGATTTTTGACTGGACTGCCATGAGCGCCGCCGCTGCGGCAGAAACACCTTGGTGGCTTCCCAATACGGCACAGGGGTATTCGCCCTTTATGTTTGGTTGGACGCTGGGAGAATTGATCAAGCGCGCGAGCGGTTACGCCAGTGTGAATGATTATTTCCAGGCAAAAGTGGCAGGGCCTTTGGGGGTGAGTTGCCATTTTGGTGTACCGGATAATTTATTGCACAGCATCGCCGATACAGGTCCGTTGAAACGCCCGGCAGGGCTACCCAACTTTTCGACCGGGGCCGACAGCATTGCGCTGGGCAAAATTATGAAAGCTGATCCGCGCGGGGTAACCAATCGCGCGTTTTCCAACCCCATCAGTTTGATGACGGCCACTAATTCGCGCGAATGGCGGCAGTCGCAAATCCCGGCGGCGAATGCCCATTCCGACGCGCGTGCATTGGCAACTATTTACGGCACACTGGCCAGTTCCACTGAATTATTAGCGAAAAGTGTTTTGCCCTTGTGCTGGCAAGAGCAAACGTTCGAGCATGATCAAACCCTGGGTTTGCCGTTGCGCTTTAGTCATGGGTTTATGCTATCGCAACACCAGCGCGCTGATTGTCGCTATGGTCGTGGTGAGCGAGCCTTCGGTCACCCGGGGGCGGGCGGCTGCGTGGCCTTTGCAGATCCGGATTTTGACTTGGGTTTTGGTTATATCACTCATCGCATGGGGCAAGGCTTGTTAATTGATGAGCGTGCAGTGCGTTTAATCGACGCGGTTTATGAGGTTTTGGAGCAACACCATGTTTGATGTTCAAGAACAATTAATTGATTTACAAACTCGCGTTGCTTACCAGGAAGATACCCTTGAGCAACTGAATCAGGTAATCACCCAGCAGGATGCGGACATTGTCCAACTCAAACAGCAAATCCGCATTTTGGCCCAGCGCCTTGAAGATTCGCTGCGCACGCAGGGGCAGGGTGGTGAACAAACACCGGATGATCGTCCGCCACACTATTGACCTTTTTTGTTGGCGAAATTACCGATTTCCGTTTTCGTCGACTATCTGACTGGTGGGGCGAGGCTTCTGGGGAGCGGGATCGCATTCGGAACAATTAATGTGAACTAATACCCATCCGGGGCTTGTCACCCAAATTCTTGGCTACACTTTGATCTGACAATATCTTCGGTATTGCATTTCAACCAGGGCCAGCTCACTCACTATGCGTTACTCCAATTCATCGGGCGATCCGGCGGCGGAAACGTCGGGCGACGAACATGCGCTGCAAATACTGCCAGGGGTATTTGCTCAAAGTCCTATTCCCAGTTTAATTACCGATAAAAACGGGCTGGTGCTAAGCATTAATTATGCGGCGGCGCGTATGTTTCACCTCAGTCAGCGCCAGGCGGAGCTGGCCGCCGGATTTTATTCCATTTTGCGCGATAAGCGCGTCAGCCGTGACCCGGAGTTGTTTGCGGCTATTCAAGATGTTTATCTACAGGGCAATGTACAGACCATAGAGACCAACTATTTACTGGGTAACATTCACCGCAGTCGCTTTGTGAATAATAGAAATTTATTTTTCCGGGCGAGCTTTTTGCCGATTCGTGATTCCAATGGCTGTGTCGAACGCGTGTTAATTCAGATGCAAGATTTATCACGTGAAAAAAGTGCGCGTGATGCACTGCAAGAAAGTGAAGCCAGTTACAAAGCGTTCATCACCCAAAGCTCTGAAGCTATCTGGTGCTACGAAATGCAGCCAGCGATCGCGATAAACAAAGATGCGGAAATTCAGGCTCGACAAATCGCAAATAATGCACGTTTAGTCGAGGCTAATAAAGTATTGCTCAGTATGCTGGGGGTGGATTCGCTCGACGACATTCTTGGTATGGGGCTAATGGATAGCGGGTCACGTAATTATGTATTTGATATTGACCTCTTCGTGAAAAATAATTACCAGATGACTGATCACGATATCGTGCGTGAGGATCACCGCGGAAAACAGTATTTTTTCCAGATTTGTTGCACTGGTATCGTGGAAGACGGTTACTTGAAACGGGTGTGGGGGACTACTAAAGATATTACGGCGCGCAAACGCTACGAAGAAAAGTTGCGTTATCAATCCCATCATGACTCGCTAACTACTTTACCCAATCGCAATAAGCTCTACGCCGACATGGAAGCCTGTTTTGAGCAACGCAGCGCTGAGCAAATCAGTGCGCTATTGTTAATTGATCTCGATCGATTTAAAGAAATTAACGATACTCTCGGGCACAATGTTGGCGATCATTTATTAAAGTTGATAGGCCCGCGCCTGGCGACTGAGATGGCTGAGGTTCCCGGAACGGTGGCGCGTTTAGGTGGCGATGAGTTTGCTGTTTTCTTGCCGCGTATTCGCAGTACTCATCAGGCCGTGGTGTTTGGTCATCGTCTGCTGGATGCGCTTGCGCAAGAATTTGATCTGGATGGATTCACTACACAAGTAAGTGCCAGCATTGGTATTGCCATAAGCCCGCAGCAAGCGCACGATCATCATGAGTTAATGCGTTACGCCGATATCGCAATGTATTACGCAAAAAGCCAAATGCTGGGCCTATCGATCTATAGTCCCGAATATGACCCTCATTCAACGAAACGCTTGGCGATAGTGAGTGAATTGGGGCGCGCTATTCGCGAAAACCAATTGTGTTTGTATTACCAGCCAAAAGTACAGCTCAACGAAAAACGTTGCTATGGTTTTGAAGCACTGATTCGTTGGATCCATCCGGAATTGGGTTTTGTACCGCCGTGCGATTTCATTCCCATTGCAGAGTTAACCAGCGTAATTCATCAGTTGACGGCGTGGGTATTGGAGCGTGCGATAGAACAGTGCAAGCGTTGGATGGATCAGGGAATGTCATTGAGCGTGGCGGTGAATCTATCGGCGCGCAATTTAATGGATGACAATATCGCCAAGTTGGTAGGCCGGCTTTTAAAAAAATATCAGCTGCCACCCGCACGCCTGGAGTTGGAAATTACTGAAAGCTCGATCATGACTGATCCAACGCGCGCACTGCGTAACCTCAATGCCTTGCATGGTTTAGGAGTGCATTTAGCAATCGATGATTTTGGCACAGGTTATTCCTCGCTCGCCTACCTTAAGCGTTTGCCGGTACAGACATTAAAAATTGATAACTCGTTTGTACGCAACATGATGGAAGATTTGCAAGATGAGTTGATTGTCAATTCAACGATTCATCTGGCCCATAATATGGGGCTCACCGTCGTCGCTGAAGGTGTAGAAGATGAAGCCTTGCTGGCTCGCTTGACCGAGATGGGGTGTGATGAGGCCCAGGGGTATTTTATTGGTCGGCCAATGGCCGTCGTTAATACCGATGAGTGGATAGTAGAGTCAGGCTGGATTAAACAGCCGCAGTGACTATTTCACTGCAGCTGTTTTATTTTTTAAATTGCAAGGATCAGTTTTAGAAGCTGTGATCCTGCAACTGTGCTTCTACATATTTGAGGCGTTCTTCAATTAATGCGGTGCGATAGGCGTTATCTTTGGTTAATTTCAACGCGTTGCGTAACTGTATTTGGGCGCGATCGTAAACACCATTCAAAATAAAGTATTCTGCGCGCGCTTCGTGCACACCCAAAATATTTCCCGCGAGACCATTCACTTCTGCTAACAAATACCACACGTAATCGTCGTTGCTGCGCTTACGTGAATAGCGATCCAGAATTTCCGCGCATTGTTTGTAGAGTCCGGCTTTCATCAGGGCTTCGGCATGGCGGACTATAAGCGGATAGGAGTTAGGATACTTACTTAACTGTGCCTCCAGAATGCCCAGCGCCGCTTTATAGTGTTCGGCGGCAATTTCAATGTCGGCGCGCATGATTTGGTAGGTTACGCGTTCAGGTTCTTTTGCCAGTAGTGGCGCCAGGGCTTCACGCGCCGCATCAAATTGGCTGGCGTTAGCTAATGCTAGCGCCCAGCCATAACGGCTGGCATCGGGAGATAAGCTTTCTTTATCCAGCTCACTCTTGAACATTTTTGCCGCAATTTGCGGTGTTTCCTCTGCGGCAAAGCGTACACGAGTGCGCATCAGCTGGTATTCCAGGTCATCGGCCGAGGGTTTGCGTGGATATTGCTGTGCGCGGTTGCGGGCATCAGCAACCCGGGTCTCGCTGACCGGGTGAGTTAACAGATATTCTGGTGGTCGGCGGTTCAACCGATTAGCCCGTACCATTTCCTCGAACATATCGGCAGCAGCGTGTGGGTCCAGCCCAGCCTCCACCATGGTTTGCATACCTATCCGGTCCGCTTCTTGTTCATTCTGGCGGCTGAAGGCCAGCGAGGCTTGTTGCGCGGCCGCCTGGGTTCCCATAATCGCAGCCATTCCTGCATCGCTATTGCTGTTGGCGGCCAAAACCAAGCCTGCAAGCATACCTGCGAGCATAGGTACCATCATATTTTTCTGTTGCTCGAGACGGCGAGCGTAATGACGCTGGCTCAAGTGTCCCATTTCGTGGGCAAGTACGGCCGCAAGCTGGTTTTCGCTTTTGGCGTAGTTCAACAAACCCGTGTGTACACCGATAATGTTGCCTGGGACGGCAAAGGCATTAAGTGTCTTGTTCTCCACTACTACCAGATCGATACGTTTTTCTGTGAGCTGGCTATAAGGAATCAATTGGGCAAACAACTGCTCCAGATAATTGATTATCAACGGATCAGAGGAGGTTGGTACCTGGCTGCGATAGGCACGCAGCCAGCGTTGGCCCAGCATTTTTTCCTGAACCGGTGAAATGGTCGTGGAGCTGGTATCACCTAAATCCGGCAATTCAACCTCTGCCAGACTGGTAAAAGATACTGTGAGTAGCGCGTATCCCAGCAACAAGCTCAGGCTAAATGGCGCAAGCAGGTGCTTGCAAATGGGATGAGACTGGAGCACAAAAAGGAATAGGGGGCGTTTAACAAGCCTGGACACGGTAACTGCAAACTCCTGAAATGGCTGACCTGGACAACGGCGAGCATAAAAAATTCGGCGTAACTCTAGCCTTTTTGACGCGCAAAGACTAGGTTAGCAACTTTTTGAGACCTTTTTCCGTATGGCTGGTTCGCTCAGGTGGTTGAAAAAGCGTGATCTCGCCCGGCGACCAGTCGACGGCGAGGGCAATCCAGAGTCAATATGATGGCAATAGACTGTTTTAACCATCCGGCAACAGCGGAACTGGATGCGTCTGGTTTGCGCTGCCCCTTGCCGTTACTAAAAGCAAAGCAGGCGTTACGTGATTTGGCTCCGGGTGCAGTGTTGCGTGTTCTGGCTACCGATTCCGGGTCAGTGCGCGATTTCCAGGCATTTGCCCAAATCAGTGGCCATGAACTGGTTGGCTTTGCCGAGCGCGATGCTACTTATTGTTATCTGCTGAAGAAAGCAGGGATTTAATCATTTCTACTTGCCCGCTCAACATCAATTCTGTTGAGCCGCGCAGGGTGTATGAGTGAGTGTGTTTATGTCGAAAGCCAGTGGCAAGCCGATTAGCGTAATGTCCTCCGCAATCTTTGCAGCCTGCATTTATTTGATTGTTTATCCGCTAACCTGCATTGCTTTGGAGCCGACGAAGTCACAAGTTGTTGCCGTAACAAAGAGTGATAAAGACAAGCGCGAATACCGTTATTTGGTGTTGGAAAACCAATTGCGGGTGCTCCTCATTTCTGACCCAGCCACTGAAAAATCGGCGGCGGCTATGGATGTCAACGTGGGGGCAAACCAGAATCCGCGTGATCGCGAAGGCCTTGCCCATTTTCTGGAACATATGCTGTTTTTAGGCACAGAAAAATATCCGCAAGCGGGTGAGTACCAGGAGTTTATTTCCCAACATGGCGGCAGTTATAACGCCTACACTGCTGCGGAAAATACCAACTATTTTTTTGACATTGATAATTCGCAGCTGGAAGCGGCGCTGGACAGGTTTTCCCAGTTTTTTGTCGCTCCGCTGTTTACTCCTGAATATGTTGAACGCGAGCGCAATGCCGTGCACTCGGAATATTTGGCCAAATTAAAAGATGATGGTCGGCGCGAATGGGATGTTTATCGGGAGTTGATAAATCCGGAGCATCCCAGTGCAAAATTTTCTGTGGGTAATCTTACAACGCTTGCTGATCGTGAAGGTCGGGGAGTGCGTGATGATATGCTTGCATTTTACCAACAACATTACTCGGCGCATTTGATGAATTTGGTGGTGCTGGGGCGCGAACCGCTGGACGCATTGGAAGCGATGGTGAGTTCGCGATTCAATGGGGTGCCTCTGCGCGATACACAAATTAACAGTACTTATCCATCACTGTTTACGCCTGACACCTTACCGGCAAGCCTGGATATCAAACCCGAAAAGGAATTGCGCCAATTAAGTTTTGTATTTCCCATCCCTAATCCAAATAAACTTTACCAGACCAAACCCTACGAACTTATTGCCCATATGCTGGGCCATGAAGGTAGTGGTAGCTTGCTCTCTTTATTAAAGCGCTTGGGGTGGGCTGAAGCGCTCTATGCAAATACCGGGTTGGAAAGTCGCAGCGATGCCATCTTTCAATTAAGTATCCAATTAACACCGCAAGGCGTAAAGGCGCGCAACCAAATTGTATCCCTGGTGTTTTATTGTATCGAACAGTTGCGTGAGCGCGGTGTATCCAGTTGGCGCTATAACGAATTGCAAGTGATGGCGGATTTGAATTTTCGCTTTCAGGAAAAACGTTCACCCATCGAAACGGTAAGCGAGTTGGCGCAGTCCATGAGTCTTTTCGAGCCGCGGGATACGCTGAGTGGAGGATCACTATTCGTTAATTACGACGAAAAGCAAGTGCAGAAAAGCTTGTCTTATTTAACCAAAACTAATGTGTTGGTTGCACTGACGGCGCCTGAAGTGGATGCCTATCGTGTTTCCAGGCTTTATGCCGCGCCTTATAGTTTGCGCGCGGGAATCCCCGAGATTATGGAATTAAAGCCAGCAGTGCGTCAGGAGTTGTCACTGCCTGAGAAAAACCTGTTCATTCCAAAACGCTTGACGGTAAAAACCGGTTCTATGCTCGAGGAGCAGAATGATACCGTTAACTCTAAACCGGAATTGATTTTAAATAATAGAAATATGCGTGTCTGGTATACCCAGAATCGTGAGTTTATTCAGCCTCGTGCCACTATTAATCTGCGGGTCAAATCTCCGCTTGCGTCATCTAATGCAGCTGGCGCTGCTCAGGTGCAGTTGTTTGTTGCGTTGGTCAACGATCAATTAAATGAGTTTGCATATCCCGCGCGGCTTGCCGGGATTGATTTGTCGTTGGAGGCAAATGCGAGTGGTTTTGACATTAAAATTTTTGGATATTCTGGTCGCCAGGGGTTGCTAATAAATAAAGTGATGGAGTCAGTGCGTGCGGGAAAATTCAAGGAAGAGCGCTTTTCTCTCATTAAGGAAGATTTGTTACGCGATCTCCGCAATCAGAATAAAGACCTGCCTTATCAAGTATTGCTCAAGCAAATTCCAGTTTTGCAAACTACACCGTCTTGGAGTAACGCGCAGCTGATAGAGGCGCTTGAAAAAAATACATTTGAACAGTTTAATCGATTCGTAAGTCGGCAGTTACTCGATGCGCGTATTGATGCATTTTTTTACGGGAATTATTTTCGCGCTGAAGCGCTCAAGTTAGCTGTGTTGGCGGAACACGAATTATTAAACCGCCAGGCTGTGCGCGATCTGCCAGCGCTAAAAGCATTGCTTTTGCCTGCGGCTTCCGACAAGCCCTGGCTCTACGTACAAGATATTGCTCATAACGACTACATTATTGAGCTCCTTATCCAACCGCCGTCTGCTTCTACTGAAGACAATGCGCACATGTTGCTGGTTCGTCAATTACTGCAACCTGCGTTTTATCATCAACTACGCACGGAAAAACAATTGGGTTATGTGGTGGCCGCCGTAGCTATGCCATTGCGTACGCAAGAAAACACGCTAATGGTAGTGCAATCCCCGGTTGCTGATGAAGCAAAACTAATTTCCGAAATTGATCAATTCCTTGATGAGCAGGCCGAAACAATTGTTGAAAACTTTACCATTAATCAACAATCGTTAATTAGTGAGCTGCGTGAGCCAGCAAGGTCCTTAAAGGAGCAGAGTGATCGCTACTGGAATGCGATTGTAAATTTAGATGAGCAATTTTCGCGACGACTGGATTTGGCTGATGCAGTTTCACGCATTACGCCTGAGTCACTGAGAAAATATTATCGTGCAGTATTTATGGATAAAAATCGCCGCCTTTGGTTGGGCTCGCAGAAACTAACGCAGCGTGAAAACTTTTTTCTTATCGATGATGTATCGGCTTACAAGAAACAAATTCAAGTCTCGGAGGTAAAGTGATTTCTTAAGGATTGTTTAGCAAATAATCGCGTGGTTCAAAATGATGCGCTTATTTGCTTTTTTATGGTGCAATTAGAGTAAAAATTATCAAAATTTTTACTGATTTCTGCTTGGTGAATCCGAAAATTTTGGGTAATAATGCCAGCCCTGTTGCCGACCTGATTTTTTAAGAGCGTTGATGTATTTAAATCTCAATGGTTGGTTAATAGCGCACCAAAGTTGTGCCCCTCCAGAGTGTTACCGTGTTGGCTAGGGCTGGTAAAAAATTCCCACTTATGCAAGAATTCGGGGATTTTTTACACAAGAAAAAGGAAGCTTCCTCCTGTAACTCCATGAAAAACTTGCATTTTTGTGCAAATTTTGTGCGAAGCCCAGATCCAAATTCCTAAATAGATACTACTGCTACATGATATGCGCGCTTGCGCATAGCTGAGGAGATTTGAATGCTACAAGATATTGATGCCATTGAAACCAAAGAGTGGCTGGACGCCCTTAAATCAGTTGTTCGCCATGCGGGTAAAGACCGCGCTGCAGAACTGCTGAAAGCTCTGTCCGAGTCCGCTGTAAACCATGGCATTGAGCAGCCTTCTTCTATTCAAACTCCCTATCGCAACACTATTCCTGTAGATAAAGAAATCCAATCACCTGGTGACGCCAAGCTGGAGCGCAAAATTCGCTCAATTATTCGCTGGAATGCCATGGCGATGGTAATGAAGGCCAACGATAACGATGACGGCCTGGGTGGTCACATCGCTTCATTCGCTTCATCAGCCACTTTATATGATGTAGGTTTTAACCACTTTTTCCGCGGCAACGATGGCGACACCCCCGGCGACCTGATTTACTTCCAGGGTCACGTTTCTCCCGGTATGTATGCGCGTTCATTCGTTGAAGGTCGTTTGAACGAGTCTCATCTGGACAATTTCCGTCGCGAAGTAAATGGTGGTGGTTTGTCTTCTTACCCACACCCTTGGTTGATGCCCGACTACTGGCAGTTCCCAACCGTTTCTATGGGCTTGGGTCCAATCAAATCTATTTATCAAGCGCGTTTTAATCGTTATATGGAAGCCCGTGGCCTTATTCCTAAAACTGATCGCAAGGTTTGGGCGTTCCTTGGTGACGGTGAGTGCGACGAGCCGGAAAGCCTGGGTGCAATTTCCCTTGCTACCCGCGAGAAGCTGGACAACCTTATTTTCGTAATCAACTGTAACCTGCAGCGTCTTGATGGCCCGGTGCGTGGCAACGGCAAAATCGTGCAAGAGTTGGAAGGTGTATTCCGCGGTGCTGGCTGGAACGTGATCAAAGTTCTCTGGGGCCGTGGCTGGGATAACTTACTCGCGAAAGACAAAACCGGCCTGCTGCAAAAGCGCATGGACGAAGTGGTCGACGGCGAGATGCAAAACTACAAAGCCAATGGCGGTGCTTATACCCGCGAGCATTTCTTCGGAAAATATCCGGAATTGCTTGAGTTGGTAAAAGATATGACCGATGACGAGATTCTCGCATTGGCACGTGGTGGTCACGATTCGCACAAGGTTTACAACGCTTACTATCAAGCCGTAAACACTAAAGGCAGACCAACTGTTATTCTCGCTCAGACCGTAAAAGGTTACGGTATGGGTTCTTCCGGTGAGGCGATTAACAAAACGCACTCGGTGAAGAGCCTTGTGATTGAAGATCTGAAAAAATTCCGCGATCGTTTTGAATTGCCGATCAGTGATGAAGAGCTGCCAAACCTGCCTTACTACCGTCCGGCGGAAGACAGCCCCGAGATGCAATACATGAAAGCGCGCCGCACAACCTTGAAAGGTTTTGTGCCTTCGCGTGATGCGAGTTTTGATCCTTTACTGGTACCCGCATTAGAGGCTTTTGCTGCGCAGTTAAAATCGACTGGCGATCGCGAAATCTCTACCACTATGAGTTTTGTGCGTATCCTGTCATCGCTGGTGAAAGACAAGCAAATCGGCAAGCAAATCGTACCGATTGTTCCCGACGAAGCGCGTACCTTCGGTATGGAAGGTATGTTCAAGACTGTTGGCATCTACTCATCTGAAGGTCAAAAATACGTCCCACACGATGCGGGTCAAATGATGTCCTACCACGAATCTGCCACCGGTCAGATTCTGGAAGAAGGTATCAACGAAGCGGGCTCTATGGCTTCCTGGATTGCTGCTGCAACATCCTACAGCAACTACAAAAAGCCGATGATTCCGTTTTACATTTATTACTCTATGTTCGGTTTCCAACGTATTGGTGACTTGGCTTGGGCGGCTGGCGATTCACAGGCGCGCGGCTTCTTGATGGGGGCGACTGCTGGTCGTACCACCCTGAACGGTGAAGGTTTGCAGCATCAGGATGGCCACAGCCATGTATTTGCCAACACCATCCCTAACTGTCGTTCTTACGATCCAACTTACGCTTACGAGCTGGCAGTGATCATTCAGGACGGCATCAAGCGTATGTACCACGACAATGAAAACGTGTTCTATTACGTTTCATTGATGAACGAAAACTACCAACATCCGGATATGCCTGAAGGTTCAGAAGAGGGTATCATCAAAGGTATTTATCAATTGGAAAAAGGTGCTGGCAAAGCCAAGAACCGTGTTCAATTGCTGGGTGCCGGTACTATCCTGCGTGAAGTGCGTTTTGCCGCAGAAATCCTGCGCAGTGAGTTTGATGTTGAAGCTGATGTGTGGAGTGTTACCAGTGTGAACGAACTGACCCGTGACGGTCAGCGTGCTACCCGCTGGAACATGCTGAACCCGACTGAAGCACAGCGTAAGCCTTATATTACTCAGGTATTGGAAGGGGCTGAAGGTCCGTTCATTATCTCTACTGACAACCTGAAAACCTATTCCGAGCAGCTGCGTGCCTATGTTCCAGGTCATTACACTGTGTTGGGAACTGAAGGTTTCGGCCGCAGTGATACTCGTACTCAATTGCGTCACTTCTTCGAAGTTAATCGTTACTTCGTAGTAATTGCCGCGCTCAAATCTTTGGCAGACCAAGGCAAGATTAAAGCCGATGTAGTTGCCAAAGCCATCAAGAAGTTTGGTATTGATCCGGATAAAGCGGATCCTATGAGTGTATAAAGCCATCGCCCTCTCACAAAGAGGGCGATGTTGTTTGTACTCCCCAAAACATTTATCAAATGTAGCAATAACCGATTAATGAGGAACTACTACAGTGGCAATTCAAACTATTAAAGTGCCAGATATTGGCGGCGCAGAGGGCGTTGAAGTAATTGAAATCTCCGTGAAAGTGGGCGATGTGATCGCAGAAGGGGATTCAATTGTCGTGCTTGAAACTGACAAGGCTTCAATGGAAATTCCCGCCGACAAAGCCGGCAAAATTGTCGCTATTAAAGTGAATGTGGGTGATAAGGTCTCGCAAGACAGCCTTCTGCTCGAAGTGGAGGCTGAAGGTGAAACTGCAGCAGCGCCGCAAGCAGCTCCTGCCGCTGCGCCTGTAGCCGCACCTGCTCCGGCCGCAGCGAGCGCGGAAATCAATATGGTGGTTCCGGATATTGGCGGAGCCGAAGGTGTGGAAATTATTGAAATTGCAGTGAAGGCTGGCGACGAGGTTGCAGCGGGTGATTCGTTAATCGTCTTGGAAACCGATAAGGCCTCCATGGAAATCCCGGCAGAAGCGGCCGGAAAAATCGTTAGCCTCGCGGTAAAAGTTGGCGATAAAGTTTCTCAAGGTGCGGTGATTGGGGTGCTGGCTACTGTTGGTGGCACTGCAGCTGCTCCTGTAGCAGCCCCAGCCAAGGCAGAAGCGGCTCCCGCCCCGAAATCAGAGGCACCAAAAGTAGAAGCACCTAAACCGGCACCTGCTCCTGCTGCAGAAGTTGAACAAACGGGTGATGTTTACGCTGGCCCAGCTGTGCGCAAACTCGCTCGCCAACTTGGTGTTGATATGGGCAAGGTGTCTGGCACTGGTCCACGTGGTCGTTTGCAGAAAGATGATATTCGCGCATACGTGAAGCCAATTGTGCAGGCTGCTCAATCGGGTGCTTCGCTGGGTGGTGGTTCAGGTATTCCGGCCCTTCCTGTGATCGATTACTCCAAATTTGGTGAAATCGAAATCGTTAAGATGAGCAAGATCAAAAAGCTGACTGCCGAGGCCATGACTCGCAGTTGGTTGAATGTTCCGCGCATCACGCAATTTGACGATGCTGACATTACTGACTTGGAGGCATTCCGCAATAGCATGAAGGCTGAAGCTGAAAAGCGTGGCAGCAAGCTGACTCCATTGCCATTCATTGTGAAAGCGGTAGCTGCGGCGTTGGTTGCTGAGCCTTCTTTCAATGTGTCTATGCATCAAGACGGCGAAAGTATCGTACACAAGAAGTTTGTACATATTGGTATTGCGGTAGATACCCCAATCGGCTTGCTGGTGCCTGTCGTGCGCAATGCCGATAAGAAAGGCTTGTTTGAGTTGGCCGATGAAATCAACGTGTTGGCCAAAAAAGCGCGTGATGGAAAGTTGACTCCGGCTGAAATGCAGGGCGGTTGCTTCACTATATCCAGTCTGGGAGCAATGGGCGGCAACGGCTTTACCCCAATGGTGTCTGCACCGACTGAAGTCGGTATTCTGGGTGTATCCCGTGCGCAAATGAAGCCGGTGTGGAACGGTAAAGAGTTTATCCCGCGCAACATGTTGCCACTGTCATTGTCTTATGATCATCGTGCAGTAAATGGTTCTGATGCTGGCCGCTTTATGACTTATCTGGTTTCAGTAATTGGCGATTTGCGTCGTTTGTTATTGTGATAGGTCTGTTGTATTGATGTAAAAAAGGCCAGCAATTGCTGGCCTTTTTATTTTCCGCAGATACACTTTTGTTTTTTAGCATTACAGTTTTTTCAATATTACATTTGGCTCAAATAATAATGTCGGCATAAATATTCGGTTATCTTCCTTCTGCTGCGAGTAGGTAACCATGACAACAAAACTATATTTTCTTGCAATTTTTTTTAGCGCTTTGGGGTTGAGTGCTTGCCAAACTATTACTCAAATTAAAGATCCCGCCAATACCTATACACCAGAAGTTACCTATCAAAAATTGATTGGTGAATATCCATTTATTTCAATTCCCGATTACACGCTTCCATCTTCGGTAAAAGAAATTAAAAACATTAGCTATGTGCGTTATGGAAACCGTGTATTACAGCTGGATTTGTATTTACCAGCAAACAAAAGAGATCAATCACGGCCTGCGCTAATCTTTGTGCATGGTGGTGGTTGGGGGGGCGGGTATAGAACCAATTTTACATCTTTCGCAATAGCTATGGCAGAGCGGGGTTATGTGGCGGCGACTATTAGTTATCGTTTATCTGGTGAAGCACAATATCCGGCTGCGATTTACGATGCAAAAGCAGCGGTCCGCTGGCTGCGCACTCACGCTGAAAAATATGCAGTGAACCCGCATCAAATTGCGCTTGCCGGGGGGTCTGCGGGAGGGCAAATTGCCAGCCTTACTGGCGTAACCTCAGGTATTGCCAAATTCGATCCCCAAGCGAAAACGTCTGCTGTTTCTAGCGATGTACAAGCCATTATCAATATCGATGGTTTATCAGATTTTACGTCTGAAGCAGCGCGCTTGCATGAAGATGACCCGCGTAAAAAGCCATCTGCTGCCGGTGCCTGGTTTGGTGGGCGTTATGCTGAAAAAGCGGAGCTGTGGCATGAGGCATCGCCGATATTTTATGTTAATAAAAAGACACCGCCGATTTTATTTTTGATCAGCGCCCAGGAGCGATTCAGTGTTGGGCATAGGGAAATGATTGAAAAGATGAAGCCGCTAGGAATTCCGTATCAAGTGACGAAAATCTCTAATACACCACACTCCTTTTGGTTATTTGATCCTTGGTTGCAACCTTCTGTTGATGCCGTGGTTACTTTTCTCGATAAGCAATTCAAGGTAGTGCGTAGCGATAGTGGCCCGTAATCGGATAAGCAAATAATACATCTTCCAGTTGCGGGCCGGCGCCGATATTGTGAACGATAAGTCGGCGTTGTCCATCTGCTGAAAGTCTGTCGGTCACCACACCTATGTGCGGTAATTTATTGGCAAGCATCCAGGTAACCAGATCACCGGGTTGATAATCTATTGTCACTTGGGTTGACGGAAGTTTCTTTCCGTGACGAGTGAAAAAAGTTTGCAGGTTGGGTACGCGTCTATGATCGATATTGGTGTCGGTTTTTGTTTGTCCCCAATTGCGCTTTGCTGGATACAGTGAAAAATTTTCGCGCATATCCTTATGTACCAACTCTTGCAAATCTACTCCTATTTTTCGATAGGCCCGAATAACAACATCGGTACAAACGCCGTATTGTTGGGGTATATCGCCCATGGGATAGCTAATCTTAAAATACGCACCGTTATAGGTGATGTCATCCTGAGTTTGAGCGAGCGCTGCCGCAATAAAAGTTTTCTGTTTGGCCGAGGGTGTCTCTGCGTTCAGTACTGAAACTGGCAAACTGAACAGCAGCAAACATATACAGCGACTAATTGTTGTCATGATTGGCGATAAATAATCTAGAGTGAGGGTGCTTTTTGCAATTTGGTCTTCCAGTAGAGCAGGCTGGAAAAAACGCTTACGTATCTGGTTAGCAGCAGCACTGTGCACAGCCCCAGAATAACGCCGCTGCTATTGGCGAGCATGTCAGTCATGCTAAAGGTGCGCGGCGGATTAAAGTGCTGGCCAATCTCGATTGCAAATGAGTAAACGATTAAAAGTGTTGCGCGTCGCCAAAGTACCCAGTGAGGGCGAGCAAAGCTAATTGAAAAGGCAGCTACAACGTAGCCGGTAAAATGCATTAATAAATCATTAAAAACCGGGACGGAATTTTCTGGATGAGGTGTTAAGCCGAGATAAGTGTAGACAACCAATAATAGATAAAACTGCGCAACACAAACTAATCGCCACAACATGAGAATCTTCCTCAAAAAATTTCGGAAAAGATAACAGCTTTGCTAATTGTAGGCGATCTTGTTGTGTTTATTTAACCAAGCTTACCAGCGGCTCGGCGGCGTAAAGATCTTGCGGTGTATTGATATTAAAAAACGGATCATAGGTATCTGCGGCAAAGGTCACTTCTACCATTTTTTGTTGTTTAACCCATTCTTGCAAACGCGGTACATCCCCGGTCATTAATTGTTGTTCGATTTTATCCGCCAGAGACACATGCCAAAGCGCAAACACCGGATGGCTGCGCAAGCGGGAATTTGCGATGACAAGTAGGCTGTGATGGCTAGCTGCAGCAGCTAATAATTGGGGAACCAAATCCAGCGGAAAAAAGGGTGTGTCAGAAGCGAAGCTCACCAGCCATTCGGCATTGGGATTGTCTTTACGCATCCAATTTAGTCCGGCGTGAATACCGGCCAGGGGGCCTAGGTTGCCGGGCAACAAATCTGGTACAACCGGTAGGCGGTTACGTGCAAAACGCAGGCTGCTGCCGTTGGCATTCAACAGCAGTTTTTCTACCTGGGGTTGGGCGCGCTCAACAGTCCGTTGCAGCAGGGTTTTACCGGCGAGTGGCAGCAGGCATTTGTCGCCTCCGCCCATGCGTTTGGCAAGGC
>JACCEA011870798.1_pt1 | contig 19432 bp, 17 predicted proteins | sample 7449851 | NCBI WGS metagenome assembly JACCEA01 (sample SAMN15323453, study PRJNA562643) | freshwater metagenome | isolation source: river surface water | place: USA:Blue River Watershed | collected 2017-08-18
AAGGCTTATTTGATTCCAGAAAAATTGATGGCTTATTTTATGGATAAGCTAGATGATTTAGAGTTAGCTAAAACAGTCAATTCGCGCTTAAAAGATCTCGAAGCAGGTAAAACGCAAACTATCGCAGTAGAAATAGATGATTTATAAATTAGAATTTGAGCTACACGCAAAAAAAGAATGGGATAAATTGGATAAGCCAATAAAAGAAGCTTTTAAAGCTGTTTTATTGCGTCGGTTAGATAACCCAATTGTCCCTAAAGATAGATTGAGTGGTACTGGTAAGCACGAATGCTATAAAATTAAATTACGCAACTATGGTTTTCGATTGGCGTATAAAATAGATAATGATCGAATTGTTTTATTAGTCATAAGTGTTGGTAAACGAGAAAATGATGCAATTTATGATGTTATGCATAATCGCCTAAATTCATTATGACCGTTTGGTATTTCGTACAATCGAAAAAGTTAAACTGATAAAAGCGGCAATCATAAAATAAATCATAGTATTATTGGTGAAGCAGATGAAATTAAAATTTGAAAATCAAGCCTTTCAATTACAAGCAATTGAAAGCACTGTTAATTTATTTAGCGGTATGCAAATATTAGAGTTAACCGAACAGTTAGCTAATCAAAATGAGATGTTAAGTTATGATTTAGTTGCTAATGGCTTACAGCTAAACGAAACACAGTTGCTTAGTAATTTGCAATCAACTCAATTACTCAATAGCCTAGAAAACTACACGACTGAGCTTTATTATGGTGAATACTCCTTTAAGCGTAAAAATGATGATGGCAATGAAATAGAGCCACTAATCAAAATCCCCAACGTTAGTATTGAAATGGAAACTGGTACTGGTAAAACTTATGTTTATTTACGTACTGCATTTGAACTAAATAAACGCTACGGTTTGACCAAGTTTATTATTGTTGTGCCAAGCGATGCGATTCGGGCGGGTGTTTTAAAATCCTTGGAGATTACCAAAGAGCATTTTAAATCTGAATACAATAATGTCAGTTATGATTATTATCAATATGATAGTGAGAAAATTAGCAAAGTTCGTGATTTTGCGACTACCAATAGCATTCAGATAATGGTGATGACGATTGCCGCATTCAATAAAGATAAAAACAATATTTATGCTTTTAAAGATAAATTTGGAGAATACCGCCCGATTGATCTAATTGCAGCGACCAAGCCAATTGTTATCATTGATGAGCCGCAATCGGTGGATAATACCGAGAATGCCAAAGAAGCAATTAAAAATCTCAATCCATTATTTATCTTGCGCTATTCCGCTACCCACCGCGAGGCGTACAATCAAATTTATAAACTGGATGCAGTTGATGCCTATAATCAGAAACTAGTAAAACAGATTGAGGTTGCCAGCATTGAGGATGCCGACTTTGCGACTATTGGTACTCAGCCTTATATTAAAGTTGTTGAAATTACCCCCAAATTGGAACTGTCGCTGGAATTGGATGTGCAAGATGCCAAAGGCAAAATAACCCGTAAAATTGTGAAAAAAATTGCCAAAGGTAGTGATTTACAGCAAAAGACCAATAATGAACAATACTATAGCTATATTATTGAAGATTATAGCCGTGATTATGGAGTAAAGTTTGCCAATTTGGACTATGAAATCGCAGTCGGTCAAGCGATTGGTAATCAGCAGAGCGAAGAATTAAAAACCAGCGTAATGCTGCGTTTGGCGATTGAAAATCATATCAAACGTGAACTAAATTTAGCACCACGTAAAATCAAAGTTTTGAGCTTGTTTTTTATCAATAAAGTAGCAGATTATCGCTTGCATGAAAATGATGCTGCCACTGATGGCTGGCTGGCAAAATTATTTGTTGAGCAATTAAAGATTGTCTTGCAATCCTCCCATGGCAAACGTTATCTGCAACTATGCCATAATAGTTTTAATTTGAATCTAGAGAGTGATCTTGATTTAGCGAAACTGCATAATGGCTATTTTGCTAAAGATAAAAAAGGTAATTATAAAGACAGTAAAGACGACACTCAGGATTCTGTCGCCGCTTATCAATTAATCATGAAAGATAAAGAGCTATTGTTGGATCAGCAAACGCCATTACGCTTTATTTTTTCGCATTCGGCGCTCAAAGAAGGCTGGGATAATCCGAATGTATTTCAAGTCTGTGTATTGCAAGAAAGCAGCAATACCTTTAAACGCCGCCAACAGGTCGGGCGTGGTTTACGTTTATGTGTAAATAATTTTGGTGAGCGAATCAAAGACGACAAAATCAATACCTTAACCGTGATTGCTGGTGAGTCCTATAATTCATTTGCTGCGAATCTACAGCGCGAATATGAAACCGATGCCAAAATTAAATTTGGTAATGTTCATCCTTTAGTTTTTGCTGCGCAGTTGCTAAAAATCGAACCACCGCTTACATTAAACGAAGCTAAACAATTATCTCAGAATATTCATGAGGTATTAAAAGCCAGCCAATTGATTACCGAAAATAATCAGGTTAGCGATAAATGTACCAAATTGCTCAAAGTTGACGCGTTTGAATTAAATAACAGTCAGGTTAAACCTTATGAAAAATTAGTTGCTGGAATGCTGACTAAATTAAGTAGCAAATTACCAATTGAAAATCAACAAAATAAACGTGAAATTAAATTAAACAGTAAAGTCTATTTATCACCAGAATTTAAACAGTTATGGCACAAAATTAGCCCTAAAACAATTTATTCAGTTAATTTAGATTCTACGGAACTAATTAAACAATGTACTACTGAAATTAATAATCAATTACAGATTGAATTACAAACTCTCACCGTAGCGCGAGCAAAGTTGGTGATTGATGAAGCTGGGGTTTCTAGCGAATTACAGCACCAAGATATGATTTCAATTCATTCCAGCCAACAAATTGACTTTGTTAGTAAAATTGTACTAGCCACTGGACTAATGCGCAGTAGCATAATAACTATTTTACAAAATATTGCCGATGTAAAGCGAGATATGATTTTTATCAATGCTAATGGATTTATTGAACAGGTTAGCGATATTATCAATAATATCAAAGCCAAATTATTAATTGATGGAATTAGGTATCACAAAATCAGCGAACTAGGGCTGGATGGGGTTGAAGATCACTATGCGCAAACTTTGATCGAAGATGATCTTGATCATGGCTATAGCGAGCCAAATGGCGTTGGAAATCTGGCAGATGCCGTAAATCTTGCGGTAAATCCAGAGACTTTGAGTCAGAAATTTTTATTTGACGTACTACGCTATGACTCGCAGGTCGAGTTTGACTTTTTACGTGATGCGTTAACCCTCGACAAAGTTAAATTAATCGCTAAACTACCAAGCTGGTTTAAGGTAAATACTCCGCTGGGAAAATATAACCCTGATTGGGCGCTATTAATTGATAAGGACGGCACGGATAATATTTATTTTATTGCTGAAACTAAAGCTGCTAATTTTGCGACAAATGGACGTGAAGTAGAGAAAGCCAAAACTGAGTGTGGCAAGCTTCATTTTATTGATGCTTTACAGGTGGATTATAAAGTTGGGTTTGACATAAAAAAGCTGATCAGCTTATGATATGAATGTCTAGTCATAGAAAATTTATTTATAACTAGACGCGTTGAGCATTACTAAGTCGATGTTTTTAAATATATAGCACAAATAATACTGCTAAAGGTTACAGAAAATTAATTCCCTGAACCTGATGGAACTCTTCTTTATCAAAGGCAATATCGCCATCTGGATGTGCCACACCGTCAGTCTGTAAACCGCTAAAATCATATTTCGTAGTATCCATCAAATGCGATGGAATTACATTTTGCATGGCACGGAACATCGACTCAATTCGCCCAGGATAACGCTTACCCCACTCTTGCAACATTTCTTTAATTACCTGCCGTTGCAAATTAGGCTGCGAACCGCACAAATTACACGGAATAATCGGAAACTCACGGATTTGAGCATATTTAATCAAATCTTTTTCGACACAATACGCCAAGGGGCGAATCACGATATTATTACCATCATCGCTAATTAACTTAGCTGGCATGCCTTTTAACTTACCTGCATAGAACATATTTAAAAACAAAGTTTCTAGAATATCATCGCGATGGTGCCCTAATGCAATTTTACTTGCGCCAAGTTCTTTCGCCACACGGTACAAAATACCGCGTCGTAAGCGAGAACATAAACCACAGGTAGTTTTACCTTCGGCAATCACACGACGGACGGTAGAATAAGTATCTTCATTGATTATTCTATACTCAACCCCAAGTGACTCAAGATAGGCTGGTAAAATATCTTTAGGAAAGCCTGGCTGACCTTGGTCTAAATTCACCGCGATTAGCTTAAATTGAATTGGTGCAGCTTTTTGTAAGCCCAACAAAATATCTAACATCGCATAACTATCTTTACCACCCGAAAGACAAACCATAATTACATCGTTATTTTCGATCATATTATAATCATTGATGGCTTTTCCAACGTTAGCCCGTAAGCGTTTATTTAGCTTATTAATTTCGTATTTTTTATCCATAATCTCTTTAATATCAAGTGTTTTTAAAACTAAGGAGCTGATTATACCGCAAGCCAAAGTAAATTATTTGCAAATAACTGATACAAATTCAGCAATTTTATTTGGTGCATAGCAACATTTTAAGATATAATTACCTCTTACAGTTCAAATTATTTTACCCACCTTTCTTACAAGGAATTTAAATGAGCGCATTTCATAAAATTGAAAAATTAATTAAAGAAAACGAAATTAAGTTTCTTGACTTACGGTTTAGCGACACCATCGGTAAAGAACATCACGTTACATTGCCAGTTAGTGCAGTAAGTGAAGACTTATTCAAAATCGGTCAACCATTTGATGGTTCATCAATTGAGGGCTGGAAAGGCATTGAAGCCTCTGACATGTTATTACGTCCTGATGCATCTACCGTACGCTTTGATCCATTCTTTGATGATGCGACATTGTTTGTAACTTGCGATGTAATTGAACCCTCTACTATGGAATCATATGATCGTTGCCCACGTGGAATTGCCAAAAAAGCTGAAAAATTCATTCAAGAAAGCGGTTTAGCTGATACAGCTTATTTTGGTCCAGAACCAGAATTTTTCATTTTTGACTCGGTAACTTGGGGCGCGGATATGAGTGGCTGCCATTATAAAATTAATGCTGATGAAGCAGCATGGAGCTCAGATAAAGAAATCGATGGCGGAAACACTGGACATCGCCCAGGCATTAAAGGTGGTTATTTCCCACTTCCACCAATGGATTCACATCAAGATTTACGTTCAGCTGCCTGTTTGGCGCTTGAAGAACTAGGTATTCCAGTTGAAGTTCATCACCATGAAGTTGCAACCGCTGGTCAATGTGAAATTGGAACTAAATTCAGTAGCTTGGTTGAGCGCGCTGATTGGTCACAAATTTTCAAATATGTTATGCGCAATACTGCTCATCGTTATGGTAAAACTGTTACCTTTATGCCAAAACCAATTGTTGGCGATAACGGCTCAGGTATGCATGTACATCAATCAATCTGGAAAGATGGCAAAAATTTATTTGCTGGTAAAGAATACGCTAATTTATCTGAAACTGCATTACATTATATTGGCGGAATTATCAAACATGCCAAAGCATTAAATGCAATTACCAATCCATCAACTAACTCGTATAAACGTTTAGTACCTGGCTTTGAAGCACCTGTAATCATGACTTACTCAGCACGTAACCGTTCTGCAGCAATTCGTATTCCATTTAGCGCATCTGAAAAGGGTCGACGCATTGAAGCACGTTTCCCAGATCCAATGGCAAATCCATATTTAGCTTTTAGTGCTTTATTAATGGCAGGTATCGACGGAATTATCAACAAAATTGATCCAGGCAAAGCAATGGATATTAATCTGTATGAATTACCTGAAGATGAATTAGCGCTAATTCCTCAAGTTTGCTCTAATTTTGAAATGGCATTAGATCACTTAAATAAAGATCGTGCGTTCTTGACTCGCGGTGGCGTTTTCTCTGATGAATGGATTGATAGCTATATTAAACTTAAAATGCATGAAGTAACTAAGTTACACATGACAACTCATCCAATTGAAATGCAAATGTATTACAGTCTATAAATCTTATAGCTTTAGCTGACCACTACCTCGGTAGTGGTTTTTTTATTGAAAAATCTTTCAATATATGCGAAAATGAGGGGTTAACCACCTAAATTTACTGCATTTTTAATGCTCCAGACTAGAATTTTCTAGCTAACCCAATTACAAAAATAGAACAATGAAAATCATAAAAACTAAAAACTTAATTAATTACTTGGTCTTAGGTGCATTTACGCTATTTAGTAGTAGCCCTGCATTTGCCGATAATGATAATGCTAGTGATCCAATTGCTTCAGTTGCCACAGCTAAAGATAATAACCCAGATAATTCTAATACTAACGAAAATAGACCAGCTAAAAATAACCAAAATAATAACAATGCTCAATCTCAACAATCGCAAGATGCAATCAGCAATATGCTGTTGCAATCGGTAAGTTTAATGGGAATTGCTTATAAATGGGGTGGTAATACTCCTGATACAGGTATGGACTGCAGTGGTTTTGTACGCTATGTTTTTAATAAATCACTCGGAATTAACCTACCGCGTACAGCTGCTGAAATGGCAAAAGTTGGTAAACGAGTTAGCATTGATCAATTACAACCAGGAGACCTTATTTTCTTCAACTCATCCCGCGGGTCAAATACACACATCGGAATTTATCTAGGTGGTAATAAGTTTATTCAATCACCACGTACTGGTGAAACTATTCAAATCACGGACTTAAGCGGCTACTGGACCAAACATTTTAATGGCGCCAAACGAATTGTACAAGAAAACCAAGATGACGGTGGTAATTCGGAGGTACAAAGTTTTCAAAATATTCGCGACCAAGCGCTCCCAGTTGCAGCACGCGCCAGCGGTAAACACCATGGCAGAGCCAGCTCGCGCAATAGAACATCATCAAAATCCAATAAATCTAGCCAACGCAACAACAAAGCGGTGCATAAATCCACTAAAAGCACCAAAAGCACGACAGCTAGCAAAAAAAAGAAAAAACATAATTAAATATGCACTTACCACTTCCAACTTGGCATCGCTCCAATGGTGAGATTGTTTCATGCACAGAAAAAATCAAAGTCATGCGCGAAAATATTGAAGAATTACAGCAGGTAATTCAAGATGCTTACGAAGATGCATTATTAATGGATGTTGATTCAGAGCAAATTAAACAATTTTTAATTAAAATGATCCAAAATTTAGAAAGTCCTTATCAAGATGATACTGTTTAGTAAATTTGAACTTATGGTTGGTTTGCGTTATTTACGCGCCAAGCAAAAAAATAGTTTTGTTTCATTTATCTCATTAGTTTCAATCATTGGTATCGCATTAGGGGTTGCCGCGTTAATTACTGTCTTATCAGTTATGAATGGCTTTCAAAAAGAAATTCGTAACAAAATGATTGGTGTAACCGCACATATGCAAATCACCTCAGCAAGTAACTCAATTAGTGATTGGCAAGCGCTAGGCAAATTAGCACTCCAAAACAAAAACATTCTTAACTATGCGCCATATATCGATGGACAGGCTTTGGTTTCATTTGATGGTAGCGTGAGTGGTGCGTTAATTCGTGGCGTGGATGCGACCTACGAGCCTAAAGTTGATGATATTACTCAAGCCATTATCGCTGGAAGCTTTGCCAGCTTAAATCAAGAAAGTTTTAATATTGTCATTGGTAAAGATTTAGCACATCAACTAGGTGCTGGAATTGGCGATAAAATTACCCTAATTACTCCCGATGGCAATGTAAGTCCAGTTGGCATGACTCCGCGTCTGAAACAATTTACCATTACAGGACTGTTTGACACTCATATGCAACAATATGATAGCGGCTTAATCTTTATTGGCCTTAAACAAGCCCAGATTTTATTTAAAGTCCCTGATAGCGTAACAGGGGTACGACTTAAGGTCAATGATGTTCTGCAAACCCAAAGCATTAAAGAACAGCTGTATGCCGCTCTGCCTGGTGATTTAATTGTTCAAGATTGGATGAGTCAAAACCAGAATTATTTTTCAGCCGTAGCACTCGAGAAAAAAATGATGTTTGTAATTCTAAGTTTAATCATTGCCGTTGCCGCGTTTAATTTAGTTTCTACCTTAGTGATGACAGTGAATGACAAAAAAGCTGACATTGCAATCTTACGCACCATGGGCGCATCGCAAACTAACATCATGAAAATCTTTATGCTCCAAGGTGGCGTCTCGGGAATCATTGGCACACTGAGTGGCACAATTCTCGGCGTTCTGCTGGCTTATTTCATTGGCGATATTGTTCACGGCATTGAATTAATTACCCATACCAAATTAATTTCTGGTGATGTGTATATGATTGATTATTTGCCCTCGCAAGTTGAGTTTAGTGATGTATTTAGTATCTTTAGCGTTTCAATTTTACTAAGTATTTTGGCAACAATTTACCCAAGTCGTTCAGCGGCTAAAATTAATCCAGCGGAGGCCTTGCGCTATGAGTAATATCTTAAGTTGCCGTAATCTGGGCAAATCATTTACACAAGCGGATGCCCCTGATCTAGAAATTTTCAAGAATGTTAGCTTTGAACTTGATAGCAGTGAGACTATCAGTATTGTTGGTAGCTCAGGCAGTGGTAAAACTTCGCTCTTGCAAATTTTAGCAGGCTTAGATACGGCGAGTGATGGACGCGTGATAGTCTGTGGCGAAGATATAACTACGCTCAATCAAAATGAACTATGCAAAATACGCAATCAAAATCTGGGCTTTATTTATCAATTCCATCATTTATTACCCGAATTTACCGCGCTTGAAAATACGCTGATGCCTTTAATTATTGCGGGTCATGATAATCAACAACGTCATGAGTATGCGGAATATATCCTCGGTCGACTAGGCTTAGCCAAACGCCTAAAACACTATCCAGCTCAATTATCCGGTGGTGAACGTCAACGGGTAGCCATTGCGCGCGCCGTGGTAAATCAACCTAAAATTGTTTTTGCCGATGAACCAACGGGTAATTTAGATAATACCACCGCGCATCAAGTTCTAGACATTTTTTTTGAATTGCAACAAGAGTTAAAAACTAGTTTAATTATTGTTACCCATGATACGGCAATTGCGGCTAAAACGCAAAAAATTTATCGCCTACATAATGGACAGCTAAGTGCTAATCTAGAATAAAAAAGCGTTCCATTGGAACGCATTTTTTATTCGACCATGTATTCTCGTGACCGACGCAGCGCCCAATAAGCAAATGCAACCGTAACCAGCAACACACCAAATGGCACGAATAATACCAAACCGGTTGTTTCAGCAATAATGGAGGTAATCACAATTGGCGTTAAGCCACCAAACATCACAAAACTAATGTTGTAAGACAGCGCTACACCAGTTAGACGAATCTTTACTGGGAATAAATAACTCAGTACAATCGTTGGTAAAACGACTAAAAAGCCTTGAAATACCGCAAATAACGCTAAACCTAAGATAAGATTACTTCCTTGTCCAATTAAATAATAACACAATGCCGCAGCAGGCAGAATCAAAAATAAAGAATTACGCATTAATTTATACACGCTATATTTATTAGCCAAAATCCCCATCACGTAAATAGAAATTACGCTAACTACTGACGCAACCAGTACCGCATCACTGGCAATTTTAGTTGGAATGTGTGCTAATTTAGTTAAATAGGTTGGCATAAAAATAATCAATAAGATAATCGGGGTTGCCATGATCGAGACCAAACCAACACCAATTATAACTTTACCTAAATGATGACGTAGAACCTCAATAAATGGCGCTGCTTCATGCTGTTTGATTTTTTTAAATTCTGCTGTTTCATGCAACTCACGCCGAATTAAATAACCAATAAAGCATAACAGACCACCTAACAGAAATGGAATGCGCCAGCCAAAACTGTTAATTTGCTCAACACTAAGCCAGTGTACAATCAATAAATTAATTAACATCCCAGGAATTAAACCCGCAACCGTGCCACTAAACGCACCGCCGAGGCCAAATCCACGCTTGTGTGGCATTGATTCAGAGACATAAACAATCATGCTCGGCAATTCACCACCAATCGCCAAACCTTGGATCAATCTAAATAGCAGCATTAATGCAGGTGCAAAAAGACCAATTTGAGCATAGGTCGGCAATAACCCCATTCCAAGCGAAGATACTCCCATTAAAATCATGGTAATAATTAACACAGTTTTGCGCCCAATTTCATCGCCGATGTGGCTAAATAAAATTCCGCCCAGCGGCCGCACGATGTAACCAACCACAAAGATTGAATAACTCGCGATGATAGCAATAAACTCATTGCTACTCGGGAAAAACTGTTGTGCAAAATAAACGGCAAATAAACCATAAATCGTGAAATCATAAAATTCTAATAGCCCACCTAACGAGGATAAGACTACGATTTTTTTTTGTTCACTGGATAAATCATATCCTGGTAATAATCTCATACTGACTTCCTAACAATTGATGCAAAAGAATTCATTTTAGCAAAATTCCACACTAACCTGAGAAAAACTTTGCAGACTGACGTGAACAAGGTATAATCTCTACTCTAAAATTTTATTTACTGACCACATAGGAGCGTCTAATTAACACTCAAAATCCCCCAGGTTTAATTCAGCGAACAACACGTTTTACACGCCGCAGTTTGCGAATTTTTGTAAATTTTATGTTACGAATTATCCTAAATTTTGATAAAACTAGTGGTGATACTCGCGCTGGAAGCCTTGCCTTTACACTGCTACTATCTTTTATTCCATTCATGATCTCAATGGCAGGTTTGATTGGATTACTACCCTTTTCAAATCGCTATATTACCCGTGTTGAGCAATATTTTTTTACTAATTACATCCCCCATGGTGGAATCCAAATTTATAGCCAAGTCAAAGTGTTTTTACAACATTCACAAGAATTATCTATTTTGGGATTTTCTTCGCTAATTGTAACAACATACTTAATGCTTTTCTCGGTTGAACGCCAACTTAATGCACTCTGGCACACCACACGCCAAAATAGCATTTTAAATTCATTACGCACCCATACTTTATTTTTAATTAGTGGTTTTAGCGTGATTGGAATAATGACGGTCTTACGCATCTATAGTCATGTCTTTTTAAATTCACCGACGATTGATTTTCTCTTTGACCAAAGTCTAACTACTTTTGTAACTATTGCAATGTTTAGTTTAGTTTATAAGTTTATGCCTAGTCACTCGGTGAGCCTACCCCACGCTTTAATTGCTGGCGTGACAGCAACGCTCTTATTTAGCGTTAGTAAACAATTATTTATCTTTTACTCAGTAAATTTATTTGTTAACTATCATATAATTTATGGTTCAATGGCTTTTATCCCTTTATTTTTAATTTGGATTTATATTAGCTGTCTAAATTTACTCTTCTGTGCCGAAATTATCTATGGTTTAGAAACTCGTTACAATGAACGACTCCAGCGAGTATTTTATGCATACCTCGCACGTAGATTCAGTTTTCTTTGCCGAAAAAAAATCCAACGCTAGAATACTAGCTCATCATCGGGTTTTATGCTACAATCACGGCTGGAAACTAACTAGGCAATCGCGATTATTAGCGTAATCGAGGAAAGTCCGGACACCACATGGATAAAAGTGCTGGGTAACTCCCAGGAGCCGCATTGCGGTTACGGAAAGTGGCGCAGAAAATATACCGCCAAGTTTACTTGGTAAGGGTGAAAAGGTGCGGTAAGAGCGCACCGCGCAATTAGTGATAATTGTGGCAGGCAAAACCCCACTTGGTGCAAGACCAAATAGGCGTAACTCGTAGATATCCTGTACATTTAGTTACGCGGGTAGGTTGCTCGAGCTTCTTGGTAACAATTAGCCTAGATGAATGATTGCCTCAAGCGCAAGCTTAAGACAGAATCCGGCTTATCGGTTAGTTTCCTCTCCATCTAAAGTTTAAGGATTACAACATGTCCGATCAACACCTTATCGAAAAACCTCTTACCTCAAGCAGCATTTTCAAGGGTAACTTTATCCACGTTTATCGGGATACGGTTGAATTACCCAATGGACACAGCGCCGAACGTGAATATATTAAGCATCCTGGTGCAGTTGCGGTACTGGCTATTGATAATGAAAATAATATCATTATGGAACGCCAATTTCGCCATCCGGTCAATAAAATAGTCTATGAAATTCCAGCAGGAAAAATTGATCCTAATGAAGACGAATTAACCTGTGGCAGACGCGAATTAGTTGAAGAAACTGGCTACGTTGCACAAGATTGGACCTTGCTTGGCGAATGTTTACCTTGTATTGGCTACTCAAGTGAACGAATTGTCTATTTTTTAGCTGAAAACCTCAGTTTCACCGCCGTGAATTTAGATGAAGGTGAGTTTGTTGAAGTAATTAAGCAACCACTCGATGAAGTGTTTGAGCTCGCCTTTGATGGCAAAATTGAAGATAGTAAATCACTGGCTGGGTTAATGCTATTATATGGGCACTTACGCAAACGCAATTCAATAGCTTAATTCAAATCACACTCCGTTATCCGAGTTAAATCATGTTAAGTTATTTAGCACTTGCTAGCGGAATAATGTTAGCGCAAATTTGGCAACTCCCAAATCTTATTGCGGGGTTACTCGTAATTTTTAGCCTACTGGCTGCTGGCTATTTGCGCTACAAAACTAATTTTCATGCGCAAGCAAAACTCCACTGGTTGTTGGCACTAAGTTTATTGATTCTTGGCTTTAGTTATGCAAGCCTCAAAATAAATTGGCGTCTCCAGCACCTCATTCAACAACCAATTAGCCAATTAACTCTCCAAGGCTACCTCACTACGCCAGCCACACTCAAAGACAACAATTATTATCAAGCCGAATTCTCAATTACTCGTGGCGCTCTCAGCGGACAAAAAATCTTACTTTACTATCCAGCTCAAGAACAACTCAACGCAGGTAGGATTTATCAATTTAGCGCGAATTTACAACCTTTAAATTTGGTAACTAATTTTGCAGCCTTTGATTATGGACAATACCTGATTGCACAAGATATTAGCGCATCGGCCTTTATGCATGGTTCTGCCGAATTAATAAAAACCAGCTACGCACCAAGCGCACAAATCAATCGCCTACGCGTAAATTTAATTAATTATTTAGAGCAAACTCTTATCGGGCAAAAATATGCAGGACTGGCAATCGCATTAGTAACTGGCTATCAACAATTCATTACTAGTACCCAATGGAGTATCTTCAAAAATAGCGGGATTATTCACATCGTTAGCATTTCAGGTTTACATATTACGCTAGTTGCAATGATGGCCGTCTTTATCTTGAGTTTAATCCTGCGCTACGTGTTACCACCGAGTAAAATCCCTCAACAAATCATTTTAGCCTGGCTAGGTGTCTGCGTTGCATTGGCATATTCTTTACTGGCTGGCTTTAGTATTCCCACCCAACGCACTTTTTATTTATTATTGCTCATGGCTTATCTAATTACTCGCCGACGGTACATTCCACTATTAAATAAATTAAGTATTACATTGAGTATTATCTTAATTCTCGATCCATTTGCTTGTCGTAACATTGGTTTCTGGTTTTCCTTTAGCTTAGTTGCCACCATTTTTGCCATGCAAAGTGCTTACCAACAACATAGTTCCAAAGTACTCTTCTGGTTGAAATTACAACTGGCAATGTTGTTGGTTAGTTTACCCTTAACCTTATTTTTATTTAGCAGTTATCCACTGATCGCGAGCGTCGCTAATTTATGGGCAATCCCAATTCTAGGTAATCTGTTAACTCCGTTAATTCTAGTCAGCAGCCTAAGTCATTGGAGTTGGCTAATTCAATTTAGCGTTCAATTACTCAATTATGCAATGCTCCCAATTGAATATTTGGCAACAATTTCACCCTATCGCCAAGCTCAACCAGATTTAATTACGCTTTTAATCTCCTATCTTGGCGTAATTTTAATCTTGTTACCCAACGCATTTAAAGGCAAAAACTATTTAGGTTTAATCATGTTTTGCGCTCTATTTATGGTTGTACCAAGCCAACGTCCAAGCTATGGCGAGACACAAATAATTGCCTTTAGCAGCCCCAAAGCTGGTTTTACACTTTTACAAACGCAGAACCATAATTTATTGATAACCCTAAGTCGTGACCCACAGCAGCTCGCTAAACAATTAGAATATACGGTCTTACCCTATTTACAGATGCAACATATTAGTCAAATTGATTATTTATTAACTAACCAAGCTGAATCAAGCAGTGCTACGCTACTGCAGAATCAAGGTATTACCCTACTAAATCAGACTTTGCCAGAGACCATTAACCTTGATGGCGTAAATTTGCACTGGAGCCAAGACCATGAACAACTGGCTTTAATTAGTCAAGGTCATGCAGAGACCAGCTATATTGGCACAGGCTATCAACCGTTTAATGAAACTCACTGGGATAATGTCGTAATCGGTTTGGCTTTAGCTAAACTGGATTGGTTATTTAGCGCACAGGTTAATAATCTACTGATTAATTATGCCAAAGATGATCGAGCAACTAAAGCATTATTAGACAATATTAATTTGCCAGCTAAACATAGCTATGATCTAATTGAGCGTGGCAGTCAAAAAATTGAACATATCCATGTGGTAGTACAGAATAAATAACCACAGCTCTTGTGGTAAATATTTTACTTGGCTTATACACGGAATAACTCTCTTTAAGCTAATTTAACCTAGCGCGGTAGCACCAGAAAAAATTAACTGATAAAATAATACAACGATATTAATTAAAATAATTGTCATAAAAAATGGGCGGACTAATTTAGAACCTTTCAGAATAACCATTTTTGCCCCAGTATAGCCACCCACAAATTGTCCACAAGCCATAACCAAGCCAATTAAAATGTTTACCTTGCCAAACCATAAAAAGATAATTAATGAAAAGATATTACTTTTTAAGTTCAAAACCTTAGCATAACCAGAGGCATTTAAAAATGTATAGCCCAAGAAAAATACAATTGCCATAATCCAAAAATTACCTACCCCTGGTCCAAAAAAAGCATCATAAAAACCCAGCATAAAGCCAAAAATAGAAAAAAAGGTTAATTCACCCATGCGTTTTCTGCCCTCATGCACACCAAGTTTGGGATTAATCAGATTAAAGACAAAAACGCCCAGCATTAAAACTGGCACTAAATAACGCATAAAGTCATTCGAAACGTAATTTGCCGTAACAGCCCCCAAACAAGCTCCAATAAACCCCATTACCAAACCACGTGAGACTGTTTTGAAGTTAATTAATCCATCTTTATAGTATTTAAATACCGCCATGCTCGTGCCAATTGAACTTTGTAGCTTATTCGTGCCTAACACCATTGAAATCGGCATCCCAGTAAATGTTAAAGCTGGCAAACTAATTAGACCACCACCACCAGCCACAGCATCGACAAAGCCTGCTAAAAACCCCATGATGACTAAAAAAGTATAAAGTATCGCTTGATGATGTTCAAAAAAAGCATGCATAAATTTATTCCACAAGAGTATATTCAAATTAAAGAAACAAGCGGAATTATACTATACATTTCATCTAAGTTATTAATCGTGGTTTGGCGCAAAATTAATTTAACAACAAATTATGAACATAACCTTAAACCATCACAAATACACAACTCTCATCGAATATGCTTAGCTTATAATACACCCAATTTTCAATTAGGTAAAGCACTGTCAACATTTTTGTTGACTGTCTTAAATTTTAAATAATGGTGGATCACTACTTAATAACATAAACAGATGCAAAAATAGCTAACCACACTTGCCAACCGTTAAATGTTGTAAACAGACTACAAATAACAACACATTGCCTCTTTTTTTAGCATAACCGTATAAATTCATCGGTAAATCTTTAAATTTGTGCAATTTCAATGCTATAATAGCCCTATAAAACAGCTTTAAAACATTTATCATTAATTATATTTTACGTTGTTGCTTATTTGGTCTTTATTACGGATGCCTGACAAATGCTATTATTCAAGCGCGGCCCCATAATTTACTTTTTAGCCATCTTAATTTAAATGGATAACTAGATATGAAAAAATTACTTTATACTCTTTTAGTTGCAACATCAGCACATTTTGCCTATGCTGATAATGCGGAATCTGCGATCTTAAGCGTAAGCAAAACCTCAGAATCTACGCCACCGGCTGTAATTGCTGACCCTGTACTAAACAGTAATGCGGAATTTATTAACCGGACTGCTTATATTCAAAATCCATATACCGGAATACCATCAGGCGGTGGCACACTCCAAGCGGTGCAAACAGGTGAAAGCCAAAATGCAATCCATGGCTTTTGGAAAACACTCCTAAACGAGGGAACTTATAACGTTTATGCTGGTATGACGGGTAATTTAGGTAACAGTTCTGAAAAAACCACAACCACCCAGTGGCCAAATAACAATGATATAACACCATATTCATATGGTGCCAATATTTTTGGACAAACTGGTCAAATTGGTGGTTTCTCCATAGGAGGCTTGGTAACGGCAATGAACCCATTATTTGCTAATCAAATGAACGGTGATGCTACCCAACATTCTGATCCTAATTTCTCAATTTATACTCCCAGCTATAGCCAAATTGGTATTTCTGAAGCGTTTCTTGAATATCAATACAGCAATATTTTAAATGCGGATATTGGTTATATTGCAATTGATAATAGCCCATGGCTCGGTGGCACTTACTTTAATAATCAATTAACCATGGGTAACACCTATCAAGGTGCACTAGTTAACTTATATGCTGGTAGTGGTTGGTTATTAACAGGCCTAGCCTTTAATGCCGCCCAATATGGTGCGCAAATGGGCTTCACTGGCGCACCGACTATTACTAGCTTTAATACTGCCAATGGAGGAACTGTTGCCAATAGTATACAATCCAATGGCACCGCATCGTTAGGTGCTAACTATAGCACTTGGGATAATAATTATAATTTACGTCTCTGGGGTTATCAATTCGATAATTATGGTAGCTTATTCTATGCAGACAATAGTTTAAATATTCCAATCAATAAAAGCCTCAGTTTGAATGTCGCTGGACAATTTGGTACCGATCAACAACTCTTTCAAAATTCAAGTGCGGTATCCCAATTAACAGGTCAAGCCATTCAAAGTTACTTTGCGGGTCTAAAAGGAGGTTTAACCTATGATTGGTTTGTGTTAAACTTAAGCGCTAACACTACTTGGGGACCAAGTTCGGCTTATGGCGGTGGTTCTATCGTAACACCTTATACCTCAGCATTAAATTTAGATCCGTTATACTCTGAGGGTTGGTCAACTAATATGGCAACTAGCGGATTTACAGGCTGGCAATATAAAGCTGGAACTCAATTTAACTTCTTTAGTAATAACTTATCACTCCAACCAGCTTATATTTATGTAAATAGTGGCAATCAACAATGGAATGGCACTCAAGAGATGGATATGCTTTTAAATTACTCAATTCCACAGGTTAAGGGACTGTTTGTATTTGCTGTTTATGCTAATCAATGGCTTCCTGAACAAAACCCTAACGGCAGTAATGCTTGGACTTCAGAACTTGGCGTCTTTTATACTTATTAATTTTATCAAGGCTAAATCATGAAAAAAATTTCAATTACACTCTTATTTGCGGCACTGAGTAGCACAGCAGCATTTGCTATGGATACCGTAAATTTTAGTAAGTCCGACTATACGTGTAATAAAATTCAAATTACTCCACAAACTACACAAGATAATTTAGTTGCCTACTGTAATAATGTTACTGTAGTTGTACGCGATGAGGTAACTGGTGGTAGAAATAATTCTCGCGTACCTGGCGGTGGAGCAGAAATCACTCAAAATTATTCTGCAGATGCAAAAGATGCGGTATTAGATAAAGTAAAATTCTATACCGATGATGGTAGTTACATGATTTGTTATTATCAAAATGCAGGGATGGTTAAATGTAAGGTCACGACACCCAAAGCGGCTGTCCATCCGAATAAACCAACCAGCTCAAAGTAAATTACAAATAAAGGTGGTAAAAACCACCTTTATTTTATTCCCTGCAATTAAAACAGAGACTAAATTTGCACTACTACATTATATAAATTCATAAAACAACCTTCCTTCGTACTCATTTTGTAACTTAATTCAACTTCTGATGCACAACTCCAGCAGATTCACCAATTTGTTGATATTTTTGTAAATCCGTCAATAACATCATTTGATTGAGTTGTGGCGGAGTTTGTACTACCATTGACTCAACATAATGTTTAAAGCGATAACTAATTGTGTAATTATTCACGACCTGACTTTCAATATAAATCTCTTGGCAGACTTGTTTACTACTCGATTGTTTAATATATTTTGGGTGATTTTTGCTGTCAAACATACTACTAAAAAAACCAGAATTAGGATTTTTTATTGATGTGCTCGTAGTAACTGTCTTGCAGCTTTGTGATGGAATTTTAATTGACGAATAATTCGGAGTTACGGCAACAATAGTCACTAATGGATTAGTATCAACTGCCGCAGATTTTTGACTCCAAAACCAATACGCCAGTGCGGCAGCGATTACCACCAAAATTGCTAAAATTAGCTTAATTTGACCAGTTTGACTTCCTAGATTATTTCTCATATGCACCTCTTCATTAATAATATTTCTTTTTTCACCTGAATTTGGTTTCATTTTCCGTGGATCTTGTCGCATAACTACTCCTTAATTTAACCAAAACCAACCGCAACACACCATTGCGATAACAATCAATGTTGGCGAAATTTCTTTAGTCTTACCTAATAACAACTTAAATATCGTGTAGGAGACAATTCCAAAAATTGCACCTGCAGTTATGGAAGAACATAGTGGCATCATCACCACGGTTAAGGCAACTGCCACGATGTCTTCAAAATTATTCACCTTAACTCGGCGAATCTGGCTCAGCATAATCAAGCCAACAAGCATTAAAACTGGCGAAGTTGCTGCGCTTGGAATCATCGCGATTAACGGCGACAGAAACATGAATGGAATACACAACAACGCCGTTACCAGCGAGGCTAACCCAGTTTTAGCACCATTTTGAATCGCAGCTGAGCTTTCAACAAAAATAACACTTGGTGACACGCCAAAGAAACTTGCTAAAATACCGCCAATACTATCAGTAACCAATGCACGTTTTAAGTAAACACCTTTTTCATGTTGTGAATCAAAATGCAATTGTGACAACAGCCCCATCGTAGTCGAGGTAGCATCAAAAAAATTCACAATAAACAAAGATAAAATTGCTGGTAGTACACTCAATTTTAATGCTGCCAAGAAATCAATTTGCATAAACA
>JACCEA011291216.1_pt1 | contig 19431 bp, 21 predicted proteins | sample 7449851 | NCBI WGS metagenome assembly JACCEA01 (sample SAMN15323453, study PRJNA562643) | freshwater metagenome | isolation source: river surface water | place: USA:Blue River Watershed | collected 2017-08-18
GGCGCTTTCACCAGAAGCATTTGATGGAATTGATATTGCAATGTTCGATGTGCCAGATGAGATTAGTGCCTAATGGGGTCCAATCGCTGCCGCTCGTGGCGCAGTAGTTGTAGATAACTCTGGTGCATTCCGTATGGATAAAGAGGTGCCACTTGTAGTTCCAGAAGTTAATCCAGAGAAAACAAAGGAACGTCCAAAGGGAATTATCTCGAATCCAAATTGCACAACTCTTTCAATGATTGTGGCAATGGGTGCGCTTAATCGTGAATTTGGATTAAAAGAATTAGTAGTCTCTTCATATCAAGCTGCATCAGGTGCTGGCCAGCCTGGTATTGATGCGCTTCATGCACAAATTAAAGAAGTTGCCGGTAAAGGCCTTGGTGATGTTGCAGGAGATGTTCGTGCAGCTGTTACCGATCTAGGACCATTCCCAGCACCGCTTGCACTAAATGTAGTTCCATGGGCGGGATCATTAAAAGAAGAGGGATATACCTCTGAAGAATTAAAGGTACGCAATGAATCTCGCAAGATTCTGGGAATGCCGGAGCTAAAAGTTTCAGCTACCTGCGTGCGCGTGCCAGTAATTACCACTCACTCGCTAACAGTTCATGCCACCTTTGAAAAAGAAGTTTCACGTCAGGCAGCGCAAGATGTATTAAAGAACGCTGCGGGTGTTGAACTATTGGATGATCCGGAGAATAAGAAGTTTCCAACTCCTGCAGATGTAGTCGGTACTGATCCAACTTGGGTAGGTCGCGTACGTCAATCAATTGATGACAAACACTCAATTGACCTTTTCCTTTGTGGCGATAACCTTCGCAAAGGCGCTGCGCTAAATACAGCACAGATTGCAGAATTGGTAGCAAAGGAATTCACTAAATGACTTCAGATGTAAGCCTTAAAGGAAAGCTACAGAGCGATTTAAATGGTGCGATCAAATCTCGTAACACGGTAGTCGCCGAAACCATCCGTATGGTGCTATCTGCAATCACCAACGAAGAGGTAGCAGGTAAAGAAAAACGCGAACTATCCGATGCCGAGGTAATTACAGTTCTAACTCGCGAAGCAAAGAAGCGCCGTGAAGCAGCAGAAGCTTTCGAAAATGGCGGTCGCGCTGATCGCGCGGCAGCAGAGCGCGCCGAAGGTGAAGTAATTGCAAGTTATCTACCTGAGCAATTAACAGAAGATGACATCAAGAAATTAATTGCAGAGACAATCGCGGCTGTTGGTGCCGCAGGTCCATCTGACATGGGCAAAGTAATGGGATCTTTAAAAGCAAAAGTTGCCGGAAAAGCTGATGGAGCACTGGTTTCATCATTAGTTAAGGAAGCGCTAAACAAATGACAGACCGAATTAAATATGAATATGTAACAGTGCCACTTTTAACTCATGCAACAAAACAAATTCTTGATACTTGGGGTTCTGAAGGTTGGGAACTTGTGCAAGTGGTACCTGCGCCTGGTGGCGGAGATTCGCTTGTTGCTTACATGAAACGAGAGGTTAAGTAATGGCTGACGTACGCGCGAAATTAGCAGAGAAAGGTCTAACACTGCCGGTTGCCGCTAAACCAGTTGCCGCTTATGTACCTGCGGTAAAGACCGGCAAAATTGTTTTCACAGCCGGCCAATTGCCTTTAGTAAATGGTGAAATGGCAAAAACTGGAAAAGTTGGCGCCGATGTAACTGTCGAAGAAGCAAAGCAGTTAGCTGAGATCTGCGCACTTAATGCGCTTGCGGCTGTGGAATTAGTCGCGCCAGTTGATTCAATCGTTCAAGTGGTTCGTATCGTTTGTTACGTAAATGGTGCGCCAGGTTTTGTTTCACAACCACAGGTTGCAAATGGTGCTTCAGAGTTATTTATGCATATCTTTGGTGAAGCCGGAATTGCAGCTCGTAGCGCACTTGGCGTTGCAGAACTACCGCTTAATTCGCCGGTAGAAGTTGAGCTAACTGTCGAAGTCCGAGCCTAACGACTTCATAAATCTGTGCGGTGTTCCGCACTAAGTTCTGAAAGAAGTTATCTGTCTATTTAGAACGCTTAGATAAACGATCTAAGTCAGTAATTAATACTGCGCGACCATCTAGCTTTAGCCAACCACGCCCTGCGAAATCAGCTAAGGCTTTGTTAACGGTTTCGCGAGATGCGCCAACTAATTGCGCTAGCTCTTCTTGAGTTAGATCGTGGTGAACAAAAAGACCTTCCTCTGTCTTTTTGCCGAAACGCTCTCCCAAATCAAGAAGTGCTTTTGCAACACGGCCAGGTACATCAGAGAAAACTAAATCGCCGACCGCTTCATTTGTGCGGCGTAAACGTTGAGCTAAACGTCCAAGTAAGTTAAGCGCAACTTCTGGATGATCCTTTAACCATGGAATTAATTTGTCATGGCCAAGTGAGAGTAATTTTGAGTCAGTTACAGCTGTTGCAGTCGAAGTACGTGGTCCTGGATCAAAAAGTGAAAGCTCTCCGAACATTTCACCAGGTCCAAGAATTGAGAGAAGATTTTCGCGGCCGTCGCCAGATGAGGTGCCAAGCTTTAACTTGCCTTCAACTACGACATAAACCTGATCGCCAGCATCGCCTTCAGCGAAAAGCACTCCGCCTCGGTTGATCTTGACTGGTGTCATTGCGCTGCGTAAAGAAGCAGCTGCGGCATCATCAAGAGCAGTAAAAAGAGGCGCTTGTCTTACTACATCGTCTTCATTGCTCATTTCTTTATCTTAACTGGTCGGGTGCTTAAGTGAAAAATCGGCGATACTTTACGCATATGTCCGGGGACGCTAAAGCGATATTCAAGATTCTCTCGAAAACCTATCCCCATGCAACCTGCGAATTAGATTTTAAGAATCCATTACAACTTGTAGTGGCATCAGTGCTCTCCGCGCAATGCACTGATAAGAGAGTCAATCAAGTTACTCCACATCTTTTTAAGAAGTATAAAACCGCACGCGCTTATGGAAATGCCAATATTCATCAGTTGGAAGATGAAATTAGATCTATCGGACTTTTCCGTGCCAAGGCGCGCAACATCAAAGCTTTAGGAATAATGATTGATTCTGAGTACAACGGAAAAGTTCCAGATACCTTAGAAGAATTAGTTAAGCTGCCAGGAGTTGGGCGCAAAACTGCCAATGTAGTTCTAGGACATGCATTTGATGTTCCAGGTATAACTGTGGATACACATTTTGGTCGCTTGTCTCGTAGATTCGGTTGGACTACCTCAAATGATCCGGTGAAGATTGAACATGAAGTAGGAGCGCTATTTCCAAAGAAGAATTGGGTAGATCTTTCGCAGCGGATGGTCTGGCATGGTCGTCGTATCTGTCATTCCAGAAAACCAGCGTGTGGCGCTTGTCCGTTGGCTTTCGAATGTCCATCATTCGGTATCGGAGAAATTGATACTGAGAAAGCAAAGAAGTTGGTGAAGCGCGATGAAGATTTTCGCTAGTCTCTTAATTGCATCACTAACACTTACTGGTTGTGCAAAGAAAGACCCAAATGCGCTACCAAACGATGGAATAGTAAAAGAATGCTCTGAAATCAAAGTTGCAAAGCAAGTCAAAACTGGAATTGAATTGGAATGTCTAGGTACTGGCAAGCAAACATTGCTGCAATCTTCGCTTCGCGGTCCGATGTTGATTAATGTTTATGGTTCATGGTGTTGGCCTTGCCGACAAGAAATTCCATATTTCCGTGAGTTTTACGAAAAGTATCAAAATCAAGTTGGTCTAGTTGGAATTGCGGTAGAAGAGGTAAAGAAGTCAGATACCACTGAATTCATAAAGAGCATGGGAATCAAATGGCCATCACTTTATGATCCAGATGGGCGTACCAGATTGAATCTAGGAATGGGCGTACCAGTAACTCTCTTCGTAGATGCCAAAGGAAAAGTAGTTGGAAAAATTGTTGGTGCAGTCAAAGACACTAAGACTCTGGTTGAAGAGAGCAATAAGTATTTAAAGCTTAATCTTCAGTAGCAGTAGCTAATCCATCTTTAATTAGGTTCATAACATTTGGATCTGCAAGCGTTGTTGAATCACCGACCGCGCGATTTTCTGCCACATCACGCAACAATCGACGCATAATTTTGCCACTTCTAGTCTTTGGCAATTCATTGACCACCAGAATCTGACGTGGGCGAGCAATTGCCCCAATTTCTTTAACAACGTGTGCTTTTAGCGCAGAAATTAACGCTTCACCTTTTGTATGGTCGATACCGCCGCGCAGAATTACGAATGCCACGATAGCTTGCCCGGTAGTTGCATCGTTGGCGCCAACCACTGCAGCTTCGGCAACTTCTTCGTGTGAAACAAGCGCTGATTCAACTTCGGTCGTTGAAATTCGATGTCCTGAAACATTCATTACATCATCGACGCGACCTAATAACCAGTACGCACCATCAGAATCCAATTTCGCGCCATCACCTGCAAAGTAAATTCCTTCATACTTTGACCAGTAAGTTTCTTTATAACGTTCAGGCTCACCCCAAACTCCGCGAAGCATTGAAGGCCAAGGTTTATCTAAAATTAAATAACCACCGTGGCCTTTACCCACCTCATGCGCAGAATCGTCAACAACTTTTGCACTGATTCCTGGCAGCGGGCGCATTGCCGAACCTGGTTTAGTTGCCGTTACACCTGGCAATGGTGAAATCATGATTGCACCAGTTTCGGTCTGCCACCAAGTATCAACAATCGGGCAACGATTACCGCCGATAACTTCGCGGTACCACATCCAAGCTTCTGGATTAATAGGTTCACCAACAGATCCGAGCAATCTCAAAGATTTCAGATTAAATTTATTTGGAAACTCATCGCCCCATTTCATCCAAGTTCGGATGAGAGTTGGCGCGGTGTAAAGAATAGTAACTTTATATTTTTCAATAATTTCGAACATGCGACCTTTATGCGGAGTATCAGGAGTTCCTTCATACATAACTTGGGTCGCACCATTAATTAATGGGCCATAAACCACATATGAATGGCCGGTAATCCAGCCAACATCTGCAGTGCACCAATAAATATCGCTTTCGGGCTTTAGATCAAATACTGCGCGATGGGTATAGGAGGCCTGAGTTAAATAACCGCCAGTAGTGTGGAAAATTCCCTTTGGCTTCGCGGTAGTACCACTGGTGTAGAGAATAAAGAGTGGATGTTCTGAATCAAAACTCTCTGCAATATGTTCTTCTGGTTGGCGATTAACAATTTCATGCCACCAAATATCGCGGTCGCTCCATGCAACTTCTTGCCCAGTTCTTTTTACAACTAAAACGTTTTTTACGTTGTGCTCTCCGCTTAACGCTTCATCAACTGCGGGTTTTAATGCAAAGGCTGCACCCTTTCGATATCCACCATCAGCAGTAATAACCAATCGGGCATCCGCATCATTAATTCTAGAAATTAGAGCTTCTGCACTAAAACCACCAAAAACAACGGAATGTGCTGCGCCAACTCGGGCGCAAGCAAGCATGGCAACTGCGGCTTCTGGAATCATCGGCATATAAATTGCAACGCGATCTCCAGCTTTAATTCCAATTTCAGTTAAAGCATTCGCAGCTTTCTTAACATCTTTCAATAATTCTGCATAAGTGATGGTGCGAGTATCACCAGGTTCGCCTTCAAAATAAAATGCCACCCGATCTCCGCGGCCTTCATCAATATGTCGATCCAAGCAATTAACGGATGCATTTAATTTTCCATCAACAAACCATTTTGAAAATGGCACTTGCCAATCCAGAACTGTGTGCCAACGTTTATCCCACTTAAGATATTCAGCTTTAGATTCCCAGAAACCAATTCGATCTGCATCTGCAAGCGCATACTCTGCTTCCTTGATATTTGCTTGCGCCGCAAATTCAGCTGTGGGCGAGAAGGTGCGGTCTTCGCTTAGGAGATTCTCTACTTGATCCTGTGACATGAGATATGAGATTACTAGTCGCTGATATCCACAGCAATGAATTTCTTTAAGAATTTAGCAATTAATAACGGCGAAGATAGCGGCATATATAAACCATGGAGATAGAAAGGTAGAAAATGCTCGCTTCATTTATTGCGCTACTGATGAAGTTCTTCTCATCAGCGTCAAACGTCAAGCTGCTGATGGCGGCGCTAGCCAAGTTATCGGCAGCGCTGGCCTAAATCAGCATAAATCGCCGCTTTCTGGCTCCGCGCCAGGGGCGGCGATTTTAATTTGAGGGGCCAAGATGGTTGGATTAGCCGTAAGCCTCCAGTCGACTCAAAGGCGCGTTCGGCAGAGAATTACGAATCTACCGAGGAGCAAAAATGGCTATTGCAACCCCTGAAATTTATGCAGAGATGCTTGATCGCGCTAAGAAGGGCGCATTCGCATATCCAGCAATTAACGTCTCATCATCGCAAACTCTAATCGCAGCGCTACGTGGCTTCGCAGAGGCAGAGTCAGATGGAATCATTCAATTTTCTTGGGGCGGAGCAGAATATGCATCAGGTTCCACAGTTAAGAATGCAGTAGATGGCGCAGTTGCACTTGCAGAGTTTGCACATGTTGCAGCGAAGAATTACAACGTAAATATCGCGCTTCACACAGACCATTGCCCAGTAGAAAAATTAGACACATTCATGCGTCCACTTCTTGCTGTTGGTGCAGAACGTATTAAGTCAGGACAGAAGCCACTATTTAACTCACATATGTGGGATGGCTCAGCTGTTGATATGAATGAAAACATGAAGATTGCAGACGAACTAATTGATAAGTGCGTTGCTGCAAAGACAATTCTTGAAATCGAAATCGGCGTTGTCGGTGGAGAAGAAGATGGCGTAGAAGCAAAGCACGATGCAAAGCTTTATTCGACTCCAGAAGATGCGCTGCACACCATCAAAACTCTTGGCTCCGGCGAACGTGGTCGCTACATGGTGGCAGCAACTTTCGGAAACGTTCATGGTGTTTATAAGCCAGGCAACGTGGTGCTACAACCAAAGATTCTTGCTACTTTGCAAGAAGCAGTTGCTAAGCAACTTGGCCTCGCAGCCGGCGCAAAGCCAATGGATCTTGTTTTCCATGGCGGTTCTGGCTCACTTCTTTCAGAAATTCGTGAAGCGCTTGATTACGGTGTAATTAAGATGAATATCGATACTGATACGCAGTATGCATTTACACGTCCAGTTGTAGACCACATGCTCAAGAACTACGACGGCGTACTAAAGATCGATGGCGAAGTCGGAAATAAGAAGACTTATGACCCACGTGCATGGGGCAAGTCAGCTGAAGCTGGCATGGCAGCGCGCGTTGTTCATGCTTGCGAAGATCTTCGCTCAACCGGAACTTCATTAAAGAAGTAAGTTCCTGTGCCAGCGTTAGTTCTACTTGGAGCCCAATGGGGCGATGAAGGAAAAGGCAAAGCAACCGATCTACTTGGCGATCGAGTTGATTACGTTGTTCGCTACCAAGGCGGAAATAATGCTGGCCATACCGTTGTAATTGGTGATCAGAAATATGCGTTGCACTTATTACCATCTGGAATTCTCTCTTCTAATTGCGTTCCAGTAATTGGTAATGGTGTAGTTATTGACCCAGCAGTTTTGTTAGAAGAAATCAAAGGCCTAAATGAACGTGGCATTGATACTTCTAAGTTAACAATTTCGCTCAATGCGCATTTAATTACGCCATATCACCGCACCATCGATAAAGTCACAGAGCGCTTCCTAGGTAAGGCAAAGATTGGTACAACTGGACGTGGAATTGGTCCGGCGTATGCTGACAAAATAAATCGAATCGGAATCCGTGTTCAAGATTTATTTGATCCTTCAATTTTGCGCCAGAAGCTAGAAGCTGCCCTTCGCGATAAGAACCAAGTTTTAGTTAAAGTTTTTAATCGCAACAATATTAATGTCGATGATGTACTTGCAGAATATTTAAATTATGCAGAGATTTTGCGACCATATGTGGCAGACACTGCGCTACTTTTAAATAAGGCTTTAGAAGCTGGCAAAACCGTGCTTCTAGAAGGTTCGCAAGGAACTTTGCTGGATGTAGATCACGGCACCTATCCATATGTGACATCTTCTAATCCAACATCAGGCGGTGCCTGCACCGGTTCTGGAATTGGCCCAACCAAAATTGATCGTGTAATCGGTATTTTGAAGGCTTACACCACTCGCGTTGGTAGCGGACCATTTCCGACAGAGCTTTTTGATGAGGACGGAGAAGCGCTTCGTCGTATCGGTGGCGAAGTTGGCGTGACTACAGGGCGTAATCGCCGTTGCGGTTGGTTTGATGCGCCAATTGCGCGATATGCAACTCGTGTAAATGGTTTAACTGACTTTTTCTTAACAAAACTGGATGTTCTAACTGGCTGGGAGAAAATTCCAGTTTGCGTTGCCTATGAAGTAGATGGCAAGCGCGTAGAAGAAGTTCCAGCTTCACAATCGGATTTCCATCATGCAAAACCGATTTATGAATATTTAGATGGTTGGAAAGAAGATATTTCGAATTGTAAGAAGTTTGAAGATCTGCCAATCAATGCGCAGAAGTATGTGCAATATCTAGAGAAGATAAGTGGCGCCCCAATGTCGGCAATCGGCGTTGGGCCTGGGCGTGACCAAACCATCGTCGTGAAGGAATTTATCTAACGATGAAGGTACTGCTGATAGGAAGCGGCGGGCGCGAACACGCACTAGCCACAGGACTATCAGCAGATAAATCTGTAACAGAACTTCATGTTGCACCTGGAAATCCAGGCATTAAAGAAATCGCAGTTTTACATCCAATCTCAATTTCAGATAACCAAGCAATTGTCGATTTAGCTAAATCATTGGCAGTTGATTTGGTAGTTATCGGCCCAGAAATGCCTTTAGTAAATGGCGTAGCGGATGTTTTGCGCGCGCAAGGAATTGCAGTTTTTGGCCCATCAAAGGCCGCTGCCCAACTAGAAGGTTCGAAACATTTTGCCAAAGGCGTGATGCGTGATGCCGGAGTTCCAACTGCAAAATCATTTACTTGTGAAAATCAAAAGGAAATTGAAAGAGCGCTAGATACATTTGGTGCGCCATATGTAGTTAAAGACGATGGTTTAGCTGCAGGTAAAGGCGTAGTGGTAACTGAGGATCGAGAAATTGCATTGCAGCATGCACTTTCTTGCAAGCGCGTAGTTATCGAAGAGTATTTAAAGGGACCTGAAATTTCATTATTTGGCATTTCAGATGGCAAGAACATTTTGCCAATGCAACCTGCGCAAGATTTCAAACGAGCCTATGATCATGATGAAGGACCAAACACTGGTGGTATGGGCGCTTATTCACCACTTCCTTGGGCACCAACAAATATTGTTGAAGATACTTACACCCAAGTTCTAGCGCCAATGATTGCAGAGATGGCTGCCCGCGGCACACCATTTGTGGGATTACTTTATGCAGGTCTTGCCGTTACAGATCGCGGAATTAGAGTTATCGAATTTAATGCCCGCTTTGGTGATCCAGAAACACAAGTCTTAATTCCAAGGCTACGAACACCACTTGGCCAATTACTTTACAAGGCAGCCACCGGAAATTTAATTGATTCAACTTTGCAGTGGTCAGATGATTCAGCAGTAACCGTAGTTCTTGCAGCGAATGGATATCCTGCCGATGTTAAAAGTGGCGATGAAATTTCAAACTTAAATGCAGTTAATGGGGTAACTATTTTTCATGCCGGAACTAAAGATGATGGTGGGCTTAAATCGGCAGGTGGTCGGGTACTCACTGTTACGGGAGTCGGCTCTGATTTAACCGAAGCTCGCGATAAGGCTTACCGAACTGTCTCGCAGATTAAATTGGCAGGATCTTTCTATCGTAATGACATTGCCCTCAACGCGTCAGTAGCTGAGAAAGGCAACTGAATGACTACAAATAGGAGAGAATAAGTCAGTGAGCGTCTTAGCTAATCGATATGCATCTGTGGCCATGCGTCAGATTTTCTCTGCAGAAGCGAAAATCGTTGCAGAACGAGAGCTTTGGCTAGCTGTTGCCCGCGCTCAGAAGAAGTTGGGCCATCCGATTACTGATGATCAACTTTCAGCTTACGAAAAGGTAAAACACGCGGTTCATTTAGATTCAATTGATGAGCGGGAAAAAGTCACCCGCCACGATGTAAAGGCGCGAATCGAAGAATTTAATTCGCTAGCTGGCCACGAAATAATTCATACCGGCATGACTAGCCGTGATTTAACTGAGAATATCGAAGCGCTACAGATTCGTTTGGGTCTAGAACTAGTTCGTGACAAAACAGTGGCTCTACTTGCGCGGCTTGGCGAAAAAGCTGCTCAGTACAGTAATCAACCAATCGCTGGTCGTTCGCATAATGTGCCTGCGCAAGTTACAACTCTTGGCAAACGCTTTGCGTCTAACGCAGAAGAGTTGTTATATGCATACGAACGATTAACCTCTCTTTTGGATCGATATCCGATGCGCGGACTCAAAGGACCAGTAGGCACTTCACAAGATTCTATAGATCTACTTGGTTCGTTTGAAAAGCATTCGAATTTAGAGAATGAAATTGCAAATCATTTGGGATTCAAACGAGTTCTAGATTCAACAGGCCAGGTTTATCCAAGATCGCTTGATTATGAAGTAGTCACAACATTAGTTCAGTTAGCAGCTGCTCCTTCTTCGCTAGCGACTTCGATTCGATTAATGGCCGGTGCAGAATTAGTCACTGAAGGTTTTAAAGAAGGTCAAGTTGGCAGCTCAGCAATGCCGCATAAGATGAATACTCGCTCTTGTGAAAGAGTTAATGGCTTAGCAGTCATTTTGCGCGGTTACAGTGCAATGGTTGGAGAACTTTCAGGCGATCAATGGAACGAAGGCGATGTTTCTTGTTCAGTGGTTCGTCGTGTTGCAATTGCAGATGCGTTCTATGCAATCGATGGATTACTAGAAACCATGCTGACAGTGCTAAAAGAATTTGGCGCATTTCCGGCAGTTATTAATGCTGAATTAGAACGTTATTTGCCATTCTTAGCTACAACTAAAATTCTGATGGCGGCCGTGAAAGCTGGAGTTGGGCGCGAAGCAGCTCATGAAGTTATTAAAGAACACGCAACAAAAGCGGCGCTAACTATGCGTGAAGGTCAAGCAAATAATCTGCTTGATGCGCTTGCCGATGATCCTCGCATTCCGCTTGATCGACAAGACTTAAAGGCGCTTATCAGCGATCCAATTGAATTTACTGGCGCTGCCCAGGAACAAGTTTCTCGTGTAGTCAAACGCATCGAAGCGATTACTACAAAACATTCTGATGCTGCAAAGTATCAACCCGGCTCTATTCGATGAGCGGATTTGGGCTAAGAGGCGCGCCTGCAGCGCCAGAAGTTGCAGGATGGACACATCTTCGAACTGGAAAAGTTCGTGATCTCTACACAAATGATAAAAATGAATTATTGATTGTGGCTTCTGATCGTATCAGCGCATTCGATTGGGTGTTACCAACCGAAATTCCAAATAAAGGAAAACTACTTACTCAGATTTCTCTATTTTGGTTTGAACTGCTTTCAGATATTGTTCCAAATCATGTAATTTCAACTGATGTTCCAGCGACAGTTGTTGGACGTGCGGTTATTGCAAAACCACTTCAAATGTTTGCAATCGAATGCGTGGCGCGTGGATATCTAACCGGCAGCGGTTGGGTTGAATATAAATCTAACCAAGAAGTCTGTGGCAATAAATTACCGGCCGGGCTAACTGATGGATCAAAATTACCAGAATCAATTTTCACTCCTGCGACAAAAGCTGAAATAGGCGATCACGATATCAATATTAATTTTGCGCAGGCAGCAGAGATTGTCGGAAAAGAAGATGCTACAGAATTAAAACGGTTAACTCTGGCGCTCTATGATCGCGCTAAAGAATATGCGGCCCTCAAAGATATTATTTTGGTCGATACCAAATTTGAATTTGGCAGAGATGCAAGCGGCACAATCACCCTTGGCGATGAAGCGCTCACCCCTGATTCTTCAAGATTCTGGGATCAGGATCGCACCTCCTTCGATAAGCAGTATTTACGAGATTATCTGGCGAACGTTTGGGATAAAGAAAGCGAACCACCTACTATTCCGCAAGAAATAGTGGAAAAAACGGCAGCTCGATATGAAGAGGCACTTTTCAGATTAACCGGTAAGAGGAGCTAAAAATGGCAAAGATCATCGTTGAAGTAATGTTGAAGCCGGAAATATTGGACCCACAAGGTCAAGCAGTCGCTTCTGCGCTACCTCGTTTAGGTTTCGACTTTGCCAAAAGTGTTCGCCAAGGAAAGCGTTTTGAAATTGAAGTCGATGGCGAACCGGCAATGGCAGATATTGAAAAAGTGGCTGAAGTGCTACTTTCAAATCCAGTTATTGAAAATTACACAGTGCGAGTTGAGAAATAATGCGTATTGGTGTCGTAACTTTTCCGGGATCATTAGATGATCGCGATGCGCAGCGCGCAGTCCGCGAAGCCGGTGGCGAAGCGGTTGCGTTATGGCATGGCGATTCATCAATTAATAATGTGGATGCAGTAGTTCTGCCAGGTGGATTTTCATATGGCGACTATTTAAGATGTGGTGCAATCTCTCGTTTTGCGCCGGTAATGACTGAAGTCATCGAAAAGGCGAAAGCCGGATTGCCCGTTTTAGGAATTTGCAATGGCTTTCAAATTCTTTGTGAGTCACATCTGCTGCCAGGAGCATTGACGCGAAATAAAGATTTGCACTTTATTTGTAAAGATCAAGAACTAGAAATTACAAACAATAAAACAGTTTGGACCAGTGACTATCAGGTTGGCCAACACATCACTATTCCACTTAAGAATGGCGAAGGTTCATTCCAATGTGATGATCAAACTTTAAGTATGTTGGAATCAGAGGGCCGGATTATCGCTAGGTATGTTGGTGAAAATCCAAATGGCTCCCGAAACTTGATTGCAGGAATTACTAATGAACGCGGAAATATTGTTGGATTAATGCCACACCCAGAACATGCGATCGAAGATTTGTGTGGACCTGGTAGTGATGGAATTGGATTCTTCACTTCGGTGCTGAAAGCGATGGTGAAGTAAATGTCGCTAGATACCGTAAAAAATGCGGCAAATACGCCTGAAAATAGCCAGCCATTTGCCGAGCTTGGTTTAAAGCCAGATGAATATCAGCGTATCCGAGATATTTTAAAGCGCCGTCCAACTTCATCTGAATTAGCAATGTATTCAGTGATGTGGTCCGAACATTGTTCTTATAAATCTTCCAAAGTACATTTAAAGCAATTTGGCGAAAAAGCTCCAAAATCGGATGCGCTATTAGTTGGTATTGGTGAGAATGCCGGTGTCGTTGATGTCGGTCAAGGTTATGCAGTAACTTTTAAAATCGAATCGCATAATCACCCATCTTTTGTTGAGCCTTATCAAGGAGCCGCAACTGGTGTCGGTGGAATTGTTCGTGACATTTTGACTATGGGTGCTCGTCCAGTTGCAGTTATGGATCCACTTAGATTTGGTCCTGCGGATGCGGCAGATACTCGACGAGTATTGCCTGGAATTGTCGCAGGTGTGGGTGGCTATGGAAATTGTTTGGGGCTACCAAATATCGGCGGCGAAGTTGTATTTGATGAAACTTATATTGGCAATCCATTAGTAAATGCGCTCTGTGTCGGCGTGATGAAGCATGATCAAATTAAATTAGCTAAAGCATCAGGTGCTGGAAATTTAGTAGTGCTCTATGGCGCCAAGACCGGTGGCGATGGCATTGGCGGAGTTTCGGTTTTAGCATCAGAAACTTTCGGCGAAGAAGGACCTGCAAAGCGTCCATCTGTTCAAGTTGGCGATCCATTTGCCGAAAAAGTATTAATTGAATGTTCCTTAGAAATCTTCGCAGCGGATTTAGTGGTTGGTATTCAAGATCTAGGCGGTGCCGGATTATCTTGTGCGACTTCAGAATTGGCTTCAGGCGGAACTGGTGGCATGAGAGTCGAATTAGATCGAGTGCCGCTTCGTGATCCTTCGCTTTCTCCAGAAGAGATTTTGATGTCAGAGTCACAAGAGCGTATGTGCGCAATTGTTGAGCCTAAAAACATCGATAAATTCATGGAAATCTGCCAAAAGTGGGATGTAACTGCGACGGTAATTGGAGAAGTTACAGATGACGATTGTTTGATAATTACATGGCACGGCGAAGTAATTGTTGAGGTACCACCGCGCACCGTGGCTCATGATGGTCCGGTTTATCAGCGTCCATTTGCAAAACCAGCTTATATTGATGAAGTGGCAAAAGCAGAACTTAAATTGCCAATGCCAAACTCAGCTAGCGAAGTAAAAGAAGCAGTTCTAAAATTAATTTCATCTCCGAATATTGCAGATAAATCTTGGGTTACTAATCAATACGATCGTTATGTACTTGGTAATACCGTGCTTGCGCAACCAGAAGATTCAGGAATGGTTCGGATTGATGAAGCTACGCATTTAGGTGTTGCTATTTCAACAGATGCAAATGCAAATTGGTCATATTTAAATCCATATGAGGGCGCAAAACTTGCGCTACTTGAGGCATGTAGAAATGTGGCAACAGCGGGAGCTAAACCTTTGGCAGTAACCAATTGCTTAAATTTTGGTTCTCCTGAAGATCCAGGTGTCATGTGGCAATTTGCAGAATCAGTTCGTGGTCTAGCTGATGCATGTTTAGAAATGGGATTACCGGTGACAGGCGGCAATGTCTCTTTCTATAATCAAACTGGTGATGTGGCGATTTTGCCAACTCCGGTGATTGGCGTACTTGGCGTGATTGATGATGTTCGCACTCGTACTCCGATGTCGTTTAAAGAAGCGGGTCTTGCACTTTATTTAATTGGTGAGACAAAAAATGATTTTGCAGGTAGCGAATGGGCATACCTTCATGGACAACGTGGCGGTGTAGCGCCAGTATCGGATATTCCAACTGCGATGCGCTTAAATGATTTATTGGTTACTGGTCGCACCGAGAAGATTTTCATTGCGGCACATGATCTGTCTCAAGGCGGATTAGCAGCGGTTTTAACTGAAATGACGTTGAAAAACAACGTTGGCGCAAAGGTTGCTTTAAACAATGTTGCGGTTGATTTGTTTAGCGAAACTCCAGGACGAGTCTTGGTGGCAGTTAAAGATGGCGGGAAAGTTGAAGCGCTATGTGCCAAGCATGCAATTCCAGTTTCAAAAATTGGTGAAACTGGTGGCGATGCGTTGGTTATTAATGATGTAGCAATATCTTTAAATGAACTTCGTAAAGCCTATACAGAAACTCTGCCAAAGTTATTCTCATGACACGTGATCCGGAGGTGATGCAACAAGTGAAAGCGACTCTTGCCGAACTAGTAAAGCGTGCACCCGGACGTGCAATTGAGATACGAATTCCGCCATATGCTGCAATCCAATGTGGAGAAGGTCCAACTCATACTCGCGGAACTCCACCAAATGTAATAGAGATGAATGCAGATACCTGGTTAGCCCTTGCCACTGGTGAATTAAAGTGGAGTGAAGCAATGGATCGCGGGGCCATCAGTGCATCTGGTGCGCGCGCAGATTTAAGTGAGTACTTACCGATTGGAGTCCAACCATGAGACGTCCTGATGGAAAATTAACTCACAATTTATTTGAAGAAGATAAAGGGCCGCAAGATGCTTGTGGCATCTTCGGGGTTTGGGCGCCAGGTGAAGAAGTTGCAAAATTAACTTTCTACGGTCTGTATGCATTGCAACATCGTGGCCAAGAATCAGCCGGCATTGCGACATCAGATGGCGAAAGAATTTTGATCTACAAAGATATGGGTCTGGTCTCGCAAGTATTTACCGAACATGATTTAGCGAATCTAAAGGGGCACTTGGCGATAGGTCATACTCGATATTCAACTACTGGTAGTTCTAATTGGGTTAACGCCCAACCAACTCTTCGACCAACTAAATATGGCACTTTAGCTCTGGCACATAACGGAAATCTCACAAATATCGGCGATTTACTGCAGGAATTAGCTAAGCATCCAGAGACAGGCATTCAAGCAACTACAGATACCGAAGTAATGTCATCGCTAATTGCGCTTCGTGATGAAAAGAATCTAGAGGCCTCCGCAGTATCGGTTCTGCCGCAACTAGAAGGTGCATTCTCTTTAGTCTTTATGGATGAACACACTCTTTACGCAGCGCGAGATCGTCATGGAGTGCGCCCATTAGTGCTCGGTAAGTTAGAACGTGGTTGGGTAGTTGCTTCTGAAACTGCAGCGCTAGATATTGTTGGCGCAGCTTTTGTTCGCGAAATTGAACCTGGTGAATTTGTTGCAATTGATGAGAATGGAATCCGCTCGTTCTGCTGGCATAAGCCAGAACCAAAGGGATGTCTATTTGAATATGTATATCTTGCTCGTCCAGATACCCAAATTGCGGGACGAGGAATTCATGAAACACGCGTTGCAATTGGTGAACGTTTAGCGACAGAAGCTCCCGCAGATGCTGATTTGGTTATTCCAGTCCCAGAATCAGGAACGCCATCAGCAATTGGTTATGCAAAAGCATCTCGGATTCCATATGGGCAAGGATTAGTTAAGAATTCATATGTTGGTCGCACCTTTATTCAACCTTCTCAAACAATTCGCCAATTAGGTATCAGACTTAAATTAAATCCATTACGTGAAATTGTGGAGGGCAAACGTATTGTGGTGGTCGATGATTCAATCGTTCGCGGCAATACCCAACGCGCAATTGTTCGAATGCTTCGCGAAGCCGGTGCATCCGAAGTTCACGTACGTATCTCATCTCCACCTGTTAAATGGCCATGCTTCTACGGAATAGATTTTGCAACTCGGGCAGAGCTAATTGCAAATGGATTAGAGATTGAAGATATTCGCAGATCTATTGGTGCGGATTCTTTGGGCTATGTTTCGCTTGAAGGGCTAATAGAGGCAACCACCATCCCCGAAAAGAACTTATGCCACGCTTGTTTTACGGGGGTTTATCCAACCCAGATTCCAGAGGATATGTCCGAAGGCAAGTTGCGATTGGAGGTGCTAAATGACTAATTCAAATGAAGCTTACAAATTAGCTGGCGTAGATATTGATGCAGGTGAGCGCGCTGTTGAATTAATGAAAGCATCTATTGCAAAATCAAGACGCAAAGAGGTAGTAGGAGATTTAGGTGGCTTTGCAGGTTTGTTTGATGCTTCAGCGTTAAAAGGTATGCAACGTCCATTGCTTGCAACTTCTACTGATGGAGTTGGTACTAAAACAGAGATTGCTAGATGGCTTGGAAAATATGACACCATCGGCGAAGATTTAGTGGCAATGGTGGTTGATGATCTTGTGGTTTGCGGAGCTGAACCATTATTTATGACAGATTACATTGCAGTTGGAAAAGTTTTTCCCGAGCGAGTTGCAGAGATTGTGGCCGGAATTGCTCGTGGTTGTGAAAAAGCTGGCACTGCACTAGTTGGCGGCGAAACCGCTGAACATCCAGGGTTATTAGCAGAAGATGAATTTGATATCGCAGGAGCTGCAACGGGTGTAGTTGATGAACCAAATCTTTTAGGTGAGCATCGCATTAAAGAAGGCGACATTTTGATTGCTATGCCTTCAAGTGGATTTCATTCAAATGGATACTCATTGGTTCGTCACATCATTAAAAAAGCTAACTTAGATTTAAATTATGTAGTTACTGAATACAATAAAACCGCCGGAGAAGTTTTCTTAACGCCAACTGAAATTTATGCACTAGATTGCTTAGCGTTAATTCGAGGCATGAAAGATAAGTTGCATGGATTTAGCCACATTACTGGCGGCGGGATTGCCGAAAATACTTTGCGTGTAATTCCCGAGGGGTTAACCGCCGTTTATGATCGCAGTACTTGGTCGCTGCCAGTTGAGATGGAATTCTTAGCCACCCAGGGCCAACTTGAGCGCCCAGATATGGAGCGTGCTTGGAATTGCGGAATCGGCATGACCGCAATCGTGGATTCAGGCTCGGCTGCGCTTGCTATTAAGTCGCTGGCGGCGCGGGGAATGAAGGCTTGGCAGGCGGGCGTTATACAGAAGCGCGAAGCTGGCCAGCCAGGCTCAATTTTGGTTGGCGAGTACGCCAAGCGATAATCTAACCGCCTGATTATTTAAAACGTTAAGGGGCTGATGACATGGGCCGTGGCCGTGCAAAAGCAAAGCAGACAAAAGTCGCTCGTGACCTCAAATACGATTCACATGAAATTGATTTAAAGAAGCTCGCTGATGAATTACATGGCGAGGGAGAACGCAATTCATCTTTCGATGATGACGATCCATTTGCTGAGGGCAATTACATCAGTCGCGCTTAATCGGCCAAATAATGCGTCCGACTCCATATGTAGCATCGCTAAGAATTTACGAACCGCTTTCAGCATTTGAACCAGCTGATCGTTTACGTTGGGAAAATTCTTCGTTAAATAATTCAAAAACTCAAGAACAAGAAGATGCGTTAATCAGAGTCGCATCATTGCAACTGCCAGCATCACGACCTGACGGTGCTCACATATTAGATGTAGATGGCGCTCGCTACATTTGTCCTTGGTCTACTTCGGTTCGTACTTGGGCATCACTTTCTGATTTCAAATCAACTATGCCATCTACAGTGGTTCCGTTATTTATCTCAAACTCATTTGAAGAAGCGTTAGAAGACAGTATTGATTTTGCGACAAGTAAAGTCCCGCATGTAATTTCGCAGACTTGGAATATTCCACCGCGATGGTTCTCGCTATTTGATCCAAGTGAGAGAGTGCGCGGTCATAATCAAGATGGCGCATTTGTAATTTCCAGAACTGATATTGCAAGCGCAATCAGCCGCGCCAAAATTGCGCATAACGCGGTTAAGTCAGCATTTGGTGAAGGCCCAGTCGAACAAGAGATTCTTGATTTGATTGATTGGTTAGAAATGTTCCACCCAAAATCTTTAGTCGAATTAGATTATGGTGGTTTGGCAGATTATCTAGAACTCTCGCTCGCCGAAGAGGGTGGGCTGGAGGCAGATACCTCGATCGAAGATGTGCAATCTTCAATTGCAGGGTTGGCAGTTGGTGATGGCGCACTTGCTGGTCGCGGCTATGAAAAGCTGGTCACGAGATGGCGAAAAGTAGCGGCATTCGAGGCTTCTTCCTGAAGATTGGCTATATAAAGTTCCAGTAACCATTGCCAAATGGCCGCTTTCACATTAACTTCACTCCTACGCAAATAAGGCAAATCGGACAAATTCCGATTCCGGACAACGAAGTCGGTTAGGGGTAAACATGAACGGATATACATCCGAAGTTTTGTTAACGCCCTCCGAAGTCGCGGCGCTATTTCGAGTAGATCCAAAAACAGTAACTCGTTGGGCCAAAGCCGGGAAATTAACTTCAATTCGAACTTTAGGTGGGCATCGTCGCTACCGCGAATCTGAAGTAAAGGCGCTTCTAGAAACTCATTTAAAGGGCCAGCCGTAA